>Ga0209169_10000782_pt1 | contig 19502 bp, 13 predicted proteins | sample HubBroMetageWRM4_FD_188346 | JGI IMG/M metagenome (GOLD analysis project Ga0209169, IMG submission 188346) | Warmed soil microbial communities from the Hubbard Brook experimental Forest, New Hampshire - Hubbard Brook CCASE Soil Metagenome WRM 4... | ecosystem: Environmental > Terrestrial > Soil... | reverse complement strand
TACTCGTAGCGCAACGCGCTCATCGGTTCCACTCGTGCCGCCCGTCGAGCCGGCAACATCGCGGATGCAAGCGCGACCAAAATCACGACCATGGTCATCAAGAACAGCGTTACCGGGTCACTGCTCGAAATACCGAACAATTGGCTACGCACAGCGCGCATCAGCAGCAACGACAGAGGCAAGGTGACTGTAATACTGATTCCTGCCAGCCACAGCACTTCAAACAACACCATCCTGACCACGGAAGTGCGGGTCGCGCCAAGCGCCATGCGAATGCCAATCTCACTCGTTCTCTGGGTAGTTGAATATGCCAGAACTCCGTACAAACCCACCGCAGCCATGAGCGCTGCAAGAATCCCAAACCCTGAAGCCAGCAACGCGATTACCCGTTCAGCAGTCAGGCTTTGGTCGATCTGTTCGTCCATGGTCCGGAAAGTGTCGAGCACCAAATTGGGGTCGAGCGTCTGCATGGCATGGCGGATCGTACTCTCCGCGCTTTCGGGTTGCTGCCATGTGCGGACATAGAATGTCATCGCGCGCGGCTCCGGCGACTGAACATAGGGCCGGAATACTGTGCGCGCGATGTCCTCTCGAAGGCCGGCATGCTTCGCGTCTTTTACCACCCCAACGATGGCCACGTCCGTCTTTACTCCCGCGCCGCCGCCGTTCCCGAGGTAGTGCCCAAGCGCCTGCTGAGGATCTCCGAAGAAATGGCGCGCCAGGCTTTCGTTGACTACCGCCACCTGCTGCGATCCCGCCGAGTCTTGTTCAGTGAATGCCCGGCCCGCCACCAAAGGCATCTGGAGCGTCGAAAGATAGTCGGCGCTCACGTTCGGCTGCTCGACGTTCATCTCCTGATCTGATTTTTCGGTATACCCGGCGATAGTGATGTTTCCTGTTTCGTTGTCACTCGCTAACTCGGGATCGCTGGTCGCGGCAACAGACCGAACTCCAGGCAAGCCTTTCAATGTTTCGAAGACTCTTTGGTAAAGTGCAAAGGTGCGAGCCGGTTCATAGCCCGCCAGTCTGGGGTCAACCCCGAACGTCAGCAGATGATCGGTCGCAAATCCCGCATTAAGCGACTTGAGATTGCGCAACGTGCGTACGAACAGACCCGCGCCAACCAGCAACATCAGGCTCAGCCCAATCTGTAGTGCGACCGACACGCGACGGAAGCGGAGTGAACCGCTTCTGGCAGTCATTCCTTGTTGCTTCAGCGCAGGTGCCAGATCGGGGCGCCAGAACTGCGCCGCTGGCGCTAGACTGAAAAGAAGACTGGCAAATAACGCCAATGCACAATTGAAGAGCATAATCCGCAGATCGGGCTTGGATGAAAAAGGAAGATCGCCCGTTCCTCCGCTCCAGATCATATTGATCAATAGGCCCGAGACTCGCGGCGCCAGCAGCATGCCGAACAATCCACCGGCGACGCCGAGCAGCAATCCTTCTACCAGCAATTGCTGGATGACCCGCTTCCGTTTTGCGCCCAGGGCGTAACGCACCGACATTTCACGGACCCGACCAGCTGCACGGACGAGCAGCAAACTTCCTACATTCGCGCATGCCATCAGAGCCACCAGCCCAACCATGCCCATCACAATCAGCAGCGGCATCTGGATATCGCTGCGGAGCGGAGAGAATCCCCTGGCACCGTCGAGAACGAATAAATGCGACTTGGACACAAAGCGATCGCGGAAACTCTCCGAGACACCTTTAATTTCTTTCAGTTCATCGGATCTGGTCGAATACCATAAAGGATTGATGCCTGCCTCCGCGTGTTCGCGGCTGGTTCCCGGTTTCAGCTTTCCGATGATGTTCAGCCAACTGGAACGACGGTCGTCAAGATCCTTGGGCCCGGGTATAACCTCGGCCTTCATCATCATGGGCACGAACACATCGGGAGTATCGCCGACCACGATGCTGTGAAAACCGGGCGGCGCAACTCCCACAACCGTGAAGGGTTGTCCATTCACCAGAATGTTCTGGTTCAAGATTCCCGGGTCCGTGCCAAAGCGACGCTGCCAATAGCTGAAACTCAATACAACTACAGGATTCGCGTCCGGAGCGAGATCATCCGCGGCAACAAATAACCGCCCTAGCGCAGGCTGCAGGCTGAGAACATCGAAGTAATTGCCCGAGACCAATTCCGCCGCTACCAGATCAGGCTGGTTGTGCCATTGCACTCCGACCTGCGCCCAGTCCGTGGCAATCAGCCCGCTGAAAACAGAGTTGTGGTCGCGCAGATCGCGATACATAGGGTAGGAAAAATAAAACTTTCCATCCGTCCGCGACTCAAGGCGTCCAGTGTTGCTGCCTTCATACTTCAAAATCACCAGACGATCCACATCCTTCACAGGAAGGCTGCGCAGAAGCGCCTGATCGAGCAAGCTGAAAATTGCCGTGTTCGCACCAATACCGAGCGCAAGGGTAAGTATCGCGACCGTTGCGAACCCGGGCGACTTTCGCAGTTGGCGCAAAGCGTAGCGGAGATCCTGAAGCAATCCGTTCATCCGTCCTCCTTACTCGTACCGCAGCGCAACCATTGGATCGACGGACGCCGCTCGCCGTGCTGGCAGGTAGTTCGCGAGGAACGCCACAGCGCCGAGCAGCAGGACGACTCCAGCGAAAGTCAGAGGGTCGGTTGCTGTGATCCCGAAGAGCATTCCTGAGATCAGCCGCGTCGTTGCCAGCGACAGAATGATGCCGGCGGCGATCCCTATAAAAACCAGTGCCATTCCTTGCTTCACCACTAGCGCCAGCACGTCGGGGCGACGAGCTCCCAAAGCCATGCGAATACCGATTTCTTTCGTGCGCTGCGCGACCGAGTAAGACATGACTCCGTAGAGTCCGATGGCCGCCAGCAGCATGGCCACCGCGGCGAACAAGGTGAGCAGCAACATGCCGAACCTTCTTCGTTGAACGGAATTGGCAATGACATCCTGCATGGTGCGGATGTTCGCGAGAGGGACATCATGGTTCACGCTCCAGACCGCACTCTGTGCCGCCGACGTTAGGGTCGTGGGATCGGACGTTGCGCTCCGCATCGCCACAAACATCGATGGCCATTGCGCCTGGCCGAGCATCTGGTAAATCTCGGATCGAGGAGCTGTATCGAGCCCGACGTGCCGTACATTTCCAACAACGCCTATGATCTGCAGCGTCAAAAAATTCGGGGCCGACCCGAAATTCGTGATCTGCTTGCCGATCGGATCTTGTCCCGGAAAAACGGTGCGCGCCAGAGCCTCGTTGATGATCGCGACGTTGAGCGAGCTGCCGACGTCGCTCTCGTTGAAGCTGCGGCCCTTCAGCAACGGAATCCCCATGGTGCGGAAATAATCTGCGCTGCTGACGCGAATATCCGCACTGTAACCGTTTGCGTCCCCGGGAACACTGAAACTGCGTGAACTGTTACCTCCAACCAGCGGCAACCTGCTGACCGCGCCCACAGCCTTCACTCCTGGCAACGACTGAAGGCGTTCTATCACTTGTTGGTAAAACGTCAGTTGCTGAACGGGATCGGCAGAGGACGGAAGGCCAATTGTGAAGGTTAAGAGATGATCTGGATCGAACCCCGGATTAACATTCATGAGCCGCGCGAAACTCTTGACTAGCAGCCCTGCTCCAACCAGCAGGATCAATGAAAGTCCCACTTCGGCGATCACCAGCGCAGAACGGGTTCGTCCGCGATTTGCTGTGCTCCCACGCTCACCCTCCTTGAGCGATTCGTTGGGGTTCGAGCGCGACCCTTGCAGAGCGGGAATCAGGCCGAACGCAACTCCGCAAATTAGTGACGCCAGGAAACTGAACGCCAGCACTTCACGATTGATTCCAATCTGCCTGAATTCGCGGATGTCCGGCGGACTCAATGCCAGGAGCGACGGAACGGCTATGACTGCCAGTAGAAGCCCGAAAATTCCCCCCAATAACGCGAGCAGAATACTTTCAGTAAGCAACTGTCGGAGAAGACGCTGCCGGCTCGCTCCCAGGGTTGTTCGGATCGAAATTTCTTTGGCGCGCGCCGTGGCCCGGGCCAGAAGAAGATTGGCAACATTGGCGCAGCAGATCAGAAGCACGAAAATCACCGCCGCCAGCAGAACCAGAAGAATCGGACGGATATCGCCGACAACATAGTCATGCAGCGGCAGAAAACTGACCCCAGTCTTGTCATTCGAATCTGGATATTCTTTCTCCAGGCGGCGGCCGATGGTATCAAGCTCGGCATGAGCTTGCTGTAAGGTAACTCCGGGCTTCGTTCGCGCCCAGGTTTCGAGATAATTTCTATCCCGGAATTGGCGTGGATCTTTGTCAGGCGCTAAAGGATGAGTAGGCACACCCCACGGCGACGGCACCCACAGCTCGCCATACTCATCCGGAGAAAAGTTCAACGGCATCACGCCGAGAACGGTGTACTGCTCGCCATTGAGCCGGACGCTGCGGCCAACGATCCCGCGATCGGCCGCGAAGTAGCGTTGCCACACGCCGTACCCAAGCACCACAACGTGATCGTTACCGGGCTGAGCATCGCTCGCCTCAAGGCCGCGTCCGAGAATCGGATTTACTCCGAACAAAGGAAAAAAATTCGGTGTAGCCATCGTGCCCCTAACACGCTCGGGACGATCTCCGCTCGATAAGCTCGCCGGCCATCCGCGAGACGCTGCCATGTAGGCGAAAGCGTGTTCTTGTGAAGCTTCGTTTTGTGCGACCCAGTCCAGATAATTGGCAGGGGAGGCATCGTCGGTCAATATCCCCCCGAAGGTCTGCGAGACTTTTACAAGGTGGTCCGAATCCGGATAGGGAAGCGGATGCAATAACACTTCATCAACCACGCTAAATACTGCAGTGGTAGCGCCGATTCCAAGCGCCAGCGTGATGATCGCAATCGCAGTGAAGCCAGGGCTCTTCATCATCTGGCGTAGAGCGTAGCGAATATCTTGGAATAGTCCGGTCATTGCTGTCTCCTCACTCGTACCTCAACGCCACCATGGGATCGACCTTGGCCGCGCGCCAAGCTGGCAGGAACGCGGCTACACCGGCAACGATCGCGACGGAGCCTGTTGCGACCACAAAACTCAGCGGATCGAAAGCAGACAGCTCATAGAGCATCGAATTCAAAAAGCGCACGCATACAATCGCAATGGGTAGCCCTACCGCAGTGCCAATACAGCTAATAAACAGGCTCTCGCGCATAACCATCCAAAGTACTTGGCCACGTTGAGCGCCGAGCGCCATGCGCGTTCCGATTTCGGCCGTGCGGCGATTTGTCCGGTAAGACAATGTGCCGTAAAGTCCTGTGGCCACCAGCAGCGCCGCGAGCCCGCCGAAAAATCCTCCCAGCCTCGCAAACATCTTCGGCTGCGAGTAAGACTGCTCGAACTGTGCAACCTGTGTCATCGGCTTTTCCAGCGGAACGTTGGGGTCAATGCCATGAACCACCTGTCGAATTGTTGGAAGCAGGTTCAGAGGTTCGCCATTCACTCTCACCTCAATGTGCATGGTGTCGCCCCGGTCCAGCGTCTGGAAGGTGGGGAAATAAGCCATAGGTATGGGCAACTCGCCGACAGCTCTGTACTTGCTGTCCTTCGCAACTCCAATGATGGTTCTGTTATCGCGAAACTTATGCCCAAGTGGATTTGTTTTAGGTAAGAACTTTTTTACGAACGTCTCATTCACCACGACAACTGGCAAAGACGATGGAGTGTCCGCGTCAGTGATATCGCGGCCTTCCAGGAGAGGAACTCCGAGCACGTGAAAATAATCAGGCCCAACGTCATTGCTTCGTACCAGCGTTGAACTAAATCTTCCCTTAAGCGAGACGCCATCGAGATCATCGTCATCATTGTTGCTGCTCCATCCCGAGCCGAGACGGTTCTCCATAAGCGTGGCGGATTCAACGCCCGGTACCGTGCGAATCCGTTCGAGCAGGGTGCGATAGAACGTCAGCGTCTCCGGGGCGGTGCGTGCATTCTGAGGAGTGACTCCAAAAACCAGCAGACCGTCGGCGCGCATACCCAGGTCTTGCGTCTCATAATTTCGAAGAGTGCGCAACAAAAGCATGGCCGAGACGAGCAGCAACATGCAGACCGCTATCTGTGCCGACATAAGCACTCTTCCGCTGAAAGCGCGGCGCCAGTCTTGCGTCATGTTGGTTGCAGTGGCCCGCAGCACGCCGGAAACCGGTGCCCGGAGCGCAATCCACAGCGGCGCAATGCCAAAGGCCAGCGCGCTGACCGCCGAAATCCCCAAAGTGAAAAGCAACACGCTGCCATTGGGCGCGAGGCCAGTCTCAATTCCCGACCACGCCGCCAGCGCGTCCGTGGCCAGAATCGCGAACGCCCAGCCGAGCCCCGCTCCCGCTACCACCAGTAGCGAACTCTCAGTTAAGAGCTGGCGAAAAAGATGTCCTCGCTCTGCCCCCACCGCCATGCGCAGGCTAAACTCTCGCTGCCTCGCCTCATTACGCGCCATGATCAGCAATGCCACATTGGAGCAAGCGATCAGCAACACCAGCAGAACCAATCCCATCAATATTTGTACAGGCTGCTTGTATTGCTGGTTGAAGCCCCGAATGCCTCTCGCCGGATCAAAATTCAGCAGCGGCTGCCACTCCTTCGGATCAATCGTGCCGACTCCTATCTTCGCCGCTTCCCCAAATGTAGATTGCAATGCATTCTGCGCCTGCTCCGGTGTAACGCCCTGTTTGAGGCGGACCACCAGCGGCATACACCAGCATTTCGGTGCATAAAGGCTGTCTTCCCCGGCGGCATTTCCCCAGGCATTCAAATCCGCTCGGCTTTGTAACGGAATCCAGAAGTCAGTTGACGTTGCCGGTTCGAGCCCGCGAAACCCCTGCGCAGCAATTCCGACTATCGTGAAAGGCACATTCTTGACGAAGAGAGTTGTACCGAGAACCGCCGGGTTCTCAGCAAAACGCCGCCTCCAATAGTCACGGCTGATCACAGCTATTGGGGAGTGGTCTCTCTCGTCCTCCAGCGAAAATCCACGGCCTCGCGATATTCCGGCCGTCAAACCAGAAAAAAAATTTCCACTGACTTCGTCACCCTCTGCCGCTTCCGGCGTCTCCCCGTAGCGCACCGCGACCTTGCCGATGGCAAGCGGAACGTAACCGATGACATCATCGAACACATCGTTGCGCTGGCGGAGCGCTTCAAACACGGGCTGCGAAAACGACGTGTCTCCGTTGCCCGTATTGCGCGCTCCCCGCGGCTGGCCCCCGCTCGCGATCTGCAAATAGTAAAGCCGCCCCGGATCGCGTACCGGCAGCATTCGTGACAGGACGGCATCCATCACGCTGAAGACCGCCGTATTCGCACCAATGCCCAGGGCCAGTGTAATCACCGCGACAAAAGTAAATCCTGGGTTCTTGCGCATCTGCCGCAGCGCGTAGCGAAAATTGTGAAGCAGTCCTTTCATTTGTCCTCCTCACTCATGCCGCAGTGCGACCATGGGATCGACTCTTGTAGCCCGGCGAGCGGGGATATACGAAGCAAGCAAGCCGGTCGCCATCAGAGCAAGTGGAGCGAGTAGAAATGTTCCCACGTCGAAGGCCGATATACCCCAAAGCTGCGACTTCACGATGCGCACGGATAGAGCCGCCAGCGAGAAGATCCAATAGGGATTGAGCACGCCGTTATAAAAAATGCTGAAGATAGTGGTCGATAAGCCGACGCCCAACGCCAGCGCGATCACCCCAACCGCGGTAAACCCCGGATTCTTACGCAGTTGCCCCGCAGCATATCGAAGATCTCGCAACAGCCCACTCATGCGCTCGTCTCCGCCAGCAGCTTCTTCAACTCTTCTTCCGCCACAACCTTCCCGTCAAACAAATGCACCTCGCGCTGCGCATGTTTCGCGAAACGCGGGTCGTGCGTTACCATGCAAATCGTCGCTCCCTCGCGATGCAGTTCTTGCAGAAGTTCCATCACCGCTTCGCCGTTGCGCGAATCGAGATTTCCCGTAGGCTCGTCAGCCAGCAGAATGGATGGCTTCCCACCCAGAGCCCGCGCCACCGCCACGCGTTGCTGCTGGCCGCCCGATAACTGCGAAGGATAATGCCGCACTCTATGCGCCATGCCGACGCGCTCCAGCGCCTCCATCACCCGCGCCTTGCGGTCCGCAGCCGGCATTTTTTGACGATAAGTCAGCGGCAGTTCGACGTTCTCGTAGACGGTCAGATCGCCAATCAAGTTGAAACTTTGAAAAATAAATCCAATCTCCTGATTGCGAATCCGCGACCGCTCCGCGAAATCAAGATTCTCGACCGTCTTGCTATTCAGCGAATAGCGTCCGCCTGTCGGTGTGTCGAGTAGTCCGATGATCGAGAGCAGCGTGGATTTGCCGCAGCCCGACGGACCCGACATGGCGACGTACTCTCCTTTAGCTATCGACAGGTGAATGCCGGAGAGCGCGTGCGTCTCGATTTCATCGGTATAAAAAACTTTGGTTAGATCCTGAATCTGGATGAGTGGCTGCCCTACTTCGGTCATTGCTGACTCCCTCGCTGTTTGAGTTCTCCGCTTACTCGAGCCGAACACGATCGGTATTGTCCCAACGCGACATGTCAGACAAGATGACCGTATCTCCTTCGTGCAGCCCTTCAATCACCTGAATGGAATTCACCGACGCTCGCCCAACTTTCACTGGCACACGCAAAGCACCCTGGCCGTCAGGACCCAGTTTGAACAAACTGATGGTGCTGTTCTCCTGCCCGAATGCCGGACGCCCGACGTAGAGCACGTTATCCATCCGTTCTAAGTCAATAGTTCCGTCCACACTCAAATCAGGCCGCGCTCCTTTCGGAAGTTCGCCAGTTAGTTTGACGTCGACCGTCACCGTTCCGTTTTGTACCCCTGGATCGACCCGCATCACCGTGCCTGCAATCACTCCATTGTGAGTGTCGACCGATGCGGGTTCGCCAATCTGCACATCGCGCGCCTGCGTCTCGGCAACCTTCAAAGTAGCCATCAAATGATCAGGCTCGACTACTTTCGCCAGCATGGTTCCGGGCAGAACGTGCTGACCGACTTGCAGCGGCAGATCTACCAGCACTCCATCAATCCCCGCGCGAACTTTCAATGCGTCCAATTGTTTCTGTTTGAGCTGGAACAGGGTGCGCATCTGATCGACTTTGTCTTGCTCCTGTGCCATCTGCGACTCAATCGCCCGCTGATTAGCCGTGAGCATCTGCGTTTCAAGATCATTTCGGGTGGTAAGTTCGTCGGCCTTATCTTTGGAAGACTTATAAGCCAATCCAGAAATGACTCCGAGTTGAAACAGCGCCTTATCGGTTTCCGCCTGCCGTTGTGCAGTCGCATCGTCCGCGTGTACGGTCGCAGCACCAGCCTTCTGGTTCATCAGATCGCTTTCCAGCTTCACCCGAAGACTCTGGTATTCAGCTTCGGCGGCCTTAAATTGGAGCTGCGCATCCACCGCCGCTTGTTCCGTCTGCGGGTTGCTCATCTCCAGCAGGATCGTGTCGGCCTTCACCTGTGAACCGGGCAGCATGTGAATGCGAACGACTGTGGCCTCAGTCTCTGCCGGAATCTGACGCACCGATTCCTGGCTGGGCACCAGTGATCCCAGGCCGCGTACCTGACGCAACATCGGCCCACGCTTGACCGTGTCCGTCCACACCGTTCCGCGTTCCACCGTCGGTGCCGCCGGCTTCAGCCGTGAAACTCCAACTGATACCGCGACCACGCCCAAAACTACGGCAGTCGCGATCATCGTTTGACGACGGCGTTTCTGAGTCTTGAATTCGGGCCGAGCGATATCCATTCAACTGCAGTCCGGCAACTGAGAGACCATCTTCTTCCGAACCGTAAATATTGAGAAGCGCAGCGGATAGCACTGATGTGGTAGAGCGCAGGCTGCGAGCCACTATCCTGAACTGGACGATGGTGTCCGAAAGTGGACAGTCGTTATCGGGCTAAATTTCCCCGCGGATTGTGTTTCATGACTTCGAAAGAAAAAGCGGAGTCTTAACAAGGATGCCACGTTAAAAGAAGATTGAAACCGAACTTCACGATGCCCGTGTTGTTTCCAATCTTTTAAATCTATCCCATGCAATTACTAGCGTAACTACTGGGGTAATCTCCGGCTGTGTTAGAGATTACTAATAATAGTAGCTGGAATGGCAACTGGTTGGACGAAGTATTCTCCAAAACCTTCCAGATATTCGGCCTCCCCGTAGAGGTTTGCCCCAATCTCGGGACTGCAGTTCGAGGAGAACGATGTCCAAGAAAATCCTTGTCGTAGACGACTCCAAGACAGCCTTGATGATGGAGCGCGAAATCCTGGAAAAGCGCACGACCTACCAGTGTGTGACCGCTGCAGACGGACAGGAAGCTGTTGAGAAGGCGCAACAAGAGCGCCCCGACCTGATTTTGATGGATGTGGTGATGCCTCGCATGAATGGATTTGAAGCCTGCAAGATGATGCGTCAGCAACCGAGTACGCGCGAGATCCCCATCGTTCTGGTCACGACTCGTGGCGAAGAATCTTACATGGAGGCTGGGTTCCAGAGCGGATGCAACGACTACATCACCAAGCCGATTGATGGCGCTGAACTCGTTGCGCTCTTACGGAGTTACTTGGGCGAGTAAATGGACCTCTTATGAACAACGACAAGAGCGCTACATCAGAGCCGGTACTTCTGGGGCTACCGAGATGAATGATCCAAAGATGAACGATCTGCGATTAGGCGCGGCGCGGAAGAGACTGGCTGAGAGCCGGGATCAAGAAGATGCCATAGAGGGCTTGCGCGAAATTGTGGCGAACTTCCTCGGCTCCGAGGAGATGGGCCTGTTTAGAGTTGATCGCGAGGCTGCGAGCATCCAGGTTTATTGGTCTTTTGGCATCGACCCAGAGAAGTGTGACTTGCTGTGGGCCATGGGCGATGCCGGTCTGCGTCGTGTGATGAGCGGCGAATGTCATGTTGAATTCGCAGCTAGCGACCGCTCCGGTGCAGCGGCTGGCGCCAAGGCGTTCATTCCCATCCGTCGCGCGAACCAAACCATAGCGATACTTGCGCTATTTCATCTGCTTCCGCAGAAGCTTGCCTTCGACAAGTCCGACATGGAACTGTTCAAAATTATTTCTGACGAAGCAGCCCAGCCTTTGTTTGGCCTGAAAGCTCATTCGAAGTCAGCAACCGAGGGGCCAGGGATAAGAGCATGAGAGAAAACTCCCCCAAATTCAACCCCGCAGTGCTGCCCGCGGAATACATGAAGCGTTTTGAGCGGACAGACTCCTCCAAGGAAGCACGCCACTTCCTCTATCCAGGCCAGCTGTTCGTGACCCGCGATCCCATGACCATCTCAACCATACTCGGATCTTGCGCCGCGATCTGTCTCTGGGACAGGCATAAGAAAGCGGGAGGAATGAATCACTATCTCCTGCCCGAAGGCGCTAATGAAGGAGCCAACCGGCTGCGCTACGGCAATGTCGCTAATCCCGAGCTCCTGAAGCAGGTTCTGGCCTTGGGATGCGAGACCCGAAATTTGCAGGCCAAGATTTTCGGTGGATCTAGCGCTTTTGGTGGCGACCCGCTGCAGTCGCTGGGATCGAGAAACGTGGAGCTCGCGGAAGAATTTCTTCGTTCCTCCGGCATCGCTGTGGTGGAGAGAGACGTCTCGGGGAAGCATGGCCGTAGGTTGGTCTTTCGAATACTCGATGGCGTAACGACGATTAAGAATTTCGACCAAGTGTAGTGAAACACCAGTTTTGTGACAATCAGACCGCAGTCAATCGACGCCGATTTTATAGGGAGGAGGAACAGTGGATTTAGCCGATTTTGATCGCGAAGCAGTCCTCGCGTCGTTCCTCGCCGAGTCGGAAGAAGGGCTGGACCTGATGGAGCAGGCTTTAGTTCAGATGGAATCGAGCCCTTCTGATCTCGAACTCCTGCACAATATTTTCCGAGTCGCACATACCCTCAAGGGAAACGCCACGTCCCTTGGGCTCAGTGAACTAGCCGGATTCGCCCATGTCATAGAGGATCTGCTGGACGTTTTTCGTGAGCAGCAGACGCTACCCGGCGCGGATCTGATTTCACTGCTGCTGAAGACCGTGGATGAACTCCGCGTCATGGTCTCAACCGCGACGGCCGGCCCCCATGAGCTGACACAAGGACAGCAAGACCTCATAAAGCAAATCGCACGAGAAGTAGAAAAACGGTCAAGAGAAGTTGCCAGCGCCAGCAAGGTTCCGGGCGAATCTGGTTCATCGTTGAAAATCGACACGCTCCCGGGTGCCGCTCACCGCACACTGCGCGCCGACGTCGACAAGCTCGACCACATGTTGAATCTAACCGGGGAAATTGTGATTGCGCAGGGTCGACTGCGCCAGATGATCGAAAAGCTCGGCAGCGAAGAAGGACGCGCCATCGTAGAGATGCACCGCGAAGCAGAGCGCCTGTATATGGATCTGCAGAGCGAAGTGATGAGCATTCGGATGGTTCCAGTCGGTCCTCTATTTCGCCAGTTTGTTCGGTCGGTGAGAGACCTCGCTAGGAGCCATGGCAAATTGGCCCGTCTGGAAGTAGTAGGAGCAGACGTCGAAGTGGATACCACCGTTCTGGAGCAATTAAAGGATCCTCTGCTGCACTTGGTTCGTAATGCGGTTGATCACGGGCTAGAAATGCCAGCCTTGCGCGAAAGCCAGGGCAAGAATGCTTGCGGATTAATCCGGCTAACAGCTGCCCACAGTGGCGGAAACATTATCGTGACGCTCCAAGATGACGGCGCAGGGTTCGACCGCGCCCGCATCCTCGACAAAGCGAAACGGCTTGGACTCTTGTCCGTCGAAGACGAGATTCGTGACCGCGTTCAGGACAAAGATATTTACGACCTAGTCTTTCACGCTGGATTCTCAACCGCTGAATCAGTCACCGATCTTTCTGGACGGGGTGTCGGCCTGGATGTCGTCCGCCGTAACATCGACAATTTGCGTGGGACGGTGGAGATTTCGAGCGCAGCTGGCAAAGGCGCCACGATCACCATCCGCCTGCCGCTAACCCTCGCCATCATTGAAGGGTTCTCAGTCAAAGTTGGCACTGAAACATTTGTTGTTCCTCTGGAGCATGTGACCGAGTGTACGGAATTGCCGGCGGAACAGCGTAGCCCTGAGGCTAGCGGAGTCCTCAGTCTGCGCGGAACCGCTCTTCCTTATGTCCGGTTGCGACGTGTGTTTGGACTGTCCGGCGAGGCTCCTAAGAAGGAGAACATTGTTGTCGTCAAGGTGAATGATTTTCACGCCGGAATCGCAGTCGATGAACTGTTGGGTGGCATGCAGACAGTAGTAAAGCCGCTGGGCAGATCGTTTCGTGGGGTTTCAGGGATCGCCGGTTCTACCGTTCTAGGGGATGGACGCGTCGGCTTAATTATCGACGTTCCCAGTCTTCTGCGCGGAGTGATGCAGTCAACTTTGCAGCCGCAAGCTTAGTAGAGGTCAATCAGTATTGCGCGGCCATTATCGAGAGGTGAAGGAAAATGAAAACTTGGCAAGATCGAAAAATAGGCACACGGCTCGGGGTTGTTTTCGGAGCCATTCTGCTGTGCGTGATTGCGGTAGGTGGGTTCGGACTGAACTGGCTCGGTCGCCTGAACTCTAACATGTCGGCCTCGCTGCAGAAGCGTTACAACACGGTTGAGGCGACGCATAAGACGATTGAGAGCTCGATCACCAACGCCCGCATCACCATGCAGCTGTTCGAGACCACCGACCCCGAAGAAGAAAAGAAGCTGAACACGCAAAATGACGCGATCAGCGACGAAATCAGCGGACAGGTTGCGACTATCGAAAAGAATCTCAGCTCGTCGCAGGAGCGAGAACTGTTCGAAACCGTTACCCAAAATCGCGATGCCTACAAGTTGGCCCGGCAAAAAGCCAAGAAACTGTTGGCCGATAAGAAACGCGACCAGGCGGTTACTGCATTGCGGGAAGAGGTGGTCCCGGCACTCGATAAATATCGTGCATCTTGGCAAAAACTCATTGACCTCCAGACCGCTGCCATGGAGCAGAGTATGAAGGATGGCCAGGAGGCTTACGCTCTGGGACGCAGGGTTGCATTGATGCTACTGGCGGGCACTCTGATCCTGGCCACGCTCGCGGCAATCAGCGTTACGAAGAGCATAACCCTGCCTATCCAGCAGGCAGTTGACCACGCGGAGCGTATCGCCGCCGGCGATTTGACCAAGGAGATTCTTGTCACAAACCGTTCCGAGACCGGCCAATTGCAGCAGGCGATGCAGGAGATGAGCAGCAGACTCTCTGGCATTATCAGGGATGTCCGCGAAGGTTCCGCAGCGGTCGCTTCTGCGGCCCAGCAGGTCTCCGCCTCCTCTCAGAGTCTCTCTCAAGGAACGAGTGAACAAGCCGCTTCCGTGGAAGAGATGAGCTCCAGCTTGGAACAGATGAATGCATCCATTACCCAGAACGCCGACAACAGCCGGCAAGTAGAGCAGGCGGCTGCTAAGGGGGCAATGGCAGCAGAAGAGAGCGGAGACGCCGTCAAAGAAACAGTCGAGGCCATGAAGCAAATTGCCGCCAAGACTTCGGTGATCGAGGAGATCGCATACCAAACCAATCTTCTTGCACTCAACGCCGCCATCGAGGCCGCTCGTGCAGGAGATCAGGGCCGTGGTTTCGCCGTGGTCGCAGTCGAGGTTCGAAAGTTGGCTGAGCGGAGCCAGTTGGCTGCGCAGGAAATCGGCGGATTGGCCGGCAAGAGCGTCAGCGTGGCCGAACGATCTGGCGAATTGCTGTCCGACCTGGTGCCATCCATAAAGAAGACGGCCGAACTTGTGCAGGATGTTGCTGCCGCGTCCACTGAACAGTCTGGCGGAGTAACCCAGATCAACAAGGCAATGTCACAAGTCGACACGGTTACGCAGCGGAACGCGTCGTCCGCGGAAGAGCTCTCTAGTACCGCTGAAGAATTGGCGGCACAATCCGAGCAACTGCAGCAGCTCATGACTTTCTTCCGAGTAGCAGGCGAACAGCCAGCCCTTCGCAACGGCGATACTCGCAACAGCGACGGCAAACAACAGCGCGTCGTGATGCCCCTAAACCCAGCCTTCAGGAGCGAGTTCGCGCAGCGTAGCCACGTTCAATCGGTCAACGGCAAGGGAGCGGAAGAACCTAACTTCTCCCCGTTCTAAGCTGCACGCGGCAGAAATGCGAGGAGCGAACCTGAGGAGTGAATCTATGGCAGCGTCGAACCGAGGGAAGAACCAACTCCCTGCGAGCATGAGCATGAATACCAACACGACTATGGAGCAGTACCTTACCTTCCTGACTGCGGGCGAAGAATATGCCATCAGTATTGGGAAGGTGAGTGAGATCGTTGAGTACGAAGCGGTCACGACCGTGCCCAATACTCCCGTCTGGATACGTGGCGTAACCAACCTGCGAGGCAGAGTTATCCCGGTCGTAGATCTTGCGGCAAAGTTCGGATTGCCCGCCAGCACCATTTCGAAGTTTTCCTGCATCATCATCACCGAAGTGATTTTTCAGGGCGAGAATCTGACCATGGGGGTCTTCGCGGATTCTGTAAGCCAGGTCATTGAGCTTTCCGCTGACGAGATCGAACAGACGCCACCTTTCGGCACTCGTGTCAAAACCGAATATTTGCTCGGCATGGGAGTTTTAGGCAAAAAGTTTTGTCTGATTCTTGACATCGACAAAGTACTCTCCGCCGATGAATTACTCGCAGTCACCGAGTCGGTTGCCGATCAAGTTCCTCCGGACGACACCGCTACTGATGCAATCGCCAAAGATGCGACGACAAAAGAGGCGGCCGCCAAAGTTGTGCCGAGCAAAGAGTCGCACTTTGAAGCCGGAGCATAGTGGTGCGCGCCGGAACTGCTGCGGGCAAGGAGCCAAGCAAGCGCCGCCAAACTGAAGCTGACCCGCGCCCTGAGCAACCGCCCCAACTCTCGGTAAGTCCCGCGCTGTTCCAAAAGTTCCAAAAATTAATCTACGTCGAAACCGGCATCTGGCTGGGAAGTTCAAAAACAGCCTTGCTGTGTGGACGACTCTTTCGACGCCTTCGCGAATTAGAAATCACTTCATTGGAAAGTTATTACGAATGCGTCGCAGGGCCGGACCAGCAGAAAGAACGCGACCGGATGATCGACGCCATCACCACAAACGAGACGCGCTTTTTCCGCGAGCTCAGGCAGTTTGAGTTTATGGTGCAGAAAGTGCTTCCTCGCTGGCGAGCCGAAGCCGAACACCAGCTGCGCTCCAAGAAAGTGCGAGTCTGGAGCGCCGGATGTTCATCCGGGGAAGAGCCATACACAGTAGCCATGCTGTTCGCCAAATATCTTCCTGCCGAAGAAGGCTGGGATACGCGCATTCTCGCCACTGACATCTCGAACCGCGTGCTGGAAAAAGCGCGCAAGGGAATCTATCCCATCGCAAGATCGGCGGAGTTACCCAAGGACTTACTGCACGGTTTTATGTTACGTGGAACGGCTGAACGGCAAGGCGAGATGAAAGTGAAAATTGAAATCCAGCAGATGATCGACTTCCAAAGGGTGAACCTGAACCAGGAGTCCTATCTCAGCGAAGGTCCATTCGACATCATTTTGTGCCGCAACGTCTTGATCTATTTCGACGTAGCTTCGAAGCAAAGAGTAATCACGAACCTCTGCCATCATCTAACGGCGAATGGCCTCTTATTCGTGGGCCACGCCGAGAACTTGAACAGCATATCCTCTCAACTGCGCTGCGTTGAGCCGAGTATCTACACCACGACCGGGCACAATCAGGACCTGTGAGAACTGCGCCGGGGGAACTGTCTTCTGCGGTCCCAAATGTTTTAGGAGGGCGACAAGAGCGTGCCACGTATTCTTGAAGATGAGTTGCACGTCCTGGTCGTGGATGATTCTGCGATGGTCCGCCAAGTCATGCAGGCCATCCTGAGCACCAACCGCATGGTCAAGGTGAACGCCGCAGCGGACCCCCTGATCGCATGGTCGAAGATGCAAAAGGACCCTCCCGATGTGGTCATCACCGACCTGGAAATGCCCCGGATGGACGGTCTGACTTTCATTCGAAAAATCATGCAGGAAATGCCCACGCCGGTCGTGGTCTGTTCCGGCCTCGCTGCTCGCGGCACCGAGCTCGCACTGCGCGCGCTCGAAGAAGGAGCAGTTGAGGTAATCACCAAGCCCAAGGTCGGAGTGCGTGATTTCCTCCATGAGTCGGCCGTAACGCTCCTCGATGCCGTCTGGAGTGCGTCACAAGCGCAGATCAGGCCACGGCCAATTCTCGCCGCTCCTCGCCCGATCGCCGAGCGGATGATCGAGAGGATGACCGGTCAGATGACCGATTCTGTCCTCCTTCGCAAAGCTAAGCCCCGCGCCGCAGAAATGCCGAACGGGATAAACGTAGTAATAGCGGTAGGTGCATCAACCGGTGGAACAGAAGCTCTTCGTGTTTTCCTCACCGCCTTGCCCATCGATTCTCCGCCAGTCGTGATTGTGCAGCATATGCCTGAAGTCTTCACGCGAGCCTTCGCCGACCGTTTGAACAAAGAATGCACAATAGAAGTGGAGGAGGCTCGTGATGGCGACCAACTCCGAACCGGCCGCGCATTGATTGCTCCCGGCAATCGGCATATGCTCGTCAATCGAAGTGGCGAAAAACTTATCGTCCAGATCGCCGACGGTCCGCTGGTCTCTCGCCATCGACCAAGTGTTGATGTGCTGTTTCGCTCCGTGGCTGTTTCGGTTGGCCCCAAAGCGGTTGGCATCATCATGACCGGCATGGGCGACGACGGCGCCCAAGGTCTCTGTGAGATGAAGGAAGCCGGCGCCGCAACCATCGCGCAGGACGAAGCAAGTTGCGTGGTGTTCGGAATGCCCAAAGAGGCGATTTCTCGCGGCGCCGTAAACGTCATCGTTCCCTTGGATCAGATCGCCAGCGCAGCCCTAAATGCACAGAGATAGTAAATAGAAATATAAGAGAGCATTAGCCTCTATCAAGCTCTAGTACGCCGTAATGCGATCATTTAGTTCTTCGCCACAGTTCTTCGCTACCAGATCACCGGATGTGTCTCTCCCGTGCGGACATTCACAAAGCCTTCAGGCAGCGCATCAGTTGGCGGCATAAAAGTCCATTGCCACGGAGGACAAGTCAGGAACGCATAACAGAGCGCCTCGGTTACATGATCCACACCGAGAACTTCCTGAATGTGAGGGACCGGTTTTTCCATCCACTCCAATTTTTCCATCTCCGCACGCATGGCCAGCAGATCACCTGCAAGTTCTTCCGCCGGACGGGCAGTCATTAATCCGCCAATCTCCAGGCGAACTCGGGACACCACTTCGCCATCGCTCACTAGAACAAATCCTCCATCCATCTCCGCCATCGTATTCACGGCGAGCGCCATAGCCCCGTCGCTACTGCCGATCACCCAGGCATTGTGATTGTCATGCACGATCGAGCAGCACATTGCGGAATCCGGCGTCTTCATCCCCACGTCTTTCCAGAACATTCGCGAAATGCGCGTGCGTCCCGAATAACGATCCAGCAGCGCTACTTTCGTAATTGCGCGCGTCTCGTCACGCTGCACGAATCCATCTTTAACCGGCAGTTCCACGGTGAAGAAATCCTTTTGATGATGAAAGGGAGGAACGACCGCTGCTTGCACCGTGGTGCGTCCAGTTGGAGCCGGAACAGCAAAGTCAGCCGCCACAATCTTTCCTCCAAGATTCACCGTCTTCGTCGCCCATTCCGGCCACGCGATCTTCGGAACAGGAACCAGCATCTTGTAATCTTCAGAAACCTTGATGCCATCGGCATAAACAGATTTGATTTTCACCTGCTCGGGGTCTGACAGCAGCACCACGTCCGCATAACGGCCCGGAGTAAGCGAACCGACGAGGTGATCGATATGGAAATGGCGCGCCGTATTGTAACTGCCCAACGTGTAGGCAATTTCTACAGGCACGCCATTCTCAATCGCGCAGCGAATGTTGTAATCCATCCCACCGCGCCGCAACGTTGTCTCAGCATTTCGATCGTCGGTTGTGACCGCAACGTTCGACCAGTCACGTAAACCTTTTTCGACCAGATATTTCAAAGCGCGCGCAGCGTTCGGCCGCAGTTCCAGAAAAATTCCGCGCTCCAGTTTGTCCCATGCCTCTTGTGCTTCCCGCATCTCATGATCTGAACTGATTCCGGCCGCTGCAAAGGCGCAGATTTCTCCCGCCGATACCAGGCCGGCACCGTGACCCTCTACCACTCCACGCGCGTCCAATGTGGCTTCGATGTTCTCCCAAAGCCGTTTGTAACCGGGATTTTTCGGATTCACTACGGCTGACCAATCCATGACTTCGTCGAGTCCCGTGACCCAGAGATTACGGTCAATAAAATCGCGAACCTCACGATAACCGTAATAGCCGCCAGATTCTTCCCATCCCGTAGGCGGTGTGGCGGAGCCGAGAGAAGGGAAGATTTTGAACGGACTGCCG
>Ga0209169_10000781_pt1 | contig 19526 bp, 6 predicted proteins | sample HubBroMetageWRM4_FD_188346 | JGI IMG/M metagenome (GOLD analysis project Ga0209169, IMG submission 188346) | Warmed soil microbial communities from the Hubbard Brook experimental Forest, New Hampshire - Hubbard Brook CCASE Soil Metagenome WRM 4... | ecosystem: Environmental > Terrestrial > Soil... | reverse complement strand
TGCAGCCATGACCGCGCCCGCCGATCCCGCGTTGCTGACAAAGAAGACGCGCAGACCATGTGTTGGATCGGTGAAGAGCATGTTGCCGGCGGCGTCGACGGCGACTCCTGACGTATAGCCTGATGACGCCTTGACGGAGCTGAACTCGAACGGGCAGCCATCCCCGTAGATGTCGGTGGCTGTGCCGGAATACATCACGTTGTTCGTCGTGACGGAACAACTGGAGTTTGCGGTGGTGGGGTTGCCGCCTGTGCTGGTGCTTGAGCCGGTAGTATTCACCACGGTGTACATATAGCCCGGAGTGAGCGACGCATAATACACGCCCAGAGCTGCGTAGATCGGGTTCGTACCCTTGAAGTAGGAGGACGTGAGCGGCCCGAGGACAACGCGAGTTCGCGATGTCTGGGTGTCGGCCCAGTACACGTTGCCGTAGGTATCGCCGGTTACACCGCGCGGCTGATCGACCTCTCCGAGAGCAGCGGTGCAGGTGCCCGCGCTGAGCCTGAAGGCCGGTACGTTGTCTGCACCAATTCCCCCCGTTCCACTGGAGGTCGGGCTCTGAACGCAACCCGCGACCAGCTGCATGGTGCCGATTTGAGCCGACGTGCAAAGAGGCGACGCTGTGCGACAGACGACATGCACGAGATTGTCTCCGTATCCCGCGATGAGCACGTTGCCGTAAGGGTCGATACCAATGCCGCGAGGAGAGTTCGTGACCGTTTGCGTCGCCGCAAGGCAGCCATCACCTGCTTTGTCCTGGCTCGCAGAGCAGACGGTGCCCAGGCCGGCAAGCCGATTCATGATTCCGGAGGTGGGATCTATGACGTGGATGACGCTGTTGACGTCATCCGCAACGAAGACATTCCCGAAGGAGTCGACCTCTACGCCGCCGCGGCCCGCTGCACCGAACAGCGCGTTGACTGCAAGGCAGCCATCACCATCCGCATCGCCCGATTTAACACCTGCGGGCAGGTTGGGACATTGCGTACCAGAGGCTGCCGTCATGGGCGATGTGCCTGCTAGCGTTGTCATCGTATACGGCAACGGAGTAGGCGACTGGGCGGGTGCTTGCGAACGAGCGAAAAGAAATATAACCGACAGAAAGGCGAACGAAACCCGACGCATCGCTGATTTCCTCCGAAAGGTGCACTGCAGCAGTCTTGAATCAGGAGGTCAGGCCAAGCGCCATCAGAGCAGTTGAACCCTGTCTGGTCGCACGTTTAAGCTGTCTGACCGAAGCAGGCGGAATTATCGCGACAGGGTATATAGGGTGTCAAGAAGCAAAATTGATTTTTTTACTCCGCGAACAGGACGTTCGGGGGGCTTTGTGCCATTATCCCCATTGCCGGATAGATGGGCTGTTCACCCGTGTACTAGCTACCGACTCACTGCGTGCTATTCGACTTGGAGCGAAAGTCTCCGGCCGGTTTCTGGCAGCATGATTATCGTGGCGTCGGCCGTTCGGTTGATGGGCAGAGGAGCACCGGAGCCTTCGAGCTTAGCTGTGTTGTTGGGGGGCTTCCAGCCGTAGATCTCTAGGCGGATGTCCTTCCACCAAGGTTTGTAGGTGCCCTGCTCGGAGATGTTAAGAGTAAGTGCGTCGGGCGCGATGTTGCAGCTGAAGTTCATGCGAAGCGAGTCGCCATGTGTGTATGCGTAGGTATGGCCGTCGTCAACGTAGAGTGAACCGCGGCAGTCAGGGCCGGCGTAGAGGCGGAGCGTGAGTGAACCTTGCGGAGTTTCCGAAGTGCTCTGCGTGAGCGGAGCGATGGGAAGAATGGCGCCCCCACGGACGAAGACGGGAAGCGTATCGAGCTCGGGGTGGATGTATGTGGTGAGTGGGACAAGGTCGGCGCCCGACGGTGGGATGCCGTCAACGGCGGGCTTCGACGGCGTCGATTGTGGAAGGCGCCTGCCTGTCCAGTAGTCGTACCAGTCGCGTGTCGGAAGTTCGACGACGTAGGCGTCGGGTTCTTCCGGGTACGGCGACGGTGCGACGAGGAGGTCGTGGCCGAGGAGGAACTCGCCGCCGGTGGATGGGTCGATATCGATAGGGTGGCCGTCCGTGGCGGCGCGAGGGTAATCGAGGAAGACGGGACGCATCATGGGCAAACCGGTGTGGGTGGTCTCCTCAGCGAGCGTGTAAATGTAGGGCATGAGCCGGTAGCGCTCTTCGATGAAGCGGCGGCGGATCGCGAGTTGATCGGGGCCATTGGGCGTTAGCGCAGCCCAGGGTTCCTGATCGCCGGTACCGGCTTCGGTGTGATCGCGGTCGATGGGATGAAAGGCAGCGACTTCAAGCCAGCGAGTCAAAAGCTCGGGTGTTGCCGTGCCGGCGAAGCCGCCGACGTCGGCGCCGACGAAGCTGAAGCCGCTGAGGCCAAGGTTTTTGAGCATGGGCGCAGTCATGCGCAGGTGGTTCCATGTGCTCGAGTCGTCCCCGGTCCAGGTGGCGGCGTAACGCTGGCCACCGGCGAAGGTAGCGCGCGTGAGGACGAACGGACGCTCGTCAGGCAAGAGCTTACGGAGGCCGTCGAAGGTCGCGCGGGAGTTTTCCATGCCGTAGACGTTGTGGATCTCGGCGTGTTTGGCGGTGCGTGGCTTGAAGCTGTCACTGTCGATGCGGTGCACGACGTCGAGCGGCATGGTCTTGTTGGCCGTGTTGAAGACTGAGGGCTCGTTCATGTCGTTCCAGAAACCCGCGACGCCATCGTGCACGAACTGTTGATAGAGTGTGCCCCACCAGTCGCGCGTCGCACTACGCGTGAAATCGGGAAAGACGGCCGGGCCGGGCCAGACGATACCGGTGAAGATGGAACCGTCAGGGTTGTGAACGAACTGATTCTCTGCAATGCCGGTGTCGTAGGGAGCGTAGTTTGTGCTGGGCGGGTCGGCGATGTGGAGGTCCGTGATGACTACCAGCTTGAGATTCATCTGCTTCAGGCGCGCGACCATGCCAGGGAAATCCGGGAAGGCGACGGGGTCAACCGTGAAGGGACGGTTCTTGTCCTGGAAACCGATGTCGAGGTAGACGACGTCGGTGGGGATGTGGTCGGTGCGAAGCCGCGTGGCGACGTCCATGAGGCGCTGCTCGGGTGCGTAGGTGTAGCGGGATTGTTGATAGCCGAGCATCCACATTGGCGGCAGGGGCGGGCGGCCGGTGAGCCAGGTGTACTGCTCGACAACTTCGCGCGGTGTGGGCCCGGCAAAGATGTAATAGTCGAGTGGGCCGTCGACAGCACCGAAGGAGTAGACGTTCGGCGTGACTTTGCCGAAGTCGAAGCTGCTGCGCCAAGTGTTGTCGAGGAAAACGCCAGCGGCGGCTCCGGCACGAAACGCAATGAAGAACGGGATGCTCTTGTAGAGCGGGTCGGTGGACTCTTGGAAACGGTAGGCATCGGTGTTCCAGAGCTCAAAGGCTTGACCGTGGCGATCGAAGGGGCCGGTTTTGTCGCCGAGGGCGAAGTAGTGCTCGTCGGTGGGCATGGTCTCGGAGACGCGGAAGGCGCGACCGGTGAAGCAGACGGAGTGCGCGTCGCGGAGGAGTGTGCGTCCGGTGGAGTCGGAGAGGTTGAGCGTGAGGTCTGCGCGGTATAGTTCTGCGGTGACGGCTGATGTGTGGAGCGTAATGGCGCTTGCTGCGTTGTCGATGGCGACGGGCGCGGTCGAGCGATGGGCTTCGGGGATGACGGCCCAGGATGCGTCTTCGGGGAGTTGCGATGTCGATGAGATGCGAACGCGAAGGACGTCAGGGCGAAGCGCAGTGATCTCTTCGAGGCCGTGTGCGGTGCGGATGCGGATGCCGTTGGGTAGTTTGTCGATGTGTTGAACGGGGCCGAGGCCGCACGTTGGCATCTGCGCGCATGCAAGCGGAGCGCAGAGTGCGGCGAGCGTGAGAGCCTTGAAGAGAGTTGAGCGCGGACCGAACATGCTTCCTTCCCAGAGAGGCTGAAGAGAGGACAAAGACACGGATGCGATTGGCTCGCGCAGTGGTGGTACTCCACGCCGCGCGAGCCTTCACACTGGTTAGAAGTCAAACTTCAGCGATATCTCGGAGAGGCGCCTGCCGAGCTTCTGCGGAGCAGAGCCGAAGCCGGTGGCTGGGTTGTAGACCGCGGTGAGTGGTGTGGCGTTGGGTGACGTGTCGCTCAACTGCAGCGTGGTCTGCGAGGCGTATCCAGTGCCAAAGCTATTGAGCGGATGGTTGATGAAGTTGAAGGCAGCGTAGCGGAATCGCAGATGGCGCTCGCCGCCAATGCTGAAGCCCTTCTCGAGCGTGAGGTCGGTGTTGAAGAACGCAGGTCCGTGCGCGTAGGGCTCGATGTACTGACCGTTGGTTCCTGTGGCGGGCAGACCGAAGCAGGCACCATTGAGGTACTGATGCGAGCCGAGGCTCGACGTGGGATTGCACTTGAGTGTGGGCTGCAGGTTGATGTCAGGCGAGCCGAGGATCGTCGTGTTGCTGACGGGATACTGGTTGGCTCCGCTACCGATGAGGCCCTGCACGTAGTAGCCGGGCGAAGCGCTGATGCCGGTCTGCATGTTGGGGCCGCTGGAGATGTTGGTGATGCCGGAGATGAGCCAGTTGTTGATGAAGCCGCCGAGCACGCGCTCGTCGGTGAACTTGCCGGTCTGGTAGGAGTAGCTGAAGTTCACGATCTGCGTGCGGTCGAAGTTCATAGGACCGTAGTTCGCGTAGAGGTTGAAGGGGTCGATGCCGGCAGTCCAGTTGAAGTCTGCGGCGGATCCAAGGATGCCGAGCGCCTTCGAGTAGGTGTAATTGACGTTGAAGTTGAGATGGCCGATCTGCTTGATAGCCTCCACCTGCAGTGCGTTGTAGTTGGCGAAAGTGTTGTGGTGCGGCACGAGAATCTGGCTGTAGTTGGGATAAGTGCGCGCCGATTGATAGCTCTTGTCGCCGGGGTAATTGAAGAGCGAGTCAAGAGCAGCTGCCTGCTGCGGTGTGCATCCTGTCGGATTGCACGCCTGGTAGCCTGACTGGTTGTTGATCGCGGTTGCGGCAGCCGGTGTAAAGAGATAACCGAGCGGGATGGCATTGATGTTGTCGAGCACGACAGCCTGCGAGGTGCCGTTGTCCATGAGGGAGTTGCTGTTGTTGCCAACATACGAGAGCTGCAAGATCCAGTTCTTCGGCATCTGCTGCGCGACGCTGAGCGAGTAGTTGTTGGTGACCGGCTCCTTGTTATCCGTGGGGTCGAGGCCGTAGACAGTGGTGAGCGGGATGGATGTCTCGGTGCCACCGGCGTTGCCGAAGGTGTTGGGATTGAGATGAAGCGAGTTGATGCCCTCAAGCGTGTTGCCGCCGAAGCCCTGCAAGTCGGTGTAGCGAACGTTCTCAGACTGCGCGAACATGCTCGTGACGTCGACGACGGAGTCGTGGAAGCGATAGACCCCGGCGCCGCCGCGGACGACGGTCTTGCCGTTAGAGAAGACGTCAAACGCAAAACCGAAACGCGGCTCCCAGAAGATTGGCGTGTTCCCGACGCCAGAGTTGGGAATGGACTTGTTGAGGCCGTGCCAGGTGAAGCCGGGTAGCGGATTGGTAGTCGGGTCGCGAGGAGTGTTGTAGAGAGCAGGAACCCAGATGGAGGCGCCAATGTTGTGCGCGTCCTGCCACGCGCCTTCGTGACTTATGCGCAGGCCATACGTGGCCACGAAGTTGTGCGTGATGCGCCAGGTGTCCTGCCCATAGAAGTCGGTGTTCCAGAAGTAGAGGTTGGTGTAGGGATTGAAGTTCTGTTGGTGCCAATCCTGAATCTGGCCCTCAAAGAAGTTGGCGAGCGCGTTGCCGCTGTTGAAGTGCGGATTGCCGTAAGCGGGCGAGCCGTCAGGATAGGTGCCGTTGTAGTCGGCGAAATAGCTGCCTGCAGAGCCGAAGTAGTAGTTCTGAATAATACCGTTGGTCGAGGGGTTCGTCGCGGTCTGGTTATTGATAGTCTTCTGCGTGAAGATGCCGACCTTGACGGTGTGCTTGCCCCAGACCTTCGTGAGGTTGTCACCGAGATTGGGCTGAAGCTTCTTGAGCTCGAGCGGATTCCCTGAGTAATCGGGCCAGAGGCCGAGTGGGAGACCGCCGTATGTTGTGTAGGTGCCAAGCTGGGGATACTGCGTATCTCCATTGTCGAAGGCGCCGTTGTAGGGATAGTTGATCGCGGTGCGCTGGAGATCAGCGATGCGGCGCGCGTCAAAGGACTGCACGAAGGAAGTGATCGTGACGTAGAGCTCGTTGGTGAGCGTCGGCGTAAAGACAGTGACGTAGTTGGCTGCAGCGGTGTGGACCCAGATGTCGTTGTTGACGCCGTAGCCGGGCGTGTTGACTTCGCCCATGACGCTGGTGGGCTCGTAGTACGGAACGAGCGGCTGGCCGGTCTTGCCCTTCTCGAAGTTGTAGCGCGCAAAGAAAACATTGCGCGGAGAAATGGCGTAGTCGACGCGGCCGACATACTGGCTGATGTTGCTGTTTACGAGATCCTGTTGGTCGTAGTTGTAGCCGTCGGTGCCGGTTTGCTGGCGCGTAGGCAGCGGAAGCGTGTTGTTGATGAGGGCCATCGCGCCGGGGTTGAGGAACCCGGCGATGTTGCCGTTGGTCAGCGCAGAGCCATCGTCGCCGACCGTGGGCACAGGGGTGAGTGTGCCATAGTTGCCCGTGGGCGCGGCACCAAAGTAGTTGTTGAGCGCAGCCTGACTGAAGTCACCCTTGCGCATCGCCGCGGTGGGAACGAGCGCGTGAATGATGGCGCTGCCCGAGCTGTTGTAGGCATAGACGTTGCGCTGTGCGTCGTACTCGGCGCCTGCGAGGAAGGTGAACTTCTTTGTTCCGGGGATGGGACCGCTGAAGGTGCCTCCGGGATAAATGTAGCGATCATTGGGACGCGAGAGACCGTTGAACTTCGCGAGCCAATCGTTGGAGTTGAGCTCCGAGGTGCGCGCGTATGTATAGAGCGAACCGTGATAGGCCGAGGTACCCGACTTCGTCGCGCCTTGGATGACAACGGGGCCGTTGGACTGGTCGACGCCAAAGTTGGAAGTCTGGACCTGAACCTCACTGACGAACGAGTCGTTGATATTTTGGAGGTTGGCTCCGAAATTGCCGGCGTCGGTGAGGTTGGCACCGTCTAGCTTAAGGGTAATGCCGGCGACGGGCGCGCCGTTGGAGGCGTAAGGCGTCGGCTGGCCGATGGTGACAGTTGAGAAGTCGGGGGCTTGGTTGGTCGGGCCCAGGTTGCGGATCGCGAAGCCGGGGAGAATCTTCTGCAGCTCCGTCGCGTCGCGGCCGACGATGGAGAGCTTCTCTAGATCATTCGCCGTAATTGTGGAGCTGAGCTGACCGCTGTCGAGCGGGATGCCGGCGACCGTCTCAGTGACTGTTACGGTTTGGTCAGGAGCTCCGACGGCGAGCTGGATGTCGGTGAGGGACTTGTCGTCGCCGGGATCAAGATGAATGCCAGTCCGGGTATAGGAGCGGAAGCCTGAGTGCGAAACAGCCAGCTTGTAGTCGCCGTTGGGCACGGAGGAAAAGGTGAACGAGCCGGCGCCGTTGCTCTGGAGGGTGCGCTGCTGGGAGGTTTGAGCGTTGGTCAGGATAACTGTGGCGCCCGGGACAGCGGCTCCGGTGGGGTCCTGCACGATGCCGCTCAGGGCGGCGCTGCCTACTTGGGCGACCGCTGTGCCGGCGAGTGCAAGCAGGATCGCAAGAAGTGTGAGGATGCGGCGCGCGGGTGTTTGGGTCATCTTATGTGTCGCGCTGGTACCAGGAATCTGAGTGGTCAAGAGAGCCTCCGTCCCTGCAGCCGTGATTACTGATCAGGGATTCTGGAACGGGAGCCTTCTTATGCCGATGACAATAGAAGAAGAAAGGTCCTTGCAGCAAAGCTATCCTTCGTTAACAGTAAAGACCACTTTGTTTTGAGCAGCTTCCGGCCAACTTCGCGCTCGAGGACTGTTGTATTTTTTGGTTCGGCCCGAGCGGTATAATTCTCCGGATTCTCACTGGGGCGAATGCTGGTCGACGACTACAGAGACGGAGGTACGTTCAGCGAGGAGGAGAAGCTCGCTGCCAATGAGCAGTTAGAGCGGCTGCTCGCGAGCCCGTACTTCAGCCACAGCCGGCGCTTCCCCTCCTTTCTGCGGTTTATCGTGACCCAGACGCTTTCCGGGCAGATGGAGGCCCTGAAGGAGCGGACGCTGGGCGTTGAGGTCTTCGGAAAGAGCGCTAACTACGACACCGCGAACGATCCGATTGTGCGAGTGACCGCCGCGGAGATTCGGAAGCGGATCGCCCAGTACTACCAAGACCCGGTGCATGAGCACGAATTGCGGCTCTCGCTACCGCCGGGGTCGTATGTGCCTAAGTTCGATCCCCCGCACAGTGTTCGTGTCGAGGAGCCACACTCGACACTGCCATCCGCGCATGGCTCGCAAGCAAGCGGCACAGTCAGTACCGTAGATAGTTCGAACGAGCCAGAGACGAGAGGCGCTGCATCGCGCAGTCGCAGGTGGCGGACTCCGGGGCTGACAGGTGTGGTTCTCCTATTGATGGCCATTGGCGGATGGATATGGTGGGCGAGCTCGCGGCCTTCGGCACTGATGCAGTTCTGGGCGCCGGTGTTGAACTCAAGTGACCCGGTTCTGTTCTGTATCGCCGATCAGACGCAGTACACAGCGATTTCATTGCGCGATGCGCAGGACCCGAGCAGGCAGCAAGTACTGCACGATAATCTGACCGCAGTGGTGATTGACGATCTGAGTCCTACAGTGAAGATCGCAGGTTTCTTGCAGTCGAACCACAAGAATTACAGCATGCGCGGCGAGGGTTCGACGACGCTGATGGATTTACGCAGCGGACCGACGGTGTTCATCGGTGCGTATGACAACCAGTGGACGCTACGCCTGCTGAAACCGTTGCGTTTTCACTTTGTGAACGACGAGGCGATGACACACTTCGGGATCGTTGATAGCAACTCAAAGGCACCGACGACATGGGTGGTTGACCGCACGCAACAGATTGCGACGAATAACTACAACGACTACGCGATCGTCGCGCGCTTCACCGACAGCACGACTGGAAAGCTTGCAGTGGTCGCTGCAGGAATAGGACGCGGGGGCACAATCGCCGCAGGAGAGTTGCTCACCGATGCAGCGCAGCTTGCGCCCGTTCTCCGCGCGGCTGGAGACAAGCGAAACATCGAGCTGGTATTGAGCACGCCAATCATCGGGGGTGAGCCGGGGCCCCCACGTGTCGAGGCGTCCTATGCCTGGTAAACCGACGCCAAACGCGAAGGCTCAGCGTTTGCTAGCCGAGCCTTCGCAAGTTGAAGATGTCCATCGCATGGCACGTTGGTCGAGAAGAGATGCATTGACCACTAGCACGTCGGGCTTCTGAAATCCCGCACGATCAGAAGTTCAACTTCGCCGCAAGTTGCCAATCGCGCGGACTATTGTTCTGTTTTGAGATGATCCCAAAACTACTCGGCGAAGAGAGCGATGTTCCCAGACCGCCAAACTGCACGTGATTGGTTGTGTTGAAGCAGTCTGCCTGCAAGCTGAATTTGAGGGCCTCATAGACGGCAAACGTTCGCTTGATGCCGGCGTCGAGATCGTATGTGCCGATGTTGTAAAGGCCATACGGAGCGTTGCGCGGCACATTGCCAAAGTTATACCCATAGTTGCCTGGGGTGCCGACGCTCGGTGTTCCACCAGGAACGGTTGGGTTGGCGGCGAACGCAGCGCTGTTCAGGAACTTTGTCGACGCTGCCTGCGCCACTGTGTGAATGGAGCTGTACCCTCCGTTGATACGCACATTGCCGGTGAAGGCCGTGTTGTAACTCGGATAGCAGCTTCCGGGTGTCTGGCAATTGACACCGGTGATAGAAAGCGGGGCACCCGAGGTCTTCGAGAAAATATAGGAGAGTTCCCATCCTCCCAGGACCGCGCGGGTCCAGTGATTCTGGTATCCCATGTGGCCTTGCGTGCCATAAGGAATGGTGTATGTGCCGAAGATATGCAGGCTGTTGGGAATGTTGTTCGAACTGATCGCACGGTCGATGCGGTTCGCCTGGAATGAACCCACGCCCCCGTCGATTACGTTGTTGGGGATGGGATAGCCACTGCGAACACCGGAAATGTCGTCGATGGTCTTGGCGAAGGTGTAGTTCAGGGTGTAATTGAGGCCATGCCAGTTCTTGTGCTGGAGGGTAATCTGTAGCGCGTTGTAGTTGGCGTTGCCGATGTCTCCCCAGGTATCAGTGAGGCCCGAGTATTGGGCGAACGGTTTCAGCATTTGACCGATCGTTCCTTGCGCGCCTCCGAAGTTTGTATAGGGCGGGGCGATTCCCGGCATGATCGCCTGGGCTTCCTGAAGGTAGGTCTTACCGGTGGAGGCATCTGTACTGTTTGGCAGCTGCTTGAGCAATGAACCCAGAACCTGGTATTGCGGGGCCATCTGGTTCTCCCAGATGCCACGGCTCTGCGCGTAGAGGAAGTGGGACTGATTTCCGACCCAGTCGGCGCTGATGGTCATGTTGGTTGTGAGAAGGTGTTGGACGCCGAAATTAAAGCTCTCGGTGTATGGAGGACGACCGGAGAGATACGGATCCGCGTAGCTGAGACTCGAAGCCGTGGGCCCACCCACATAGTTCCCGGTATTCACGGAGGCAGTCGGGTTGATTGCGGTGCTGTATGCGGGCAACGCAGTGTTGGCATAAGGCGCGCCAAGGGCCGGGTTCAGATAGAAAGCAGGCTGTTCACCCTGGTTGCTGGAAGCGAACGCCGTGCTGACCGTCAGGCCGGTTTGTCCCGTGCCGTTGTAGTTGCCGTTGTTCGACCCACCCACGCCGCCAGTGTGCGTGTACATGATTGAGAAGGAGCCACGCACAACATCGCGCGGGTCCACCTGCCATGCGAAACCGACACGTGGGCCGAAGTTCTTATACCAGGTGTTCACCGGCGAGGAGCAGTTGCACTTCCCTGCTCCGTAGCCAATATAGGAAAGCGCGCCCATGTTACCGGTGGCCGGGTTAACGATGTTCGGGTTGAAGAACGACCAACGGTCGTTCACTTCGCGGAAAGGGGTATAGAGATCCCAGCGAAGGCCGAGATTGAGTGTAAAGTTTTGTGTCACCTTCCAGTCATCCTGGACATAGGGAGATAAGGCCTTGTAGCGCGCACCCAGAGTGGAAAAGTTCTGGATGTAGACAGAGCTGGAACTCACAGCGCCAACCAGGTAGCTGGCAAAGGAGGCACCTGACGCCGAAACGATGTTGCCTTTGGAGAAGCCGCCCGTCCCCGTGTTGTTAAACGTGAAGCTCATTGGCTTCGACGCGCTGTCCGCGACAGATTGGTTGAACTGAAGGAACTGAAAGTCACCGCCAAAGGTGAGGTTGTGGTGTCCCTTAACCCATGTGAGGTCGTCGGCCATCGTGTACGTGTTAACCGCCTCATGGTATTGCGTAGGCGCTGAGAAACTCTCGGGCCCGTCGATACCTCCCGAGAAGCTAGTGCCCGGCGTCGTATCACTCGCGAGACCTGAGGGAAGGTTGCCGATTCCTAATGCGCTCGCCGAGAACTTCGGGTCATTGAGAGTCTTGTTGCCGACTGTCGTCCAGAAACGTGTGTACCCATAGCGCAGCTGATTCACGACGTGCGGGGAGAACGTGTAGGTGTGTTTCACGATGTCCGTCGTGGTCAACTCATCGACGAGTGTGCCATTTGTATAAGGGTATGGGAGCACTGAGGTCGCACCGTAGTCATAGGGAAAATCAACGTGTGAACCGTTCGTGGAGATGAAGGCGAGCTGCTGTCTGGGATTCAGCGTGTAATCGAGGCGCCCGGTGAACTCCCAGTTGTCCACGCCTGTCTGCCGACCCGAGAGGTAATTATTGCTGATAGAGGGGCTTGTGACTGCCGGAAGATTTGCGGCCCACGCCTTCGCAATCGGAGAAATCTCCGAAGGCGAAATGACATCCGCGACACCGTTATAGGAGAACTGATTTGCGCACACTACTCCTGCGTTTGCTGCAGTGCACGCCGCTTCGGTCGTCGGATCGTAGATGTGGTAACCCAGTGCTCCCATCTCGGTAAAGTTTCCCTGGCGCATCAGTGTCGTCGGGATAGTGGCCAACGTCGGATTGGTCACCGACCTGTAGTGATAGCGATCGTAGTTACCGAAGAAGAACAGCTTGTTGTGAAGGATCGGGCCGCCCAGCGATGCTGAGATTTCGTTTTGGTTTTCCGGTGGCTTCGCGATGGGGACCTGTTGACCTAACGCATTGGGCTGCGTCTGCGCCTTGGAAAAAAAGTTCCAGGAATCCAGGATCGTGTTCCGCAGAAAGACATAGGCATTCCCATGAAACTGATTGGTGCCTTGCTTGATGGAGAAGCTCTCGACACCTACACCCTGGAATTGGGCGGTCGATCCGCTGGTCTGGACCTGTGTCTGATCGACGGCTTCGATAGAGAGGTTCTCTTGCAATTTACGGCTATCACCCTGTGAATCGACAGTTGTTAGCGGCACGCCTTCAACGTACAGTTCGTCCTCATTGCCAGACCCGGTACCGTCAAAAATCCCCGAGCGCCCACCCGACTGCGTTCCTGGCACCAGTGAGGCAAAGGCTGTAGGATCGCGCGGGTTGCTGCTGCTCATCTGCACCGGCAGCTGAGAATAGACGTCGTTCTCAATTGTTCCGCCGAGCACCGCGTTGGCCGTCTGCAACGGCGGGGGAGCGGTCGTCACCGTGACGGTGTCGCTCATCTCTCCCAGCTTGAGCTGTGGGTTGAAGGTCGTTGTCTGCAGCGCGTCCACGTTGACATTTTCCTGCTGCAGTCGAGCAAAGCCCTGCGCGGTGACGACCACCGTATAAGTGCCGGGAGACAGGGGAGAGACAACGTAGTAGCCGACTCCAGTGGAGGTCCGGGAGACCACCACGTTGGTCGCGACGTTTCGCACATCAATCTTCGCGCCGGGAATCGCTGCACCATCGGGGTCCGTGACGGTTCCAGAAACGGCTCCCTGTCCGGTTATCTGAGCGCGAGCGGTGCCACTGAAAAGCTGCGTGATAAGCGTGATTGCAAGAAAGGAAATCCAGAGGAAGGCACGGGAACCGAGCTTGAGAGCTTTCATTAGGCCCAACCAGTTTCAATTAGGGAATAGTTTCCAGACGTCGACAAATGTAGGTTATTGAATGATAAAAAGTCAAATTCATTATTTGAAACGACTTTCATGCAATAAAAATCGCTCGGATGAGGAGCAACCCCATCGAGGAAATACTGCGTGGAGCATGCTTGGAAATCGGAGCTTGCCAAGTCTGCGCGCTGGCGCCCGTTCAGAGTTTGCGATCAGTCTCTTTCGAGCGTCATTCCTAGCAGCCCTAGAACAACGCCGTACAAGTCGCAATGGAGGGTGCAGGCGGCTGGTTCCCTGTTCGCGTCGAGATCGACCTCGACGGTGAATGCTGCGCCACCCGGAATCGAGCCGCCTTTGCCGCGTAAAGCTTCCTTGGTCAGTTGGCGCACTCGTCCGCTGCTCAGATCGATGCGCCACGGCAGGCGGCGTTCGTCGTCGCCGAGCAGAAAGATGTAATCGTCCACCGGATAGTCCTGTTCGATGGGCCACCAGCTTTGAGGACTCCGAAGTGGCATGACCGTCGGTGATTTGCCGTCTCGATAAGTCACCGTGATGGTGGCGTGCGTTGATCCGGTCGCCTGAGGAAACGTTGTGCCTGCAAGCAGCAGATGCAGTTTGCGTGCCCTGCCGGCGAGATCTATCTTCGTCTGCTTCGGATCGATGGCCCATTGTGAGATGTAGCAGCAGTTGGGCGCGTAACGACTCGAAGGCGTTTGGAAGTGGAGACCGCCGGGCAGTGCAATTTGGCCACCGCTCCCGCGTAGGCCGGAGTCGTCGATCTTTGCTGTCACATCGAAGTTCGCCCAACCGCCGAGAAGAGTGTCGGGCAGATTGAGCGAGCAAAAGGTAGACCGGGGCTGACGATAATCCCGCGTCAGAATTTCCTTCACGGATCCCGAGAAGACGTGGCCAAGCTCAATTGGCTCAAACGCGGTTGAAGATACTCGCTCACGAGACGGCGTCGAGACTGCGGACTCGACGATGAATAACTCAACAGGTAGCCAGTACCGCGTGTGCTCCATCTCCTGCAGAGCGAAGATGCAATGGTGACCCGAAGCTGATGGAACACCATCGGTGAGGCAACGTTGAGGGTCGTCGATATGGCCATGCTGTACGCCGGGTGGCCAGGATATCGAACGCCCGGCAGTGCAATGCAGCGGCTCTGACGGCGCGCGCACAGGAGCTTCTCCATGCCACTGCAGTTCGATATTCCACGGGCTGGGCTGTGCAGCTTCGATTACGACACGAGGCGCGCCGACAGCGCCGTCCACAAAATGGACCTCATGCTCATTGCCGTTGATCTTCACCTTCGGCAGGCGGGTCGTTCTCGCGACGACTTCGAGAGTAAGGATCGTTTCTTTTTCGAAGGATGAATTAATGTTCCAATTCTCCGTTCCCTCGTGAAAGTGATATTGGATGACGACTTCGGGATGGCGGAGTGCGGCCTCGTTCCATTCGAGCGGGAGTTGCGGCGCTATGCGTAGTCGTCCGTCGAGCAGGTCGGGACGCAGCCCCCAGAGCCCTTCGACGATGGCCCGCGAAGCGCATCCGATAGGATCGCCAAAGTCGCGCTGCGACTCCTGGCGATGAGGGTCAAGTTGGAGAGACATGGGAAAGTTGCCAGGACACAGTCCGCGATAGCCGGCGTCCAGCAAACTCCCACGGAGCAGAGCGTAACCTTCCCCGCCGAGTCCGGCTTGAAAGAGGGCCAGCGCGGTCGCCAGATTTTCTGCAAGCACCAAAAGCGTGAGCGACCAGACATAAGGCTGCCAGTCGGAGCAGGCGATCTGCCAACCGGCATCCTTGGGAACACCCTCTCCGATCACTGGGATCTTTCGCAAAGAACGCAGACGTTCCGATGCGATCTGCCATGCTTCTTTGCGATTGCAAACCTCGCTGTCGAGCGCTTGATACATCGTCCACACAGCAGGGTTTTCCGCGAGTTTGCGTTCGCCGAGCCATTCGCGGCCTTCTGCAAAGGCTCCACGTTGGTCCATCCACAAGAGCTTCCGCATGGCACGAACGACGGCGTCCGCCTCAGTCTGATAGGAGGCACTAATCTCAGGTGGCAGCTTGAGCCGTTTGCTGAGCTGGGCCATGCTTCTGTTCAGGTAGAAGTTGTAGGCGGAACTGTGGGCAGCGCCGCCTCCGTTGTACTGCAGGTTGTCGCTCGCCCAGATCGCCGCATACGCTTCATAGAGCGGTAACGGCTCCGCCTCAGTTCCGAAATCGCGACGGAAGAGCCGGCGCTCCCAGGCGGCATGACGCTCCAGTGCAGGCCATGCCTCTCGCGCGAACTCGATATCTCCGGTCCAGCAAAGATGGCGCAGCAGCGCATCGAAGAACACAAGGTTCATGTCGTAGTGGTTGTGGCTGACATCACCGTTAGAGTGAAGAAGCTGCTCTGAGCGCGACTGCGCGGAATCTGGATCCGGTGTTCCCTCAGCTTCCTTGATCTGCACAAAGCCATGGCTTGTCGCGACGCCAGAGGCCCCGTTGTCGATTGGAGAGACGTTCTGTCTCGCGATCCAATGCCGCAAGTGGCGGTGCATGCGATCGTGGTCGCCAACGATGTCGAGAGCATACGGGCCGCGCCAGCCAGCCAGCGGCTGACGCCAGGCAACGGCGCCATGCATCACGCAACCCTGCTGTTCGTCCCAGAGCGCGTCTGCAGCAATTCCCAGCGCAGCGGCCACGCCGTCGAGGTATGGATCGGGCGTCGTCCAGGAAAGACGTCTGGCGATCTGCCGCAGCTGATTCTGCCGCTGAGCAAACGTACCGGCGAGATCACTCGCGGAAGCCTCCGTGACTTGAGACGGTATCGACGTAGCAGGCTGAGACACCGGCAAAACGACGCCCTCAAGGGCCGCAATACGGACGATCTCAGTTTGCTTTCCCAACTCAACGCGGCCGAGCAACAGTGGGAGTTCGGATGCATGAGATGTCGAGTTCCACAATGCGTCCCATCCATGATTCCACTGCTCTGCTGCACCGATCTTCAGGGCTGACGTAGATGCCGCGTCGACTCTGAGACGGATCTTCCCAGATTTCACCTCAGCCGAACCGCGCCCCGTCGCATTGTCCTGCGACAGCGTCCAGATATTGCCACGACATTCGTCGGGACGCATCTGAAAAAATGCACTGACCGGTTCGACCTCGCATCCGATGTCGCCGTTGCGTTTTCCTTTGCGTCCGCTCACTCCTCCAAATGCCCAGACCAACTCCAGACCTTCCGGAATTTCAGATGGAGTGATCTGCAGCCAGAGTCCAGCACCCTCCGTTAGAGCATGCAGATGGATTGCACCGGAGCTACCGAGAAGAGGATCTCCCAACGTGTAAGTGAGAGAGCCTGCATCATAGGAGGCAAGTATCGACTCGAATTCGAAGAACCATTTGCTGCGGGCAAGCGGTTGCGAGGCTATGCCCAGCCTGATGTTGCCTCCGTGTCCCGGCAGATAAAGAGAGAATTCGGGAAGGTCTCCGCCATCCACGCGAAAGGGTATGTTCGGCCCGTAAAGTGGCCGGCCGAAGAATTCCTTTCCGTCGCGGATGACAATCGCTCCATCTTGCGGCGAATAGCGAAGAGGTCGCGCAATGTTTTCGTGGAGCAGCGGCGCATAGTGCCCAGCTGTGATCTCTGGCGAACTCCGCTGCGATTGCGGTCGAGGCTCCTGGCCAAGCAACACACTTGTTGGCGCAGCCGTGAGCGCCGCGGAGGCGGTTGCCGCTTCGAGAAAACGTCGTCGAGTCCACATGATCATGTCTAAAATTGCCTGTTGGGCGGCTATCGCAGTATGTAACTCGATGGCCCTGGCACCAGCGCAGTTTCCTTCGGCGGATCAATCTTCGCCGCGTCCTGCAAGCCCTGGCCACTGACATTCGATATCGACACCAAAGGACCGGTAATCCCCGTGATCGATATCTCTTTCAGCTTCACGTTCGTTGCGTTTGCGATAAATACGCCCTTACCGGATGTACCGGAGATATTCTCCAGCCACAGCCCGTCCAGCTTTTTGCCTGCATAAATCTCAGTAGCTTCCACGAGCACCGGAGCATCCTGTACACGAATATCTTGAAAGCGGAAATTTCGGAACAGTGGCACGCCGTCGATCCCGGGCACAGGATATTCGTCCTGTATCCCGGCGCTCACCTGGTCGATCCGCAGAAAGCCCATCCGCATGTTCGCTGCATCAATGTCGCGGAAGGTCAGGTTCTCAATGTATGAACCTCGACCGATACGGCTCTTGATGTAGAACGCGTTCTTGTAAACGCTCCTCACCTTGCAATGTTCGACAACGACATCGCGGATTCCCGCGGACGCTTCGCTTCCGATTCCGATGCAGGAATAGCCTCTTCCCTCAAACGTGCAATTCGTGATGCGCACATTCTCGGTGGGCCTATTCAACCGGTGCGCCTCTTCACCTCTGCCGGACTTGAGAGAGATGCAATCGTCACCGGTCGCGATGTCGCAGCCATCGATAAGGACGTGCCTGCATGAATCGATATCGATACCGTCGCCGTTTGTTTCCGTGCTGCGTACGGTCAGATTTCTGATCGCCACATTCTCACAGAACGTCGGGTGGATGGACCACATGTGCGCGTATTGCGTCGAAAAGCCCTCCAGATGCACACCGTCGCATCCAATCGGTTCAATCAAGGCCGGCCTTCGTAGAGGATTGTCTTTCGAAGGCCGTCCCGCGACAGCAACGTTTCCTTCGATGTGGCCCTCGCCGGCAATCACTATGTTGCTTGCGTCGATTGCGTGGACGAGTCCCAGGTATCCAGGAATCCATTTCCCTTCCCATCGCACTTGTCCCACACGATAATCAGCCAAATCGGCCGAGCCGAGAAGGATAGCTCCTTTCTCGAGCCGCAGACTTACGTTGGAACGAAGCGACAAACTTCCAGTGAGATATCTGCCGGCAGGGAGCACAACGTCACCACCGCCCAGAATGTTGCAGCGATCTATCGCTTCCTGAAGTTTCGCGGTGTCCAGAGTGATGCCATCACCAGTCGCTCCATGGTCGCGCACATTGATGCGAAGTGATGACACCCCCGGGACCTCGGCAATTCTCGGTCCTGGCTCTTCTGCTGCATGTCCCTTTGAACTCTGGGCATGGCACATGGGGCTGCGTGCGATGGCGGACGATACGGCCGCGGCCACACCGCTGCCTAGGAGCTGCCGACGATTCATGCATCACTTCCAGAAATGAACTGAGCGGCAGGCATTCCCCACCCCAGACGAGACGTGTTATATCTCATTTGCGATGTTATTTCAAAAGGGAACTTATTTCTCAGATAATTTTCTGCCACGGCATGAGCCACAGAAATGCGTTCGGGGTCAACACACTCTGCATCCGTCGCGATTTATATATTGAAGAATCGGACGGAGTTCGACGGCTGTGCTGATACTGGCACGACGCTCGCTCCACAGTATCAGCAACGCCGTAATGAAGCATCTTCATCTACCGCCCAAAGGAGAGTTGTGTCCGTTCATAGTTACGCGCGTCGCAGGTTTATGTCGTTGATGCTCGCAGCTCCCTTCTGGGGATCTGCCCTGATGGCTTCCGCAGAGGCTCCTTCGGAAGCCCTGATCACTGACTTCGGCGCCATAGCTGATGGCGCGACAGTGAACACCAAGGCCATCCAGGCCGCGATCGACCATCTCGCCGCACACCGCGGAGGAACGGTCGTCATCCCACGAGGCGTCTTCGTGAGCGGCGCCCTCTTCTTCAAGCCGAAGGTCAACCTTCACCTTCAGGCGGGTGCGGTGCTCAGATGCTCAACCGACATGGTCAATTTCCCCGTCCAGCGCACCCGTATCGAGGGGCACTTCGAGGAAAAGTTCAACCCTGCCCTGATCAACGCGAAGAACTGCGATGGTCTTCAGATCACCGGTGAGGGGACCCTCGATGGCGCTGGCCGTCCCATCTGGGACCTGTTCTGGAAGCTGCGCAACGCGGCGCCCGACCCCAGGAACTTTCCAAACCTCGGCGTTCCCCGCGCCCGTCTAGCGCTCATCGAAAGTTCGCACGGAGTGAAGATCGAGGGCATCACGTTCAAGGATTCGCAGTTCTGGAATCTCCATCTCTACAACTGCGACGGCGTACTCGTGCGCCAGACTCGTTTCGAGGTGCCGGACGACTACAAGCAGGCCCCAAGCACCGACGGAATCGACGTGGACAGTTCCCGTAACATCACCATCGACGGCTGCTTCTTCTCAGTCACGGACGATTGCATCGCGGCCAAGGGCTCCAAGGGGCCCCACGCAATGGAGGACAGGGATAGTCCGCCGGTCGAGCACATCCGTGTCCGCAACTGCGTTTACAAACGCGGCGGCGGCGTCTTGACTCTCGGTAGCGAGGCCACAATCGTTCGCGATGTC
>Ga0209169_10000779_pt1 | contig 19542 bp, 21 predicted proteins | sample HubBroMetageWRM4_FD_188346 | JGI IMG/M metagenome (GOLD analysis project Ga0209169, IMG submission 188346) | Warmed soil microbial communities from the Hubbard Brook experimental Forest, New Hampshire - Hubbard Brook CCASE Soil Metagenome WRM 4... | ecosystem: Environmental > Terrestrial > Soil... | reverse complement strand
GCGACGGTCAAACTCGCTGTGTCGGAGGACGAGATTCGTGTGGCGGATTCACGGCGTCGCGCAGCAAGCCGCGCCACAGATTCAAATAGTCATCGGTCGGCGCTGTGCTCAGCACGATTTCGATGCGGCTGTCGCGTCGAAATGCACTGTCCTCGACCGTCAAGCCACGCCCCTGCGACTGCACCAGCCAGGAGGGTCCAAGTCCAGTGCGAAACACAGCCTTCATGCGCCGCAGCCATCCTTGATTGGCCTCCAGCAGCCATGTCAGGCGTGGCTCGAGGATGGTGCGTGCGAATACCAGCTCGCGCGGCAACATCCACTGCACCGCCCAAAAACCCAGCGCCTGCAGCTGCGTTTCGGTGCCGTTGAGCCTGCCGATCTCGAAGGCACTCGACAGCGGCGCGGCGACGGCGGCGGAGTTGGGGACGAGGGAAAACCGCGGCGCTCGCTCGAATTGGCGCAGTGCCTCGGGCGGCAACTCGCCGTGGCTGCACGTACCCACGTAGGGTTTTTGCGGATACTGCTCCGTCGCGATCCGCTCGAAATCCAGGCGCTGCCTTTCATTCGCGAGATCCGGCTTTGACAACAGCAAGGCGTCGGCCGATTGAATCTGCGACCATTCATTGCTCATGCGCTTGTCGAGAATTCGGCCGGTGTCCTCCGGGTCGACCAGACAAATGACGCTATCGAGTTGCAGCGCCTTCTGTGACTCGTACAGCGCCAGCGTGTCGACGATGTCCGCCGCATGGCCCGCGCCGCTCGGTTCGATCAACAATCGCGCCGGTTTGACATTGCGCAAAAGATCGCGCAGCTGTTTGCCAAATTCGAGTTCTCCGACGCAGCACAAGCAGCCGCCCGCGACCAAACGCACATCGTAATTTCCGCGCGCTGCCTGCGCGACCTGAAGTGCGTCGATGCCGGCGTCGGTGAACTCGTTGAGAACGACCACCCACAATTCCTCCGCCGGCTTGTGAGCCATCAGCCAGCGAATGGCCGTGGTTTTGCCGCTGCCGAAGCTGCCGGTGATGACATGCGTGCGCGTGGTGTTCACCGCAGCCGCCTAGTAGTAACATATTGATTTAATTAACAATATCTGCGCACTCGCGATGTTCACGATGGAGACAGTATAGTGACAGAACCATGCAACATCCTCTGCAGTGTCGATGCGGCACCATCCAAGGTTGGGTCAGCGATACCGCAAGCGCGAATCGCGTCGTCTGCTATTGCCGCGACTGTCAGGCCTTTGCGCGCTTCTTGGGGCAGGAAAGCGAGACCTTGGATGCGCAGGGTGGATCGGAGGTCGTGCAAACGCTGCCGAAAAATGTGACTTTCACTCAAGGCGCCGACGCATTGGCCTGCATGCGTCTCACCGACAAGGGAATGGTTCGCTGGTACGCCGGGTGCTGCAAAACGCCCATCGGCAACACGCTGGAAAATTACAAGATCTCCTTCATCGGCCTGTTGCACAACTGCTTGGAAACGGGCGGGCGACCGCTGCAGGACTCCTTCGGCGCCGTTCGCACCTACGCCAATCCGCAAGGAGCGATCGGCGATCCGAAGCCTAAGGCGAGTGGAATGGCGACGACAATCTGGTGGTTCGTCAAGACGATACTGAAGGCTCGCGTCAACGGCGACTACCAGCGCACGCCGTTTTTCAGAGATGGAAAGCCCATCGCCAATCCGCGCGTGATCAGCGGCGCCGAGCGCGCGAGTGCGATGCAAGCGTAGACGCGTTAGCTTGGCACGAATGTTGCTTGCGAGTGATGATGTATCATAGGTCTTGTATATGCGCTTACCGTCGCTCAAATTTTTGAAGACCTTCCAGGTCGCTGCGCGGCTGCAGAGCTTCAAAGCCGCGGCCGAAGAATTGTTCGTCACGCCATCCGCCATCAGCCATCAAATCAAGGCGCTGGAAGAGCAGCTGGGTGTCAGTCTGTTTCAGCGCGGTGTACGCACTCTGACACTGACCGACGCCGGCAGAAATTACCTCGAGCACATCAACGACATCTTTTCCAAGCTCGAGTCGGTCACGGAGCAGCTCCAAGTCCGCTATGGGCGCACCATCATCCGGCTGAACGTGCCGTCCTTTTTCGCCAACGAGTTACTGTTGCCGCGGCTCGCTTCATTTTCACAAGCGCGCGAAGAGACCGACATCCGCATCGAAACGACTTTTTCCGCGCCGAAGACTCATCCGCCGGAAGCGGATTTGTCCATTGTCGTGGGCGCGGGTCCTTGGGACGGTCTGGTGGTGCACGAATTGTTCGCGCAAAATTTCATTGCCGCCTGTTCTCCGGCGTTCCTGTTGGACAACCCCATCGATACCTACGCGGACCTCAACGGCAAGACTTTATTGCTGCATGAAGAGCGCCGCGAGGCTTGGGAAAAGTGGGCGGCCGGTCTCGGCATCGAACCGATCAAGCCCAATCGGCTGGTGCGCCTCGATACCATGTCGGCCGTGGTGCGCGCGACTGAACAGGGAGTGGGTGTTGCCTTGGTTCCCTCGCGCTTGAGCGCCGATCGCTTCAATGCCGGCGGTCTGGTCAAGTTATTCGAAGCCGAATTGACCACCAATGAAAGCTACTACCTCCTGCACCGGCCCGAGGATCGCGCGCGCGAGGATTTGCAGGAGCTGACGCGCTGGATTTTGAGCGAATGCCGGGTCGCCTGACAATTCGCCGCCGATAGATGAGACAAACCTTGCGCTGCTGAAAAAATTTCTCGTTTGTCCGACTGGGGCACCGCGCATTAGTGTCGGTGCGGGGTGTTGGTATTTTCTCGACAAGGAATACCATCATGAACATTCGAGCTCTCATCCTCAGCGCCGCATCGATCGCGGCACTTTCACCTGCCGTTTCTTTCGCCTCCCCGGAAAATGCAGCGCTCGACGCCTGCGCGCGGGCTTTCGCGGCGAGCACGGCGGCGCCGGGATCCGGCGCGCCGGCGTTCAAACTGAAATATCACAGCAGTCAAGCGGGCAACTCCATACTCGATTACTACGGCAGTCACGAATACACCTTCTATCTTCAGGCTCTTGACCTGAAGACGGGCGCGACGTTGGCACGTGCAACCTGCACCACGGACATGCGCGGCACTCAGGTCGCACTGGCCGCGATGCCGCTGAACGGCTCCGAGGCAACGCTAGCGGCACGCTGAGACACATTGAGGGCGCAGGCTGGCGAGATCGTCGCCGCCGGCGTATAAATCCGCTTTCGCTTTTTAAGAGAGCCGGATGACGGACGCTATTGTGGAACTGGTGGTGGCGGTTTCCGAGAACGATGTGATCGGCCGCGCCAACCAGCTGCCGTGGCGCTTGCCGGGAGACTTGCGGCATTTCAAAAGCCTGACGATGGGGCACCATATTCTCATGGGCCGCAAGACTTATCAGTCGATCGGCAAGGCATTGCCCGGCCGGACCAACTGGGTGTTGAGCCGCTCGAGCGATTTCAAGCCGGCGGACTGCAAAGTGATACGCACCTTGGAGGCGGCGCAGTTGGACGGCGACGGGGCTTTGATGGTGATCGGCGGCGCCGAGGTCTATCAACAGTGCCTGCCGCAGGCGTCGCGTATCCACCTCACGCTGGTGCACACCAAGATCACGGACGGGGACACTTTTTTTACCGCCTGGCGCGATCCGGAATGGACCGAATCCCGCCGCGAGCGGCACGAAGCCGACGAAAAGAATGCCTACCCCTACAGTTTTCTGACCCTCGATCGCACGCTTTAGCGCGGGGACGTTACGAGCCTGCAGGCTCGTGCAGCGGCGCCAGGCGGCTCAATATTTCGCGCTCCGCACGCTGGAAATCAACCTCGGACAGCGCACCGACCGTGCCGCGCGTCAGGTCGGCGAGGATTTCGGACTGTATCGCGCCGCGCCGCTGCGCGGTGAGGTAGGGAATTTCATGGTGGAACATCACCATGGAATAGCGCGGAATGAAGTGCCGTGGAAAGCGCCGCTCGAGTTCAAGCGATAGCGCCTGCTGCAGCTGGAATTTCGGGTCGGCAACGCTGTCGCGCATCTCCATATAGTTTTCGAGCGCCATGGCGGCGATCGCATCGGTGTTCGGCTTGCGGGCGGCACCGAATTGCGCAAACACCGTCTCCCAGGACTCATGCCGCGCCACGCAGGCGTCGAATTCGATGCAGTCCTCGAAGCAGCAATTCATGCCTTGGCCGTGAAACGGAACCATGGCATGGGCCGCGTCGCCGATCAGGGTTGCATGGCCCGAAGCGTGCCACGGGTGCGCCGTGACGGTGCCCAAGAATCCCACCGGATGAGCGCCGAATTCCGCGAGGGCGTTCGGCATGAGTTCGCGCGCGTCGGGAAAATAGCGCGCCAAAAATTCATTTATGCTGTCGGCGTCGCGTAGCGATGCGAAGCTTGAGGTCCCAAGCTTCGGCAGAAACAGCGTGGCGGTGAAGCTGCCGTCATCGTTGGGCAGCGCGATCAGCATGAAGTTGCCGCGCGGCCAGATATGCAGCGCATCGTTGGCCAGGCGAAAGCTGCCGTGCGGCCCTGCCGGGATGGACAATTCCTTGTAGCCATGCTCGAGATCGATTTCGCTCGCTTGAATTAATTTTTGGGCGGACATTTCGCGGCGCGCCGCTGATCCGGCGCCGTCGGTGGCCAGCAGCGGCTGCATCGGCACGGTGAGAAGCCGATCGGAAACGAGGTCGCGAATCTGTGCCGTATGCGCGGTGAAATCCGCTGCCTCGAGCCGATGCTGGAAATGCAGATGCACGCCGGGCAGGGCCGCCGCCACGTCGATCAATGCTTGATTGAGGCGATGCCGAGAAACCGAATAAATCACTTCATTGGGCCGCTGCCCGTAGGGTTGAAAGGCGGTATCCCGGCTCTCGTAGTGAATCAGCCGGCCGCGCATGGGCAACAGGGCTGAAGCCAAACCGTCGAACACGCCCGCCGCCTTGAGGGCGTGAATTCCGCGATCGGCCAGCGCCAGGTTGATGGATCGGCCCGAGCCGGCGGGCACGCCTCGCGGGTCCGGCCGCGATTCATACAATGCGATCTTGCGTCCACGCCTCGCCAAGAGAATGGCGAGCAACGCACCGGTCGGCCCTGCGCCGACGATGCGGATCACGGAACTCACCCGTGCAACGCCCGCGCCAGAATGTCGACGGCGGCGAACACATCGGCGAATGAGTTGTAGAGCGGAATCGGCGCCAGCCGCAGCACATCCGGCTCGCGCCAGTCACCGATCACGCCGGCCGCGGTGAGAGCTTCCTGGCAGCGTCTCGCTTCCGCGGCGGGACGCGCCAAGCGGACACTCAATTGGCAACCGCGCTGCTCCGCAGGCGTTGGGGTAATGATCTCCACCAGCTTGGGCAGTCGCTCCTCGATGAGCCGTTGCAGGAACCCGGTCAGCGCGATGGACTTGGCACGCAACGCGCGCATGCCGGCGCGTTGAAAAATCTCCAACGAAGCCAGCAGCGGCGCCGTGGAGAGAATGGGCGGATTACTGATTTGCCAGCCCTGAGCGCCGGCAATCGGATCGAATTTCGGATCGTAGAGAAACCGCTCCGCTTTGTTGTGTCCCCACCAGCCGGCGAATCGCGGCAGTCTGAAATTCCGAGCATGCCGCTCGTGCACGAAGCAGCCGCCGACGGCACCGGGGCCGGCATTGAGGTACTTATAGCTGCACCACACCGCGAAATCGGGATTCCAATCGTGCAACTGCAGGGGCGTATTGCCGATCGCGTGGGCAAGGTCGACACCCACATTGGCGCCGACGCGGCGCGCCGCCGCGATCAGCGCCGGCATGTCCAACAGCTGTCCGGTGAGATATTGCACGCCGGGCAGGAGCACCAAACTCAAGCGGGCCCCTTCCCGTTCGATGCGCTCGATCACATCCTCGGTGCGCAAGGTGCGCTCGCCGGGCCGCGGCTGAATTTCGATCAGACTTCGCGCAGGCTCGAGGCCATGAAATTCGAGCTGAGAAACGACTGCGTACCGATCCGACGGAAAGGCCGAGCTTTCAATCAGCACGGTATTGCGTGTCGCGTCGGGCCGAAAGAAGCTGACCATCATCAGGTGCAGATTCACCGACAGTGAGTTCATGGCAACCACCTCGCCCTCCTGGGCGCCGGTCAGCTCCGCGAGCGCCGGTGCGGCGCGCTCATGATAGGGAATCCACGGCCGTGCGGCTGCGGTGTGACCGAGCACGCCTAAGCGTCGCCAGTCGGCGAGTTCCTGCTCGATCATGGCGGCGGCGGCCTTGGGCTGCAACCCTAAGGAGTGTCCGCCAAAATACAGCAGCTTGCGTCCTTGCGAGTCATGCGGATGATGAAACTCCTGCGCAAAACCGGCGAGTGGATCCGCCGCATCCAGAGCCGCCGCGTCCGCGCGCTTAAGATCAGGCGCAGTCAGGCGGGCGCCTGCATGACCGTGCCGCATACGCTGCACGTGCGTTGCGCCAGGCTGGAATAAAAGCGCGAAAAAATTTCCGGAAGCTGAGTTTCAATATTGCCGACAGCGACTCGCTCCATGTGCAGCTGATGTCCGCAGTTTTCGCAGTACCACGAAAAGCCGTCGAATTCCTCAGGACCACGCCGCCGCTCAACAACCAGGCCGACGCTGCCGGCTGGCCGTTGCGGCGAGTGCGGCACCTGCGCGGGCAAGAGATACATCTCGCCTGCGTTTATCGGTACATCCACCAAGCGGCCGTCTTGCACCGTCTTCAGCACCATGTTCCCTTCGATTTGGAAGAAAAATTCCTCGCTGGGATCGTGGTGATAATCCTTGCGTGAATTCGGTCCACCGACCGCCATGATGATGAAGCCGCTGTCTTCAAAAAGTAACTTATTGCCCACGGGCGGTTTGAGCAGGCTGCGGTTTTGCGCGATCCATCGCTGTAAATTGAAAGGAGGGATTGCCGGCATGAGACCATTATACCGGCGATGAACTTCATTGCGTTCGGCACGGTCAAACGGGGCTGGAGGCGGTATGCGGGCTTTTTGGGTCACTGCGGGCGTGGGACTGTTGTTTGCGCTGCCGCTGTGGGCGGCCGATCCGGTCGTTGGGAGTCCATTCCCGGCGGTCTGGAAGGAGCAGCGTCTGGAGTTTTCCTACATGGGCCGCACGGCACGCTATTCCTGCCAGGGCTTGCGCGACAAGATGCGCTCACTGCTCTTGGACTTGGGCGCGCGCCGCGACTTGCAGGTTGCGCTGCTAGGGTGCGATGAATCAGCCCCGTTGGGCCGGGGCTACATTGGCCCTCGCCTGAGCCTGATCTTTTCTTCGCCCGCATTGCCGGACGCATCCGCCAAACCGTTGCGCCCGGGCGACCCGTCGATCGTGGACGCCCGCTACGAACCCTTCACCCTGACGAGCGACGCTTTTCGAAATTACGGCGTCGGCGACTGCGAACTCGTTGAGGAATTTGCGCGTGAGATTCTGCCGCGCTTCAGCGCCAGAAATGTAAAACAGGACATCACCTGCGTACCGTACCAGGCGACCGGCAGCCGTTTCTTCGTTCGCGGCGAGATCTTGCGGGCGGTTAGGAGCTTGTCTGACAATTCCCGGTGAGCCGGGTTCCTAAGATTCCTTAGCCGCTCCTTCCTGCGGCGCCGCGCAGGGCACCTGCACGGGCTTGGCGTCGGGCACGTCGAGGCGCAAGGCCGTGAGCCGATCTCCCCAGACGCAACCGGTATCAAGCCCCGTGACATCCGCGTTCCTGAAGAAACCCAGTGTCGACCAGTGTCCGAAGATGATTCGCGTACCGCGCCAGCGAGCGGCGGGTGCCTCGAACCAGGGAGTGAGCGATTTTGTCTGCGTCTTTTTCGGAGATCCCTTGGCGCGCAGCGCCAAACGGCCTTCGGCGTCGACGTAGCGCAGGCGCGTGAGACAGTTCGCAATGAAGCGCAGGCGCTCTTCGCCTTCAAGAGACTCTTCCCAGCGATCCGGCTGGTCTCCATACAATCGATCGAACAATTTTCCAGGATTGCGCCGCAGTGCTTTCTCGAGCTCGTGGGCGCAGTCTCGCGCCTGGGCCAAGTCCCACTGCGGCGCCAGGCCGGCATGCACCATGCACAGTCTCAATTTCGCATCCTCATGCATCAACGGCCGTTCCTGCAGCCACTCGAGCAGCGCGGCACGATCCGGCGCCGTCAAGACCTCATCGAGTGTGTCGTCGCTGCGCAGCCGCGCACCGCCGTAGGCCACCGCCAGCAGGTGCAAATCGTGATTGCCGAGAATGACCGTGGCGGCGTCGCCCAGCGCGCGAATTCGGCGCAGAACCTTGAGCGAATCGGGGCCGCGATTCACCAAGTCGCCGACGAACCAGAGAGAATCTCGATCGGGTGAAAATTTCAAGGAAGCGAGCAGGGTGCCGAGCTCCGCGTCGCAGCCCTGCACATCGCCGATCGCGTACAGCGCCATCAGATTCCTACACGCTCGCGGCCACGCAGAATAGTCAGACAGGCCTCTTAGTGCAGTACGCCGGGCATCGCCAAACGGAACGGCGCGATGGGCGCGTCAAATTGCTCGCCGTCATCGGCCACCATTTGGTAGCTGCCCTGCATCGTGCCGACGGGGGTTTCGATGACCGCGCCGGTCGAGTAGCGAAATCCCTGGCCCGGTTTCAAGTAAGGCTGCTCGCCAACGACGCCATCGCCGCGCGTTTCCTTCACGTTGCCGTTCGCATCCGTGATGATCCAGTGGCGGGTGAGCAGACGCGCCGGCACTTGTCCTTCATTGCGAATCGTAATGGTGCAGGAAAAGACGAAACGCTTGTCGCGCGGGTCGGATTGTTCCTCGATATAGGACGTTTCCACCTCGACACGGATTCTGGGATTCATGGTCTCGGCCGCTGAGCTGTGCACGGACTAGCTCAAGCGTACCGCAAGCACGTCGCAATGGGCGGCATGCAAGACCGTGTCTTCGGTAAAATTGACCAGGGCACCCAAGCCGTGGCGCACGCGGCTGCCGAGGACGATCAGGTCGACGGCTTCTTCCTTGGCAACGCGCAGGATCTCGGTTTTCTTGTTGCCGACTTCCACCCGAATGGCCGCGCGTGATAGTCCTGGCCGAGCCGACAGCTCGCTCAGTTTGGATTTGGCGCGCTGTTCCAAATCTTCTTCTATTTGCACCGTCGGCATCAGCGTCTCACCCATGGGTTCGGCCGGTATGAATTCGACCACATGCAGCAGCACCATCGCAGCGTTCGAGCGCGCGGCCATATCGCGGCCGGCGGCCAAGATCTGCTCGCTGTTGTCAGTCAGATCCAACAGTACCAAGATTTTCTTGTAGTCTGCCATGCTCCTTTGAGTATAACCGAGAGTGCTGGACGGCAAGCAGGCCGAATTGCGCGGGCGTCAATGCTTCCGGCCGGAGCTGCGAATCGATGCCGCAGGCCGCAATTTCCGCCGGCGTGAGCAACCCTTTAAGACCATTGCTCAATATTTTTCGCCGATGGGAGAACGCGGCCGTGACCAAGGTGCGAAATACGCCGTCATTGCCGATATCGAAGCGGGGCTGAAGCGCCGGCCGCAGGCGGACAATGGCGGACCAGACCTTGGGCCGCGGCTGGAAGGCGCCGGGTCCGACATCGAACAGCTTTTCGACTTCCGCCACGGCGGCCAACATGACAGTCAAGCGGCCGTAAGTTTTGTTCGAGGGCTGCGCGGTCATGCGCTCCACGACTTCCTTTTGCAGCATGAAATGCATATCGGCGATCGCGGCCCGCTGGGCTAGCAGCCGAAAGAGCAGCGGCGTTGAAATATTGTAGGGCAGGTTGCCGACGATGCGCAGCGGGGCGCCGGCACCGCGCAAGCGCTCAAAGTCGCTGTGGAGCGCATCCGCCACGTGCACGCGCAGACCTTTGGCGGCACGCGGGTCGTCCTGCAGCGCTCGCGCCAGGTCGCGGTCAATCTCGATGACATCCAAGCTGCGCACCCGCTGCAAAAGACCCCAGGTCAAGGCGCCGCGGCCGGGACCAATTTCGACGATGCGGTCGTCCTCAGCGGGTGAAATTGAGTCGAGGATTCGTCTTATGACGCTCGGATCATGCAGAAAGTGCTGACCAAAACGCTTACGAACCGGCATGAGCCGCCAGGTCGATGGCAAGCGCCACAGCGGCGCTCAGACTTCCGGTGTCCGCTTTGCCGGACCGCGCCAGGCTAAGAGCCGTGCCGTGATCCACGCTGGTACGCAAGATCGGCAAACCCAAGGTCATGTTCACCGCGTTGCCGAAGCCGACGTGCTTGATGACCGGCAGTCCCTGGTCGTGATACATGGCGACGATGACATCGACGGTCTTCAGGAAGCGCGGCGTGAAGGCGGTGTCCGCGGGAATGGGTCCTTGCAGGGTCATCCCCTCCGCCTTCAGTTCGGCGATCACAGGCTCGATTATGTCTAATTCTTCACGCCCCAAATGGCCGCTTTCGCCGGCGTGCGGATTGAGCCCCAGAACCGCGATTCGCGGCGGCAGCAAGGAGAAATGCCGCTCCAAATCCATGTTCACAATGCGCAAGGTCGAGCGCAGCCGATCGCGCGTGATGGCGCGCGGCACGTCGCTCAAGGCCAGGTGTGTCGTGACCAGCGCCACCCGCAATTGATCATTGATCAACAGCATCACCGGCAGCGCCGCGCGGGTACGTTCCGCCAGATATTCGGTGTGCCCACTGAATCGGTAGCCGGCATCCATGAGCGTGCTTTTCTGGACCGGCGCGGTCACCATGGCCGCAAATTCACCGTTGCTGCAGCCGTCGCAGGCACGATCCAGCATTTCAATCACGTAGGCCGCATTGCGAACATCCGGATGCCCGGGCACAACCGGGCAGCGCGTCGGGATGTGCATGACCTGAAGGGTCCCGTTGCGATGCGGCTTGGGCGACCGCGTGGCATCATAGCGTTCTAGGCTCAGGGGCAGACCGAGCGCCGCGGCGGTGTTTGCCAGCAGGTCCGCGTCGGCTGCGACCACCAGATCGGCTTCCCAGTCTCTTTGTGCCAAGCTGACGCAGGCATCCGGTCCCACACCGGCGGGTTCCCCGGATGTAATGACGATACGCGGTATGTACACCGCCTGCGCGCGCCTACATCTTGGTTTCGACGAAGGCGTCGTCGCGCAAGCGGCGCAACCACAACTCCGTTTCTTCGTCCGCCTTGCTCTCGCGGATCGCGGCAAAGGCTTTTTGCCGCCTCACATCATCGGTGCTGTCATAAGTGCGCGTGCCCAACATCTGCACGATGTGCCAGCCATAGCGGGTCTTGAAGGGCTCGCTGATTTCGTTGGGCTGCAGGTCGGCGATCGCCTTGTCGAATTCCGGCACAAAGGTGCCCGGACCGCTCCAGCCCAAGTCTCCGCCATCGGGCGCGGAGCCCGGATCCTCGGATGCGGTGGAGGCAATGCCGGCAAAATCCTCGCCTTTGACAATTCGCTCGCGCAGCTTCGCGAGCTTCTCGCGCACCGTCGCGTCGTCATCCAATTCATTCGGCTTCATCAGAATGTGGCGCACGTGGATCTGATTGATAATGACCGGCGCTTCGCCGCTGCGGCGCTCATTGAGTTTCACGATGTGGTAGCCGCTCGGCGTACGAACCGGTTCGCTCACTTCGCCCGGCTTCATCTTGACGACCAGATCCAAAATGAACTGCGGCAGCTGCGAGCCCTTGCGCCATCCCAGTTGACCGCCGTCCAGCGCCGTCTGGCTGTTGGAGTTCGCAATGGCAAGTTGCCCGAAATCCTCACCCTTGCCGGCCCGTGAGGCCACATCCTGCGCCTTGTGGGAAATATCCTCGAGCTGCTGCGGCGTGGCCGCGGCCGGCAGCGACAACAGGATATGCGAGACATTGAATTCATCGTTCGCGGCGGCGTTTTGCTCGCGCGCCAGATACTGCTCGAGTTCATGCGGCGAGACATTGATGTGCGCAATCACATCGCGTTGCCGCAAGGTGCTCAAGGTCAGTTCTTTGCGCATCGATTCGCGATACGCCTTGTAATCGACCCCTTGCGCCGCCAACGCCGTCGGCAACTGGTCAAACGGGATTTTGTTGCGCGCGGCGATTTCCTGCAGCGCGCCGTTCAATTGTTCATCCGTGACCGTCAGCCCCACGTGCTTCGCGCGCTGCAACTGAATTTCCTGCAGCACCAGCCGGTCGAGCACTTGCTGCTGCAGTATGCTCTGCGAGGGGAGCTCGACCTTTTGTTCCTGCAGCCGCTTCTCGACCGAGGTCATCTGTTGGTCCAGTTCGCTCTTGAGCACCAACCCGTCATTGACGATCGCCGCGATCCGATCCAGCAGTTCGCCGTGAACACTGATGTCGCGGGTCTGCGCGAAGACAGGCGACAGCAGCAGCATCTGCGCGACTATGAGCGCACAGACTTGGAACACTTTACGCATAGCTCAAAATCCTAAACTTATGGTTGCTGGGCGCTCGGGTCGCGGGTCGAATACCCGCGGATCGACTGTTCGAGGAAGGAATCCTCACGTTTTCCGACCGAACTTAGGCCCGTCAGTTCCAATTGTAATGCAATCGAGGTGTCCAGTGTGCCCCCGACGGTGGTGCTGCCGGGACGGATGCTCAAGTAGCGGCGCTGCACCAGCTGGACCTTGTAACAGCAGCTTTTATACTCAAAACCGGCCACTTGCTCGATGGTTTGACGGTCTTGGAGCGAATAGACCCAACGGCCCACCGTATTCCAGTGCTCCGCGATCGGCCAGGCAAAAGAGCCGTCCCATTGCTTGAGAATGCCTTCCTGGAAGCGGTAGCCGATGTTGACCACATGGCTGGAATCGGGCCGGTATTGGACCGAGATTTCCGATTTTTCGGTTTGGGAGGTATAGGGGTTCCATTGATAGTCCAGATTGACCCCGAGGTGCTTGTAACCGGTCAGATTCACCTCCGCCACGATATCCGAGGCCGGGAAAGCCCCGGGGGTCTGTGAGCTGTTGGTCTGCAGGGGCTGCACCAGGCCGTTGCGATTCAGGCCGTAGGCGTACTCCCCCGGGTAGTAAGGGACAAAGGGCTGGCCCCGCGCCACCAGCAGCGCATCGCCCGGCAACTCCAGGGGATTCACGATGGGTACGTTTTGGGCAATCTCCGCGCCCGGAGTCAGCGAATCGCTAGGCAGCCCCACGCGCGGGATGGAAAAATAACGAATCTGCCCGATCGTCGCCGACAGGTACTGGGCGCCCGAGACGGTATCGAATAGCCGGGTCGTCACTGCCACTGCCAGTTGGTTGGCGTCGCCAATCCGGTCCGAGCCGACATAACGATTGGTGCGAAATAATTCAGTCAAATTTAGGTCGGGCAAGCCGCTGTCGAATATCGGCAATTCATTTTGATTGCGATACGGAACGTAGCTGTACACCAGCCGCGGTTCCAAAGTCTGTGTGCGCTGCCCCTGCGAGCCGGCCTCGCGCTCGAACACCAGGCCGGTGTCCAAGCGCGCGTACGGCAGCGCTCGCGTCGGCGTGCTCGGGAGGCCAAGTCCGGGATCCTGCAAATCGTACTGGGTGAAGTCAAAGCCGACCGCGGGCTCGAAAAAATAACCCGGGCCGCGGCTCGACCAGCGCATCTCGGGCGACAAGTTCAATCTCACGCCGGTGGGTCCGACGCCGCGCAGGAAATTGACCGCTTCGCTGTCGAACGCCAATTCAAAATTGCTGTTGTCGATCGGGTACAAGGCACTCGCGACCACGCGCGGCACGCGCGAGTAGGGCCGCTCCGAATCGGGGACCGAGATATCGATGGTTTGGTAGTTTTGCAGCTGCCCCTTGATGCGCCACACATCGTCGTAATAAAGCACATCCGCGCGGCGCTCCAGGTATGTCACGCTGGTTTGCTCGGTCCCCACGGCGAAGCTCTCGAAGTAGTTGCTGTCGCTGACATTGGTGATGTCGGCATCGAATCGCAGGCCGTGCTCGATGTCAGTGACGTCGGTATAGCGCACGTAGCTGCGATCCTCGTGCAGCTGCTTATCGTTGGGGAGAAATGTCGCGTCGAGCTGGCCATGCGAGCTCGCCGTCAAGTAGCGAAATTCCTCCGCCAGTTGCACGCCACGCGCGGTCAGCACGCCGGGCGTGACTGTCAGGTCATAGTTGGGCGCCAGGTTGAAGTAGTAGGGCACTTCCAGCTCAAAGCCATTGCTGCCGGAGTGGCCCAAGCTTGGAAACAGCAAGCCGCTCTTGCGCTCATCGCCCAACGGAAACGAGATATAGGGCGTGTAAAAAACCGGCACATCCTTGAAGCGCATGACGACGCCGTGCGCGACGCCCTCCTGCAGCTTGGTGTCGAGACTGATCTTCGAGGCATCCAAGCTCCAGTCCTCGATTCCAACCGGGCAACTGGTGTAGTGGACATGATCCAATGCCACTTTGCCGTCGGGATCCGCACGGATGTCCTTGGCAAAGCCGCGGCCGTTACGGTCCATGAGCTGGAAAAAAGCTTGGTCGAAATTGGCGCCCCCGGCAGTTTCGTAGCTGCCGGAATCGCTGCGTACGCGCAGCCGCGGGTCCAAAAAATCGACCTTGCCTTTGACGTCGATTTTGTCGGTGTTGTAATCGTAGGTCACGGAATCAGCCGAGACGCTGCGCTGATCCTGGGTGACGGTCACACGACCGGTGAGCACGGCGTTGAGGTCGGTGCCGAGCTGCACGTCGGCGTTGTTGGTCTCGATGTGAATGCGATGATCGTCCGCCGCAATGTCGGGGGGCCGCGTGTAGGTAAATTTCGGCGGGGCGGGGCAGACGTCTGCGGCGTAGCCCGCGGCGCCGGCGAGGCAGAAGAAAACCCATGCGGCTTTTAACTGAGAAGCGCTGGACAAAATGCGTCGCCTTAGTCGGTATACTTCAATCGCCGCATTTGCGGTCTGCGAATGGTCAAGCATGGTTGTATCGGATGCAAGCGATTCCCGCCTGGCGAACTTGACGCAATGGGTGATGGAGGATTTGGGTTTTGCCGGCGCGTCGATCGCACCGGCGTCAGTGGACGCGAGCTTTCGCCGCTATTTTCGCGTGACCCAGGGCGAGGATTCCTACATTGTGATGGATGCGCCTCCCGACAAGGAAGATTCGGCTCCGTTCCTCAAGGTGGCCAGAATCTTGGGAGGCCTCAGTCTCAATGTGCCCATGATCCTGGCGCGGGACATGGAGCGCGGATTTCTGCTGCTGTCGGATTTAGGTTCGCGCCAATACCTCGATGCGCTGCCCGCAGACGGTGCCGCCGATGGGTTGTACGCCGATGCGCTCACGAGCCTGCGCATCATGCAAACCGCCGACGCCGGCCTGTCGCGGGGTCTGCCTCGATATGATCGCGCGCTGCTGCTGCGCGAAATGGAACTTTTGCCGGAATGGTTCCTCATACGCCATTTGGGTCTGACGATCGACGCGCAGGAGCGCGCGATGCTCGAGGGGTTGTTCGAGAGCCTGGTGCAAGCCGCCGTTACCCAGCCCGCATGCTTCGTGCATCGTGATTATCATTCCCGCAATCTTTTGGTCACCCCCGAGAAGAACCCCGGCATATTGGACTTTCAAGATGCCGTGTGGGGTCCTGTGACCTATGACTTGGCATCGCTGCTCAAGGACTGCTACATCGCGTGGCCGGCGGCACGCGTGCGGCAGTGGGTGCTCGAATACCGCGAAAGCCTGCTGGCAGCCGGATTAAAATTGGACGCCGACGCCGGACAGTTCATGCGCTGGTTCGATCTTACGGGCCTGCAACGGCACATCAAGGTGCTCGGTATTTTCGCGCGCCTGTTCTATCGAGATGGCAAGCCACAATACCTGCGGGATTTGCCGCGGGTGCTCGCGTATGTGCGCGACACGGCTTCGAGCTACCCGGAGACGGCGGCTTTTGCTGAGTTTATCGCCAGCCGGATCGACCCTCTGTTTAAGGCCGCGCAGCAGCGCGCGCTGGCCCAGGAGCCTGTCTGAGTATTCCAGGCATGGCGAGCGAGCGTCCGCGGGCGGCGATGATCATGGCGGCGGGGCGCGGCGAGCGTATGCGGCCGTTGACCGACACAACGCCGAAGCCGTTGCTGCGGGTACACGGACAACCGCTGATCGAACGGCATGTGCAGCGCCTGGTGCACGCCGGCATCGAGCGTATCGTCATCAATCTGGCTTGGCTGGGCGGACAGATCCGCGACTATCTAGGAGACGGCACCCGCTATGGTGCTGCGATCACCTACAGCGAGGAAGCGCCGCAGGCGCTGGATGCCGGCGGCGGCGTGTTTCGAGCCTTGCCTTACCTATTGCCCGGACCGTTCGCGGTGGTCAACGGCGATAGCTACACGGATTTTCCCTTCCAGACGCTGGCGATCGAGGCCAAGTACGATTCGCACTTGGTGCTGGTCCCCAACCCCAGCTATTTGAAAGGCGATTTTGGCCTCGAACGCGGCGAGGCACTGCCGCCGGGCGAGGCACGGGCGCGTGCCGCGCAGCTACTGACCTTTGGCGGTATCGCCGTTTATCGCAGCATTTTCTTCGCCGATTCCCACGACGGCGTTTTCCCCATCATGCCGCTGTGGCTGCGTTCCATGGCGGCGGCCCGCTGTTCCGCGCAGCTCTATAGCGGAGAGTGGGACGATGTCGGAACGCCGGAGCGGCTTGCCGCTATCAACGCGGCGCGGGCACTGTGAGTTTGACCGAGCTTACCTCCCAGACGAACGCCACGGCGGTCAATATCACAGCACCGAGCTAAGACGCCGAACGCCTTCGCGGATGTCGCTCTCCGTCATGCGCGAGTAACCCAGCATGAAGCCTCTTCTCGACGGTCCGGCCAGGAAGTACGGCGAGATACCGTAGACGGCGACGCCGAGCGCGGCGGCTTTCGCTATCACGGCGGTCTCGGACACGGGCGCGGCGGGCCACAACGCGACATGTGCGCCGGCGCCAAAACCGCTCACTTCCACTCGATCGCCCAGGTATTTGCCGATGGCTTCGCGCAGCGCCTCGCGGCGCGCCGCGTTCCTGCGCCGCACCCGCCGTAGGTGGCGCTCGTACAAGCCACTGGTAATGAATTCCGCCAGGGTCTCTTGCTCCAGCGTCGCAGTATGGCGATCGCACAGCCATTTGGCCGACGTGAAAACGGAGATCAGCGGCTTCGGCACGACGAGGTAGCCGACTCGCAGCGAAGAGAACACCGTGCGCGAGAAGGTACCGATGTAAATGACGCGTCCTTCTGCATCCAGGCCCTGCAGGGATTGCAGCGATTGATCTTCATAACGGTATTCGCCGTCATAGTCGTCCTCCACCACCAAGGCATCCTTGCGCCTGGCCCAGTCGACCAGGCTCAAGCGGCGCGGCAGGGAGAGAACGGCTCCGGTCGGAAACTGATGCGACGGCGTGACGAACACCATGCGCGTCCTCTCCGGCAGCCTCGCCGGATTCAGGCCATCGCGATCGACCGGTATTGGCAAAAGGCGCGCGCCGCCGGCGCGAAGCACTTCCCGGGTACCCTGATAGCAGGGGTCTTCGACGCCGATGTGATCGCCCCGTTCAATCAGCACGCGTGCCACCAGGTCCAAAGCCTGCTGCGAACCGCTGACGACGATGACTTGCGACGGGTCGCAGAGTACCGCCCGCGCGCGACGCAAATGCACGGAGATCGCCTCGCGCAGCGCGCTGCTGCCGCCGGTGGGCCCATAATCCAGGGCGCGCACCGATGCCTTGCGTGCGTGGCGCGACAACATGCGGCGCCACATCTCAAAGGGGAACACTTCGATGTCGCTGCGGCCGTAGGCAAAATCGTAGCGCGCAGGCGGCGGTGGCTTGCCGAGGAAATTCGCCTTGGCGGCGGCGCTCGCGGCGCGCCCATAGCGGGACAGGCGAATCTTGAGGCGGCTCGCGCGCGCGCCGGTGCGGCCTGCGGCCAGAACCTCAGCGACATAGGTTCCTGAGCCGGCGCGGCCCACCACGAATCCTTCCGCCAGCAACTGCTCGTAGGCCAGCACCACGACGGTCCTGGACACGTGCAGTTGCTCCGCCAATTCGCGCGTCGAGGGCAGGCGCTCCGCGTTGCTCATGACGCGCTGCAGGATTGCCTGACGAAACCAAAGATAGATCTGGCGCGAAAGCGGCTCGTGGGCTTTTAGAAGTGGTATGACGAATGACATAAATAGTGGATCTTTTAAAAGACCATAGCATCGCGCAGGATCGCATGATGAATTTTTTCAACGCCGCGAGGATCGGGCTGCTGACATGCGCTGCGTTGCTGAGCTTGCCGCCGTCCTTGACGGCGCAGACGCTCGCTCCCCCGGGCGAGCGCCGCGACGGGCAGCATGATTTCGACTTCGAGATCGGGGTTTGGAAAACGCAGCTGAAGCGGCTGGTACACCCGTTGAGCGGCTCGAACGACTGGGTCGAGATCGAGGGTACCACCGTGGTGCGCAAGGTCTGGGACGGCCGGGCCAACCTCGCGGAACTGACCACGGATGCCGCGTCCGGGCGTCTGCAGGTGCTGTCCTTGCGTCTCTACGATCCGCTGGCGCGGCAGTGGAGTCTCAACACGGCCAACGCGCACAGCGGAAGCTTGGGCGTACCCACCATCGGCGAATTCAAACATGGCCGCGGCGAATTCTTCGACCAGGAATCATTCAACGGCCGGACGATTCTGGTGCGCAATGTCTGGTCGGACATTAGCGCGGATTCATGCCGCTTCGAACAAGCCTTTTCGGATGACGGCGGCAAAACTTGGGAAGTAAACTGGATCGCCGTGGACACGCGCGCGAAATAAAGGAGTTTGAAATGAACATTCCCCGCATATCCTGTGTGAGCTTGTTGGCGGCTGTATTGGGGGCCGCATTCATGGCGCAAGCGTCGCAGGACAATCCGCCGCCCGCGCCGCGCAAGCCTGACTTGAGCGGTTTGCACGACTTCGATCTGCGCGCCGGCGAATGGATCGCGCATAACCGCCGTTTGAAGGAGCGATTGGCGGGCAGTCATGAATGGGAGGAATTCGACGGCACGCAAAGCTTTCGCCTGCTCATGGACGGTTATGCCAACGAGGATGAAAATGTTCTGAAGCTGCCGGCGGGCGTTTACAAGGGCGTCACGCTGCGCGCCTATGACTCCAAAACCGGACAGTGGGCAATTTGGTGGTTGGATGGGCGCGACCCCTTCGGCAATCTCGATCCGCCGGTGAAAGGGCGCTTCGTGAATGGCGTCGGCACGTTCTATTCCGACGATATGTTGCGCGGCAAGCGGGTGCGTGTGCGCTTTGTGTGGTCGAACATCACGGCGGACGCTGCGCACTGGGAACAGGCTTTTTCGCCCGACGGCGGCAAGACCTGGGAGGTCAACTGGACCACGGATTTCAAACGCGCCAGGTAGAGTACAATTGGGGGATGTCCGAGTTCAAAGGCATCCCGCTAACGACTGAGCAGCGGCCCGCGCGCAGCGGCGAAAAATACACGACGCCGCAGGGTTTTACCGCCATCAAGGATGGCATCAAGCAAACGCACCTGGCGGCCTCGAATCCGCGCAAGCCGGCGTGGCTGCGCGCGCCGCTGGCCACGGGCGCGGCATTTGGTGCGGTCAAGCAAATCGTTCGCGAGCATCGCCTGAGCACGGTGTGCGACGAGGCGA
>Ga0209169_10000778_pt1 | contig 19549 bp, 17 predicted proteins | sample HubBroMetageWRM4_FD_188346 | JGI IMG/M metagenome (GOLD analysis project Ga0209169, IMG submission 188346) | Warmed soil microbial communities from the Hubbard Brook experimental Forest, New Hampshire - Hubbard Brook CCASE Soil Metagenome WRM 4... | ecosystem: Environmental > Terrestrial > Soil... | reverse complement strand
TCCGAACACTGGCCTTTTCGCATGTGGCTGTACCCGCTGCCGGCGGTGCTGGCGATCGCGGGGTGGGTGGCCATTTTCATTTCTACGGGACGCGAACCGATGCTGGACTCGCTTGTGGTGATGACCGCAGGTATTCTGGTGTACATGGGACGCGCGCGAATGCTGCGGCAGTGGCCCTTTGAGGAGGCCGGCGCTTGAATTGCAATACGAGGCGGGGATTGTTTGGCATGACCGCGATGGCTTTTTGCGCGCTTACCTTTTTGTGCGCGGCCGCGCGGCCGGTTGAGGCGCAGTCGTTGCCGGAAACGGTGGAGGCGATTCATAAGGCGCACGTGAGCACGCGCATTCTTTTTATCACCGCGCATCCCGATGATGAATGGTCGAGTCTGCTGGCTTATCTTTCCCGTGGATTGAACGCGGACGTGGCGCTGCTGACAATTACGCGCGGGCAGGGCGGACAGAACGCGATTGGGCCGGAGCAGGATGGAGAGTTGGGGGTGGTGCGCACCGAAGAATTGCTAGCGGCGGGAAAGCATTACGGCGTGCATCAGTACTTCACGCGGGCCTTGGACACGGGATATTTGAAAAGTCCGGACCAGGCACTGAAAGTGTGGGGAAATCTGGCGCTGGAAGATATGGTGCGGGTGATACGGACTTACCGGCCGGACGTCGTGATCAACGGCTGGGGCGGAGTGGCCTCCGGACACGGGCACCATCAGGAGAGCGGAATATTGACGCCGCAGGCGGTGGTGGCGGCGGCTGATCCAAAAATGTTTCCGGAACAGATTGCGCAAGGGCTCACGCCGTGGAAGGTCGGGCTGGAGGCGCGGGTGGCCCGCGGTGGCAACGCTGGGAATGCAGTGGCTTTGCCGGCCGATGAAGTCTCGCCGTTGTGGGGAAAAACCTACGTCGAGATGGGGATGGAAGGGCACGCCCAGCATCGCTCGCAGGGAACACCGGCGTTTTTCGGGAATGCGTTTTTCCGGCGGCCGGTGTTTTTGATAGCGGAGAATGAGAAGGGCGAGGCGGGAAAATTTGATGCGCGGTTGCTGGCAGAGCCGATCGGGTCGCTCGCCGGGCGATTTCCGGAATTGCGGGCGACGATGGGTCCGGCGCTCGATACAGCGGATCAGGAACTCGCGTCGGCTGCGAAAGCGGCGCTCGGACTGGATCGCGCGGGCGCGGCGAAGTCGCTGGCTGAGGCGGGGAAAGAGATAGCGGGCTTGCGCGAGCAGGTGGCGAAGCTGGCAGGCAACGTCGATGCCAAGGCCGCGGTTTGGGAACTGGATGAAGTGCGGAAGCGGATTGATCTGGCGCTGGCCGATGACGTGGCGATTCCGGTCGAAGCGCAGGCGAGTCGGCACGAACTCGTGGCCGGGGAAAGCTTTTCGGTAGAGGTCTCGGTTGCAGGGACGCCGGCCGTACCGGTGAAATGGACTCTGAACGCGAGCAGCCTATTGGTGCCGGGCGGATGGAGCGTGACGCCAGAGGCAGTGAAGGCAGAGAGCAACGCGGCGAAGTTCAACGTGGCGATCCCGGCGGGCGCGCGGCGGTCGCTGACTCCGGCGGATGCAATTTTGCCCTTCCCGCCGCCGTTGGTGCGGTTGGCGCTGCAGGCGGAGGTGGCGGGATATCCGTTCGCGATGGAACGGCCGGTGAATTCGATCGAGGCGACCACTACCGGAATACAAACCTATCCGCTGGAGCTGGTGCCGGCCGTCACGTTGACGGTAGAGCCCAAACAGGTGATGGCGCCGGAGAAACGGGCCGCGATGCCAGTCAAACTTTTCGCGCGGGTGCGTTATCACGGCCAGGGGGCGACGAAAGTTACGGTGGGACTGGAAGCGCCGCAAGGCTGGACGGTCCAGACACCGAACCTGCAGGGGCCGCTGGAATTTGCCAAGGGCGGCGACCGGTTGATTCAGTTTGTGGTGACGGCGCCGGCGCAAACTGCGGCGGGGGCTTACGCGCTGCATCCGTTCGCGCGGATTGGCGAAGAAACTTTTCGCACTTCGCTGGAACCGATTCCGACTTTGCCGACGCGAAACTGGAGCGAGGCGGCGGATGCGACCGTGCATGTGCTGAATTTAATTGTGCCGGCGGGATTGCGCGTTGGATATATCGCGGCGGACAACGATACTCTGCCGGAAATTCTGCGCCAGATCGGAATTCGGCTGGACATGCTGGACGAGTTCGGGCTGGCGTTTGGAGATTTGAGCAAGTACGACGCGATTACGGTGGGGATACGCGCGTACGAGTTGCGTCCGGACCTGCTGCGGGCAAACGCGCGGCTGCTGGATTACGTAAGGCGCGGAGGGACGCTGCTGGTGCAGTATCAGCGGGATTTTGCCTGGAATGAGGAGTTGCCGGCGCCTTTCAAGGCGACGATGCCGGGGGAGACTTCGCGGGTGACGGATGCAAGTTCACCGGTGCGCTTCCTGGCGCCGGACGATCCATTGCTGAATTCACCGAACAAAATCACGCTCGGGGATTTTCAGGATTGGGTGCAAGAGCGCGGGCTTTATTTTTGGGGAACGTTTGACGCGAAATATACGCCGGTGCTGGGGTTAACCGACCCGGGCGAGGCGGAGACGAAGGGGTCGCTGGTTTACGTGCGCGACGGGAAGGGCCTATACATTTATACGGGGCTGTCTTTTTTTCGAGAGCTGCCGGCGGGAGTGCCGGGGGCTTACCGGTTGTTTGTGAATTTATTGAGCCAGACCAGACACGCGGCGGGACAGGATTAAACAGGTGAGCGCGTTTGCGAATGGACGGGTGAGAGGCGCGATGGATTTCGGCGCGCGCGTGGGCGTTAATGTTAGCGAGCCGCGGATGGCGGCGATTCCGGAGGGGTGGTTTTTGATGGGAAGTGAGAGGGGCCAGGACAATGAGCGTCCGGTGCACCGGGTTTGGGTCGATGCATTTGAGATGGCGGAATGCCAGGTAACGAACGCGGAGTACGGGCAGTTTTCGGTCGCGACGAAGCATCGCGCGCCTCTGCATGGGCAGGATGCGAACTTTTCCGATGCGGAACAGCCAGTGGTGGCGGTTTCTTGGTTTGACGCGGTGAGCTACTGCGAGTGGTTGAGCGCCGCTGCCGGGCAGCGATATCGTTTGCCGACCGAAGCGGAATGGGAACGGGCGGCGCGCGGCGGAGCGGAGCAGCAACAGTTTCCTTGGGGAGACCAGCCGCCGGAGCGCTTGCTGAATTATGCAGCGCGATGGAAGAGCGGGCCGGAGCGCGTGGGGCGAGCGGAACGGAACGGTTACGGGCTTTGCGATATTGGGGCGAACGTGCACGAGTGGTGCGCGGATTGGTTTGCGGCGGAATATTATGGAGTGGCGCCGGAGCGTAATCCGCAGGGACCGGCGGAGGGGCTGCGGCGAAGTTCGCGCGGGGGATCTTGGCGGCATCAAATCAAGGTGTCGCGTTGCGCAGCGCGGGCGAGCATTCCGCCGGAATTTCAGTATGCGGATTATGGATTTCGCGTTGCGCGGGATTTGAAGAAATAGGCGGAAGCCTCAAGCCTTCTCGAAGTGAAATACTGAGACAGTTTTTTCATGCGCAACACCTGGGGGGATGGCTGCCGCAGCGTCTGCACGCTCGTGCTATGCTCCGGCCGGGGCTCGCGAGGAGGGAAAGCGAATGAGGGGATTTGAGGCGAGGTTGGCGAGGCTGGGCGCGCATGGGATTCGCGCGCTGGCGGGCGTGGCTGTGATTTTGCTGGTTTGCTCGGGAGCGTGGGCGCAGAAAAGCAAGAAGAATCAGACTGCTTCGGATCAGCCGATGCCGTCGATGCCGATGTCGCCCAATGACGAGATCGAGCATGACATCGGCGAGATGCTCGCGGCGCAGCAGCTGGGAAATATGGAGCTGATGCACAAATATTATTCGGACAGCGCGACATTTGTGAGCAGTGATTACGGGCCGCCGATCGTGGGCTGGAAAAACTGGTCGGCGGGGTATGAGAGGCAGAAAGCGGCGTTCCAGCAGATGCAGATCATCCGGCGGAACACCTTTATTTACACGCACGCGGACGTGGCGTGGGCGACCTATCAGTGGGATTTCGCGGCGGTGCTGGCGACAGGGAAAGGATATGACGCGCGAGGGCAGACGACGCTGGTGTTCAACAAAGTGGGTAACGATTGGATGATCGTGCACAACCACACGGCGGTGGATTGCAGTTCGCTTGCGCCGGCCGAGGCAACGCCGCCCGTGTCTGCCGCACCGGGGACGCCAGCGCCGCCGAAGCCGCAGAACTGAAACAGGATGGAAAAACCGGGATCAGAATCTATTGAAGCCCTCGTAGAGAAACACGCCGAAAGCGACGAGCAGCAGGACGATGGAAAGAATCATGAGCAGCTTGATGGGTTTAGAGAGCTTCTCGATGCGGGCGACGATTTCGCGCTGCTCGTTGGCCATGGAGTCGCCAGCGCGATCCAGAAAGATTTGATCGTCTTCACGAATTTCCAGAGTGCCGCGATAGGCGAGAAGGCCGACGAGAACGGCGGTAACCGCTCCCCAAAGCACCAAAACGCCCAAAAGTGCGCCGTGAATCGCTTCCATGGGTGCCTCCCGCCTGCTGGCCGTGAACAGTGCCCGAGTGCAGACGGCCGTGCAGGCCCGAGTTCTTAGCTGGATTGGGGGGATTATGCACCCCGAACGGCGGTGGTTTCAAGCAGGAACGCGATCGTCTGGGAACTGGATCCCCCAGAACTTGCGTGCGGGGTAAAGCATCTCCAGGCCCAGTTCGAAGACGCCGGGATCTTTGGTGTGCGTGACGCGGATGACACGAAATTCCTGCGTTTCCTGGGAAATGGCGTTAAGCAGTTCGATGCGGGCGCCGAGGCCGGGTTCGAGCGAAGCGCGAACCAATGCGCCACAGCGGCTGACGGCGATGGCTTCGGCGAGGGTTACCAGAGGCTCGCCGTCCACGCCGTTGCTGAAAAGTTGCACCGGGATGCGAATGAAAACGCGCGACGAGCGGCGGCGCTCCAACATCGCGCGGGTGGTAGCCATGATTTCGTCTCCTGTTCGCCGCGAGCCCAGCGATTCAATGTAGTGCGAACGTTGAGGTGGGTCAAGAGTTCCTGATGGTGGTGTGCTGCGTTGACAAACTGCGGGGCAGGCATCAATATGGATGAGCCTCGTAGTTTTGTTTTGCCACACACCAGAATGGCCCGAGTGGCGGAATTGGCAGACGCGCTAGCTTCAGGAGCTAGTTCTCGCAAGGGAGTGGAGGTTCGAGTCCTCTCTCGGGCACCATACATTCTTGATAACCTACGCCGGATCGGACGATCCGCAAGTTGACCCGTGATTTTGGCTGGGGTAGTTCTGACGCGCATTCATTCCGAAATGCTGGCCAAGCAGAAGTAGTCGGTGCTGCCCAGCCAGCGTCCACCGATTGATGAGCAGAAGCTGTGCTCGCCTTCGCTTTTCTTTGCAACCTACTCCGCTGATTCTCGCTAGGGCGGCGCTGCGACGGCGACCGGTCTTGCGCTGTCATCCTTCGATCCATTGCCCAATTGGCCGTACTTGTTCGTTCCCCAGCAGTAGACCTCGCCGCCGGTGGTCAACCCACACGCATGCACCTGGCCGGTTGTCACCGACTTGAAAACAAGTCCTCGAGACCCAATCACCGGTGCCGGTACATTGGCGGAGGCATCCGCCTCAGTTGCCACAACTGCGTCATCGCCCCAACCCCAGCAGTGCGCCACACCTTCCCTTGTGACACCACAGCTAAACGTCTTTCCGGCGGAGAGATCTTCAAAGGTCAGATCCCCTGCTACGGGTGCGGGCGCAAGGCTCGGAGTGTTTGTGCCGTTGCCGAGTTGTCCGTACTCGTTGTCGCCCCAACAATAGCCTTTGCCCTGAGCGGTTACACCGCATACGTGTCCGTCACCGGTCGCAAGAGAAACGAAGTGATGCCCTCCGGAGACCAGGACAGGAACCGAACGATCGTTCTTCGAGTCATTGCCGAGCTGGCCTCGCGAGTCTAAGCCCCAACAATAGGCATCGCCGGCAGCGGTGATACCGCAGCTGAATAATACTCCCGCACGCACGGTCCTAAAACGATGCCCTCCCATGACGGGAACAGGCTCGGTGCTAGCAGCTTTATTGCCCGTGCCTAGCTCGCCGTACTCGTTATCGCCCCAGCAGTACGCAGCCCCGTTGGTCGCAAGTCCACAGCTGTGATTAAACCCGGCACTCACTGCGGCGAACTTTAGTCCTCCGGAGACTGCAACAGGAGACCTGCTCCCTTCACCGACGTCGCTCCCAAGCTCCCCTTCCCCATTGTCTCCCCAGCACAGGGCTGTGGCGCTTGCGGTGACCGCGCAGGTATGCCCGAAACCAGCGCTGATCGAAACAAAAAGAGATCCCCGGACGGCAGAAGGCTGCGGACTGTCGTTGGTCGTCCCGTTTCCGAGCTCACCGTTTGAGTTGCTGCCCCAGCAGTAGGCGGTGCCGCGCGAGTTGACGTAACAGGTATGCCCTGCACCCGCGCTCAGAGTCTCGACATTTCCTGCCAGAAAACGCGGCCGGAGTTTGATTGGGACGTCCCAACCTTTCAGTATCGCCAGAATCTTGGTAATGCTCAGGGCCTCGCCGAACGGCTGTTTGTCGCTCCTGAGCATCCCCACAATCTCAAGGCGGAAGTTCAGCAGGGCTCCTCCAGAATGCCCCGGGTAGAGCGACTTCGACTCAAACCGTAACCAGTCTCCCTCTGTCTCTACAAATCCGTCCGGAGTTACACTCAGACTCCATCGCACGTCGTTCGGATGTCCGGCAAGAAAAACCGGATCGCCTCTGTCCAGAAGCGCGGGATCACCGGCGCGGTCAAAAGGAAAAGCGTTCCCATCGATTCCATTTGCTTTGGCATTCGGTACACGAAGCACGGCTAGGTCATGATCGAGGTCGAACTGACTTTGAAGCTGTGCTTTGATGGGTTTTCCTTGCAGTGTGTAAAATTCGACGGCCACTTCCTGACCTTGCCGGTCCCCATCGCGTACGACGTGGTTGGCGGTGATGATGTAGACTTGGTCGTTTTCGGCACCAATGACAATCCCTGTTCCATAGCTCACCCGGTCTGGAAATTTTGCCTCGATTCGCACCAGCAGGCGCTTTATGTCTTCTCTCAAAGGATCCCGCGCCTGCGGATTTCCGATCGCGCAGGAGGAGAACAAGAGCGAAAGACAAGTCACGACTAGACCTGGACGCCGTTTCACCCGGGCACCTTCAGCCAGCGCAGTACGCCGGCAATTAATCCAAAAAGATAGACCGCCGTGCCCCAAAGCAAATACAAGCCGCGTCGCGCCTTAAGCCAGTCGAGCCAAGTTGGCATAAGGCTCCTGCTGGTCTCAGTCGACCCTGCCGTCATTCCGTGGACACGGCCGCGAAACTGAAAAACGACCCCGTCGTCTTTGAGCTCTAAAGACTCGATCTCTCCTTGCGCGCTCTCGAAGCGAATCTCCTCGCCCGGCCGGAGTTTGAGTTCCTGTCCGTTTAACTCCTCCAAGTAGATCGAGCCGGACTGAATCGTCGACACACGGCGGACCGGTAGACCGTCCGGGCCTCTGCGGTTCTCGATTCGCAGGAAAGACAAGTCCTTGATATTGCGCGGCACGGGGGAGAGATTCTGTGGGAGAACCAGGAAAGTGAGATCCAGATTGACGTCGTTCGCTTGCGGCTCAAAGAGGACCGGCTTGGGACTCAAAAATGTAAGTTGGCGCTCGGTTCCGCCTTCCGCATCAACTCGCACCGGGCCCACGACGTCTGCCCTCAAATCGAAACCGGCGCCTTGCAGTGCCCACCGGTACTGCCCCGGAAGATCGGTTTTCTTGAACGATACGTGCGTTTCGGCGGGCAAGATGAGCTCGGGAAGCCCGACTTCGCCGCGGCTCTGATTCTCGGTAGCGACCGCGAGGTTTATCCCCGACTCAAAGTCGTGTCCCGAAGTCAGGGTTACCGCCTCCGAGCTGCGGCTCCGCGGAAGTTGGATCTCTCTGAGTCCTAAAATACCCAGCGCCGCCAGGCGCAAAGGTTCGTTCAGCAATTGCCGTTCGGGAAGAACGAAGCCTAACTCAGTTACGTGAAGGTCCAGTTCGATCTCCGTGCTCCTGCGCCGGACAAACAGCAGAATGCTCACGAGGAGCAATGTGAAGACAAACAGTGCAATCACTGGCCAGCGCCTCTGGGGAGGCACGGGCTGTGCCGCATCATAGATGCCCGCCAAGGCTGCGAGCTGTCGAAGCTCTTCAAACTGCTCGGCAGGAATTGAACCGCCTGAACGAATCGCCTCTGTCTGAAGAGCCTTTGCCCGGGCATAGACGAGGTTACGAAGTTCATTTCGTTCTGACGCGGCCATACGATCGCTCTCCCCCGCTGTTTGGCTCAGTGCTGCCCCGCGTGGTAAAACCACATTCGTTGCGTGGCGGGACCCCCGTATCTGCTGGTGGCGCCAATCTCAAGGTAATAAATTCCCGGTGTCTCGAGGCTCGGGAGATCAACCTGGATTCCTCGTTCGGCCGGATAGTATCCCTTTCCAAGTGCGCGATCGCTGATCAAGAAGGAATGCGGCTGGCCGTCGGGCCCGACTTGCGCCAAGCTGATGAAAACTTCTTTTAATTCTGAACCCGGCACAAGAACCAACTGATACTGGCGAGTTTGCCTTTGATCCTTCTGTTGAATCCGCAGCGGCACATAAAGCGTCCGATTCTCGCTGCCAATTTTGTACTCGGTGTACCCGACGACGCCGATGTCTGGTTTGGACAAATGAAGTGCATCGAGAACGCCCGCTGGCCAAAGATAGCTGGTCGCGCCCGCGGAAACGTTCGCATCCATCTGATAGTAAAGCTTCTCGCGTAGTCCGTAGGCTCGCAAGTGGATCGGTAACTCGACCGGGGAAGACCATTCGACCTTCAGATTCACTCGCGGATCGAACTCTTCAAAGAATGCGGTGAAGGAAGCAATCAGCAGCGTTGTGCTACCGGAAACCGGCTCTATATAAATGCCCTCGCAGTGGTCTCCTCGCAGTCGATACCCCTGGGGATTTTGTCCTAGCTGCTTAAGATTCGGATCGCAAGGATTCCGCTGCGCGCGGAGTAGGCTGGATGAGCCTTGAGCCGCCAGTAGTAACAAACCGACAGCCAAACTAAAACACAATCGCGGATACTTGCACCGCATGGATCATTCCTTATAGGAATCCAGCACCGAAGTGAAGTCACGTATTCATGGACTTACTGAATACCATGGCGGTTTCTTCGGAATCCTGCTTTTCAGGAGAATCGGTTGGAGACCAAAACCTCGAGCTGTGTCTCGGTCTCGGAGTTTTCCGGGCGTCGGATCTTCCTTCGGTCATTCTCCAGCTTCAGCCCGGAGCAACATTGGCGCAGATTAAGCTAGCTGGCAAGTGTTTCCTTTTCTATACCCGGAACTGAGGAGCTCCGGTTGCCTTGCGGAAATTGCTGCAGCTTCATGTCGCCACTGATCTGCGCATTTTGGCTTCACCTCCTGGAAATCAACCGGAGGCACTGCGAGGTAATCGGAGGGGAATACACTCGATTCGGGCCAATGATCAGTGGCGAATCTGTTTTGTTTGGCGTGATGGCCATTGCTACGATGTGGAAATCGTCGATTAGCATGGAGAATGGAGCGGTGAAGGTGAGTAAATTGGAAGCATTAGTGCCTCCTGTCCATCCGGGTGAAATCCTCCGGGAGGACTTTATGAAGCCGCTTGCCCTGACTGTTAACAGGCTCGCACTTGAACTGCACGTCCCTGCTACCCGCATCGGTGAAATTGTGCACGAACGCCGCCGCATCACAGTGGAGACAGCCCTACGTCTAGCTCGATACTTCAATACAAACGCTGAATTCTGGCTTAATCTGCAGAACTTTTACGACCTAGAAGTATCAAGGCGCTCGGGCAAGGCTTCTGAAATAGAGCGCCAGGCGCATCCCGCAGTCGCACTCCCTGCGAGAGTTTGAGTTCGAAACCGACAAGATGAAGTACGCGGCCGAAGTATCAGTCTTCCACTCGTGCCCACACGGGACTGCCGGACCTCGACAATCCGTTCCACGACAAGACGATTGTCGTGACCCATTGCGGCCGAATCTGTCTCGCTCGCAAGAAAATTAACTTCAGTCAGGTTTTTGCCGGTCAGGCCGTGGGCATTAAAGAGGTTCAGGACGACATCTGGCTAGTGAGCTTTATGGATCATGATCTGGGATACTTCGATCTGGAGACTCGGGTGCTCGAACCGCTCGAAAATCCGCTCGGCCCAAAAGTGTTACCCATGTCTCAGGTACGTTGTGTGACCCATCTCTTCAGGCTGGCCCCCGTTTGGAAATGGCGCGCCCAAGGGGACGATTTTAGAACTTTCCTGCAAGATTTCGCGGCGTGTTTTTGTGCGGGTCGAGTTGGCGGAGGGGTTGAAGCTGCAACCCGATCGGAGCGTTTGTACAGTTGCCCTCCCTAGTAAATCAAGGCTTAACTGCACGTAAAATACGTGTTACACGTACAGTACGTGTAGCGGAGGAAGTCGATGGCGAGCGCCAAGAGAAACGATAAGCAAAATGTGACGATCAGCCTTGACCGACAAACAATTCAGAAGGCCAAGATCTGCGCCGCTCGGCGATCAACTTCCATCAGCGGCCTCCTGGCTCATCAGATTGAGCAACTTGTGGGCGAGGAAGAAGCCTATGAACGCGCCGAGCGGCAGGCAATGACCTTGCTCGATCAGGGCTTTCACCTGGGTGGCATAATTCAAATCAGCCGAGATGAACTCCATGAACGCTAAAACGTTCATTGATACGAACTTTTAGTTTAGTGTGCTCCAAACAATAGCCTTCCTTGACCTCATTTCGCATAATCATGCTGCTTGGTAATGGATCGTGAGTCCGCAGCGAATAGCGACAAGAGGGAAAGTCGGCGAATGGCGACATTCTGCAACGTCAGCGAACGGCGACATGGCCCTCAAACGACATCGGGCGGAAGGCAGTCCACAGTCTCAGGCCAAATGCATCGCTGCCCTCGACAAACTCGAATTGCTGACGCCTCGCGTGCCGCGGAACTTGGGACGACGAGCCAGCGGTGGAGCTGGTCAGATCTGAGTCATGCCGCCATCGACGACGAGTTCGATGCCGGTGATGTAGCTACTTTCGTCGGACGCGAGAAAAGACACGACCTTGGCAATTTCGTCCAAGGTTCCGGTGCGACCGAGGGGTATATTGCCCAGGACGCTGTCTGCGTACTGCTTGATTTGTTCGTCCGTCATCCCCAACGAAGTGCGATAGCCGGGTGAGGGAATTACGCCAGGACTGATCGCATTCACGCGGATCTTGCGGTCTTTAAGATCCGAGGTGAAAGTGCGCGCGAAGGAACGCACCGCGGCTTTGGAAGCGCTATAGACACTGAATGCGGGAGCTCCGGTATTCGCAACGATCGACGCATTCAGAATGACGGAGCTTCCATCCTTAAGGAGCGGAAGCGCCTTTTGCACACTGAATAGCAGACCCTTGACGTTGGCGTTGAAAGTTTTGTCGAAATGTTCTTCGCTGATTGCGCCCAGCGGGCTGAATTCTCCGGTGCCGGCGTTGGCGAAGAGAATGTCGATGTGCCCCTTCTGCTGCTTCACAGTGGCGTACAAGCGATCAAGATCGGCGAGATTTGAGACATCGCCCTGTACCGCGGCAACGTTAGTGCCAATCAGATTTACGGCCGCGTCGAGTTCGTTTTGACGGCGGCCGGTGATGAAGACGTATGCGCCCTCCGCAACGAAGCGCTGCGCCGTGGCAAGACCGATTCCGCTATTGCCTCCGGTGATGACTGCTACTTTTCCTTCCAGCTTACTCATGAGCTTTCTCCTGTTTGATTTTCTATTTCTCATGCCATATTTCCGTACCGCATCGTGCAGATGCGTCGTGATCAATGCGGTCATCGTATTTGCGACCCCATTCGCTAATTTTGGGAAGAACCAGTCCCGACTACGGCTCCCGGTGGGAGCAGTGAATGAATCTTCATTTCACGCTTTCTCCAGGTGAGCAGAAATCCTGCGCCCACGATGGCGACACAGGGGGCGAGGGCGTGCTTTTCCTCCAGCCGCGTGTAGATGCCGCCGCACAGCGCACCCAGAAGAAAGAAAAGACTGATCAAACTCAAAGCGATAGCCTTATCGCGATTCTCAGTCGCCTCGCGGCCTACCCTCCACAGAACCAAGCCCGAGATTGCCTCGCGGAGATTGGAGGTGATCATTGCTGAGTTGAAAGACCAGGAGCCGATGCTGCGAAAGCTGGTGAATTGGATGGCTGCGACGAAGGAAATCATCGGAACAACGCAGGCATCGGGCAAGCGAGCTTCGACGATCGCAAGTACGGCGAGAGTCACAAGCTCTAACGCTTGGCAGATCAGCGTGGCACGGAAGGCCCGCTTCTGCGGTCGCACACCAAGCAGCTTGGCAGCCGCTACTCCCAGAGCGAAAGCCGCAATGGGCGGCAAATGTCGCGCCGCTTGCGCCCACTGGCCCCCAGACGCAAACACTGAGAAGAGGACCACGTTTCCAGTCTGCGCATTTGCGAAGACATGACCGTGTGCCAAGTAGGCATACGCATCCATATATCCGCCAGCCATTGCGAAGACACAGGCAATCACTAGAAGACCAGAGGCATCCCGGAGCTCTTTCACACAAGCATTCGAGTCTCCCGGATTTGATGGAAGTTGAAGTTGCAGAAGTGTGGAAACGTCTTCCTGCATAAGATCTCCTGATCAAAAATCGATCTTTGTATGAAAGCCCAGGACCACGGCATTTTGAGAACTGCCTCCGCAATTCATGTAGTACTGAACCACGGGTTGGAAAACCACAGCATGGGGTAGCTCCAGGAGAAGGTTTACTTCAAACGCGTGCTCTTCCGGGTTCGCGGACAAAAGCGGCGAAGAAACCGGAAACGACTGATTGATGCCGCTGCGAACATACGCGACGCCCATGGTGTTGTGGAGTGATATGGGCAGCGGCTCGTTCAAGCGCAGGCCGATGGTCAGGTCCTGATTATTTCGAGTTCTGTTTGGAGGAGTCCAGTCGGCGCCGGCCGTCAGATCAATCCCACGGTCGGTGTCGGGGCCGGTACGATAGAGCGCCTGGCTGGCACTTCCGTAGATCAAGTAGTTTCCGGAAATGGGCTTGTTGCTTGAGGTCGAGGCGAACTTTCCTGGGTTATAGGCAGCGCCAAAGCGATAAAGACCGGCGTACCCTTTGCGGGCCTCGACGTTATCCTGGGCACGGACGGCGGATGCTTGTCTGCCCGGGCTATAGCCGATTTCAGACAATGACATTGCATTACCGCGGAATTGCGGGACGAAACCCGTCGGGTTGTAGTTGTACGGGTTCCGAACTGCCGCGGACACCATATATTTAATGTAGAAGTGCACGGTGGGGATGACACGTACTTCGGCCGCAGGCGTCGAAGGAGGATCGAAATTCTCATAGGTAGAAGTGTAGAGATTTCCAAAGGCGTACTGCAGGGGTTCGAAGATGAAGGATGGGGCGAAGAGTTGGGTGCCATAGAAGTCCTGTCCGGCGAACTGGCCGGCGCGCACGATGAGCCGCTCGCCAAGAATTCTCTTTTCCAGCCACCAGGAATCAAGGCGAAAGCTGTTCTCACTTGCCATACCGCTTGGCCCCGTAATGGTTCCGAGATAGGTGCCAAGATCGCCTCCGCCTTGCCACACGGCCGTGATATGAAAGGTGAGACCCGGCGTGTGCGTTAGACGGGAAAAATCCAGATCCACCGTTCCACGAACCCGGTCCCAGACCGCGAGCCGCGCTTCCTTCGCGCTGCGAACATTCCACAGTGAGTCGCTCGTGTAGGCCAAGTCAAACCTCACTCCTTTGTCGAATAGCTTGGTACGTTTACCGTTCCACTCGCCAAACAAGTGCGGTTGTACATCGGCCGCATGCTCACTTTGGTCGGCTCCGCTCAATCCGTCTTCAGGCGGCTGCGACTGCGGCCGTGCCGACGCGAAGGTGCAGCTGAGCAAGATTGTCAAGACACAACCCTTCCAAAGCAGGCTGCAAAACATATAAACCTCAACGGGAGATTGCGATCCGCGCAATCATCAGACAGCGCACTCGCCTTGCGACGGCTCAAGACCGAAAGAACGCCTGAAGCTCGGCCAACACGGCTTGGGGCTGCTCTTCCGGAAGCAGGTGTCCGCAATCCAAAGCTTTCCCGGTAACGGAGGTCGCTTTCGCGCGCCAAGTTTCCAAGACGTTCCACATTTGTCCTACAACCCCCTTAGCGCCCCAGAGCGCAAGAAGTGGAGCAGTAACTTTGTGACCGGCTTTGTCGTCCGCCTCATCCATCTCGAGATCGATACCGGCGGCGGCGCGATAGTCTTCGCATGCGGCATGGATGGTGCCGCTGCAGCAGTAGCATCGGAGATATTCCGCCATCGCTTCGGGCGTCACCGCTCCGGGAGTCTTCCCCTGCACGGCGAGGTGCTCCCTCAGGTAGTATTCCGGGTCCAAACCGATGATGTGTTCGGGCATTGGAAAGGGCTGGATCTGGAGGAACCACCAAACGTAACGCGTGGCAAACTCCTTATTGGTGTCGGCGTACATCGTGAGAGTCGGCGCGATGTCCATGACACAGACCTTATGTATGCTCTCGGGATGATCGAGACAAAGGCGATGGGCAGTGCGAGCGCCGCGGTTGTGACCCGCTACAAAGAACTGTTCATGGCCGAAGTGCCGCATCGTCTCTACCTGATCTTGAGCCATCGCGCGGAACGAGTAGTTGATCTGGCGCTCTCCACCCTCGGGCTTACTTGAGTCGCCGTAACCGCGAAGGTCAGGTATAACGACCGTGTAGTCGCGAGCGAGATCGGCCGCGATCTTGTGCCAAGTTACGTGAGTTTCAGGATGGCCGTGAATTAGCAGAAGCGGAGGACCGGAACCGCCCTTGAGCACAAAGATCTCGGCGCCGGTCGTCTTCACCGAATGTGAACTGAATCCGGGGAAGAGATTCCGGGTTGTCGTTTCTGATGGCGGCGCTGGAAGTGGTGATAGCGTTGCGCAGGGTTGATGGAATTCGTCTTTGCCGAGTATGCCGCCCAGAGCTGGTATAGCTCCTAATGCTGCTCCGATAGCATTCATCGATACAAATTGACGGCGATTCATTCGTGTTCCTCCTCTATTCGAAAATTCAATCGCGGCAAGATTCAAACGTTTGCTCCAACCAGCCCCCCAATTACTTACCGCTCTCTTCGAATCCACTCGGTGATGTACGGTGGACAGTTGCGGAGTTCGATGCCCTGGACGACGCAGGCTCCGAGAAAGCGCACCGCCTCTACGTCAACGCGTGTGACTTCCTTCAGATCGAGTGCGACGTTGTCGGTAACTCCCTCGAGTTCTCTTTGCAATTCCAAAACTCCTTCGGGATCGATTCGACCACTGAGTCGAAGAATCGATTTTTGTTTTTCGGAGCTTCGGTCGATTTTGAAAGTCACGTCTGGTTACCAGCAACTGCAGTAACTGCACGAGCGAGTCCACACGTAGACAGTTGAATACAGAATGGTTACGGGAGGGGAGGGTGGCGGAAATCGTCATATGGCGAAGTTCGCCATCTGCTTGCGCCCGCAGGATGCGAATAAGAGGTAGACGGTCGGTCGGCGCGCCAGAGCCAAGACCGGAAATAACTTTGTTGCAAAACCTCCACAGTGAAGATCAGAATCGCGTCGCACCCGTTCCGATCGCTCGCTCGTCCTTTTCAAGCAGTCACGCGAATGCAGAACCAGTGGCGCGTGCAGAGAGCAATCGGCGAGCCCGGCTCGGAACAGGAACAAAAAGGCGGGGTATAGGATGCGCCGATGAACTGGATGGCCGACATAGCGTTCACAACGGAAAACAGCTTCGCAGACAGAGTGCGGCAGTCACTCGCACGATTTCTGCTGGGAGGACTAGGGCTCGCGCTAGTTACTTTCCTGAGTTCCCGGTTTGAACTTGGACGCGGTGCCGTCTCGCTGCTTTATCTCACGGTGATAGTGGTGGTTTCGCTAACTGGAGATTTCGTTTCGTCGGCGGGCATCGCGATTACAGCCATTTTATGCCTGCGGTACTTCATTGCAATTCCGCCTTCAAATCCTGAAATCAGCGGGCCCTTGGAGATTACGGCGGTTGTATCGTTTTTTGCGACTGCCACCATCATCACTCGACTGATTTCCAAGATGCATAACTCGCTCGCGGGCAATCGTGCGTTGCAGGATCGACTGCAGATGACCATCGACACAATTCCCACGATGGTTGCCGGTATGAAATCCGACGGCTCAACGGAGTTTCACAATAAGCGCTGGCAGGAATTTCTAGGCTCGGAGGAAATGAATGCCTGGGACGCGGTCCATTCAGATGATCGCCCGGGGCTCGAGAAACGTTGGCGGCAAGCGATGGCGACCGGAGAACCATTCGAAGCTGAAGCCCGTTGGCGCCGCCGTGACGGCGAATTCCTGTGGTTGCTTGCGCGCGCCGTACCGGAGCGTGACGAGACCGGTCAGATTATTCGTTGGTATGCAACGCTGACGGACGTCGAAGATCGCAAGCGGACAGAACAGGCACTACGGCGCAGCGAAACGTACTTGGCCGACGCTCAGAACCTAAGCCACACGGGCAGTTTTGTGTGGGACGTCAAGCGTCCTGGACCCGTCTACTGGTCCGCCGAAATGTGCCGGATCCATGGACGCGCCCCGGAGCAAGGGCCTCCTTCGATCGAAGAAGACAGGGCGTTGCATTCACCTGAAGACTGGGCGGGATTGATGGACGCAGCCCAGAGAGCAGTCCGCGAGAAGGTGGACGTGGACTACGATTCCCGGTTGGACTTCCCGGATGGAACCACCAAATATCTCCATATCGTGGCCCATCCGGTGGTCGACGCCTCAGGCGATGTCGTTGAATTTGTTGGTACGACAGTGGATGTCACCGAGCAACGAAATGCCCGCGAGGCTCTAGAAAAAGCCTTTGAGGAAATCAAAAAATCAGAAGGGCGTCTTCGAACCATTATCGACACAATCCCGGCAATGGCCTGGTGCTCGCTGCCTGACGGCTTCGCAGAGTTCCATAATAAGCGCTGGCTGGACTACACCGGTCTCACCGACGAGGAGGGACGGGGCTGGGGTTGGAGAACTGTGTTTCATCCTGACGATTCCCAAGCTGCGGTAGACGACTGGCGTGACATCATAGCTTCAAAGCAACCCGCCGAAGGTGAACGTCTCATTCGGAGGTTTGATGGAGAATATCGAAGGTATATGTTCCGTGCCGAGCCGTTGATGGATGAGCAGGGAAACGTCGTTCGATGGTACGGCACCATCACTGATATAGAAGACCTCAAGCGCGCTGAAGACAGCCTTCGATCCAGTGAACAGAACTTTCGTCGGATCGTTAACAGTATTCCCGGCTATGTTTGTGCTTTGACGGCGAGTGGCGAGATTGAATTCGTCAACAATCAAGTCTTGGAATATTTTGGCAAGACTCTCGACGAATTGAAGAACTGGGCAGCGTCCGACACCGTTTATCCCGACGATCTTCCTCAAGTAATCGCCACGTTGCGGACTTCGATCGAAACTGGGCAGTCGACTGATGTTGAACTCCGCCTTCGCCGTGCTGACGGAATATATCGCTGGTTTTTGCTACGCCGCCTGCCGCAACTTGATAGCCACGGCCAAGTCGTCCGCTGGTACACGCTGCACACCGATATTGAAGACCGAAAGCAGGCGGAAGACAATATTCGCCGAAGCGAAACGGAGCTCCGACAGATCTTGGAATTCGCGCCCCAGTACGTCACCGTATTGGCCCCTGATCGCGATCGCACTCCTCTGTATGCCAATCAAATGGTGCTCGATTATCTTGGGTTCACTCTTGAGGAATGGCGGAGCGCAGATCGTCACAATTATTTTCATTCAGATGATTGGGAACGCTTGGCGCGCGAAACTCAAAGTAAATTCCTAAGCGGCCTCCCGCACGAATTCGAAGTGCGCATTCGAAGAAAAGACGGGATATATCGTTGGTTTCTGACGCGCTGGAACCCGCTACGAGATGAACAAGGTCGTGTCACACGTTGGTATTCCGCAACGTTCGATATTGACGATCTCAAGCAGGCGCAACAGCGACTTCAGAACGAGAATATTGCGTTACGCGAAGAAGTCGATCACGCATCAATGTTTGAGGAGATCGTGGGCTCCTCAGCGGCACTCCGCGGGGTCCTATCGCAAGTGGCGAAGGTGGCACCCACCGAGTCCACGGTGCTAATCCTTGGCGAGACTGGAACAGGAAAGGAATTAATCGCGCGGGCAATTCACAATCGATCGAACCGTCCAACTCGCGCATTCGTTCGGGTGAATTGTGCGGCGATTCCACAATCCCTGATCGCCTCCGAACTCTTTGGACACGAGAAGGGTGCATTCACCGGGGCGACGCAGCGACGTTTGGGAAGGTTTGAACTGGCGCACGAGGGGACGATCTTCTTGGACGAGGTTGGAGAACTTCCAGCCGAGACTCAGATAAGTCTCTTGCGAGTGCTACAAGAACGAGAATTCGAGCGCGTGGGAGGAAGCCAGCCGATCACCGTCGACGTACGCGTGATTGCGGCGACGAATCGTAAACTTGTGGCTGCAGTAGACTCCGGCTCTTTCCGGCAAGACCTCTTCTACAGATTGAACGTTTTTCCCATTACGGTGCCACCGCTGCGGGAACGCCCGGATGATATTCAACTCCTGGTTGAATATCTGATTGAAAGGTATGCCAAGAAGGCAGGAAAGAGGATCACCAACATCACCAAGAGAACCTTGGAACTCTTCCATGCCTATGATTGGCCCGGCAACGTTCGGGAGCTGCAGAATGTCATCGAGCGAGCCATTGTCCTCTGCGAAGGCGATACATTTTCCGTGGATGAATCATGGCTGAAATACGAACTACCTCAAGAACAGAGACTCGCGACGGGGGTTGAGCGGGGACTTGTTCGCTTAGACGCCAGCCGAGAGAAGGAACTCATTGAGACAGCGCTGGCCGAATGTAAAGGCAGAATCGCAGGTCTTGGCGGCGCAGCGGAAAGGCTGGGCATCCCACGTTCGACCCTCGAGTCGAAGATAAGAACACTCCGAATTAATAAGCACCTCTTCAAAGCGCAAAGCGCTTAAGTCGCTTTTCGACGTGAATATCTCCGTCTCACGGCGCAAGCAAATGGCGAACTTCGCCATATGACGATATCCGCCACTCTGCCCTGCTGGTAACCAGACTGCATTCAACCGTCTATGTGTGGCCCCCGTCGTGCATTTGCTGCCATGCAACCGAAACGGTTGCGTCACAGGAGGAGGCATCAATGTTCAAACACTTAGCTTCGCTCGCGGCGACCGCAATTCTCATACTGCTTGGTGCCCTCAGCATTGTTAGACCGATCCAAGCACAAAGAGCGCCCGCAAAAAATATCGTACTGGTCCACGGCGCGTGGGCAGATGGTTCTGGCTGGAAAGGTGTTTACGACATCCTTGTGAAGGACGGGTTCAATGTAACC
>Ga0209169_10000777_pt1 | contig 19590 bp, 20 predicted proteins | sample HubBroMetageWRM4_FD_188346 | JGI IMG/M metagenome (GOLD analysis project Ga0209169, IMG submission 188346) | Warmed soil microbial communities from the Hubbard Brook experimental Forest, New Hampshire - Hubbard Brook CCASE Soil Metagenome WRM 4... | ecosystem: Environmental > Terrestrial > Soil... | reverse complement strand
GCCGGGTGCCCCACCTTTCGCGCCTTTCGAAAGGTGGGATTCCACAGCCCTGTTCCTCTTCGGATCCATGCCCATAAAACCCCTGCGCTAGAGGAGAATTTATGACCGACCGTCTGCAAGAGCTTCTTGACGAAGCCAGAAAGAATGTTCCTACGCCGCAGGAAAAAGAAGAACAGCGGCGGAGCTTTGCATACGGAAACACCAAGATCGAAAATTCTCGCATTACGCGAGAGATGGTCGATCAGTAAGCCGAATCACTTAAGAAAGAATCTGCAGATTCCTCGCTCCGCTCGGAATTTTTCATCACACCCAAGCTGTGATCATCATCACAGACGCCAAATCCGCCGAATGCGACAATACGCGTCTGGAACCCATAATTCGGCGCTTTCTGGAGCTAAGTTGAGGCGTCAAGCGGGCGTGAGCGGAGCGGGAGCCCGCTGCTGAAATCCTGAGCGGGGCTAATGGATCTCATAACTCCTTATTCCAGAATACTTTGATATAAGTCCTTAAGATTCAAGGACCGAGTCCAAAAATTCCCGCTAACTCGATGACTCCAGATACTGAGGGGGGAGGGGGGTGGGGGTACCAACTGGTTAACATGGGGGGGGGTGGGGGGTAGGCTCATTCTTCTTTAGCAACGCCGTCATCTTCCCAGTGGTGGCCGCAGGAATCGCAGGTCCATTCGAATTTCTGCGAAGAGTCATCCGATGCAACTATCGGCGTAGAGGTTCCACCTTCAAAGACGACTTCCGTGGAATGACATTTAGGGCAGCGGATCGAAACCTCGTCGAGCTCTTCATCCTCTTTTTTAGCATCGGGATCATCCTCAGGCTCGTAGTGCCGCATTGCCGGACCAGCCCAGGGCAAACCGATTTTCATGATTTGCACGCTGATTCCTTTGGCGATATCGGAGGTCACCTTGTCCACACCGGTAGCTTTTTCTGGTCCCATAAAAAATGGAATTGCCGCACCATCAAGAATCTCCTGCACCTTGAGCGCGTCGCGCACGCTGTAGACAGTGCAGAGATCAACCAGCTTGCGGTCTTCGTCATACGAAGAATCGGAGTCGTCTGAAGAATCAGAGTCGGAAGCATCGTAATCCGGAGCATCGCGAAATTTAGGAGCTTCATGCTCGAAACCTGCTGCTGGCTCCGCCTTAACCACCTCAGCCTTCAGCCCACGTTGCCGCACCTCGTTGGCCAGAGCTTGCTGGGCAAAAGGAGTCAGTTCGGAGCTCTGCGGAATAAGGACCAGCAGCTCCTCATCGCTCATTTGCCGATAGCGCTCGGAGATGCGCAGAAATTCCTGCCCAGCTGGATCGAAAAGGTTCATAGTTCAGAATAAAGTCGTCGGAATAATATAACCCTTCCGACGTATCGCCAGCGGTACCACCTCAGGACTTTCGGGCCAAAGACAGCACACAAAATATTGTCATCCCCAGCCTGCTGTGATACCGTAACCCTCAGTTCACACCTCTGGACCCACAATTCAGGCTCAAGTGTTGTGGCATATACTGCCCGCCCAGCGCGCAGCTGGAGCGATTTGCAGATCGTGCAATGCAGGTGGTGCAATGAAAGATGCACTGGAATCCATACCAGCCGAACAATCCGCCGGTCATATGAACGAGCAGGAAGGCTTTGCGAATCGCAAGCTGATCCGACCGACCCTGAATCGCACGGGCTCCGGCTCTGGAAACGATCACGCGCACAATAACCACGGCCACAGTCACCCGCCCGCCGAGCGCAGAGAAAGAGATAGAGACCGCGATAGGGATCGAGACCGTTCCGCCGCTCCCGCCAAGAAGGTCGCGCCGACCGAGCAAACCAACGCCGAAAATTTCTATTATCAGAAGCAGATGCAGACGAAGACTCCCATGGTCGTCGTGTTGCGCGACGGCGAAGAAGTCCACGGCTATATCGAGTGGTACGACAAGAATTGCATCAAGCTGAACCGCAGCGGTTCAGCCAACTTGATGATCTACAAACCCGCAATCAAGTACATGTTCAAAGAAGGCGAGATCAACGGACGGAAGTAAGCATCAGCCGAAGACGCGGGAGATTCGCTTCTTATCGCGATTCCCAATCTCACTTCACCACTTTTTCAACCTCACCTAATCTCACCCTAGCATCCCCAAATTCAGGCGCCAATTTTAATGCGGATCGGTATGCTTCGGCAGCGCCCGAGAGTTGTCCCTTCTCTTCCAGAACGCGTCCTCGCCAGTAGAAAGCCAGTGGCGAAGGCCCAATTTGCGCTGCCCGCACAAAATCCTGCAAAGCGTCGTCGAACCTGCCCTCCTGATACTCAATCATGCCTCGGCCAATCAAACTATTCTGCTCATAAGGATTCGACGCAATGGCATTCGTAAATTCCGCCATCGCCTCGTCCGTCCGTCCGAGCTGATTGAGCAGCACGCCCAGATTGTTGTGAGTCTGCGCCGCTTCGTGGTTATCCGATGCATATTTCAACGCCAGCTGATATTCGCGCAGCGCCCCATCCAATTCATTCTGCCGATGCAGCAGCGTTCCCAGATTGTAGTGCGCAGTCCCAAGCGTAGGCATCAACTGGATAGCGCGCTCCAAGTGTGGCTCGGCCAAATCCGGACGCCGCATCTCCATCAATGCCGACCCAAGATTCCCCTCAGCAATGGGATTCGCGTCCGTCACCTGAACCGCATGCGCAAACAAGGTGTAACTGTCCCGCCAATATTCAATCTGGCTGCGCGCGGTTACCGCATACGCGAGCAGTACGGCCAAAGCGATAGCGCCCTGCGCAATTTTGCTAAGCGCAACGCGTGATGCTGCTGCGGAAAGTAACCAGACGCCAATCACAAACAATCCCCAAAGCGGGATATACGCATATCGATCAGCCCAAGCCTGACGTCCGACTTGGATCAGGCCGATCACTGGCGCCAGCGTTCCCAGAAACCATAACCAGCCCACCAGTAGATATCGGCGTTCGCGGGAACGCCAGCACAATGCCGTAATCACAATAAGTACCGCAGCTGAAGCTAACACTTTCCAAAGCGCGAGCGAACCCTCAGGATGGGGATAAAATACAGCCAGTCGAGATGGCCATGCCGCTTTCTCGATATAAACGAGATAGGAGTAAATGGCATTCTTTATTCGCATCGCCAGTGGCAAAAGTTGAGTTGAGCCCACGGCGTCACCCGCGCGTTGCGCGTAGAGCGTAATCGCTGCGCTGGCCGCTGACAGCGCCAGCAAAGGAATCTTTTCGAGCACGAGCCTGGAAAGTGAGGTCTGCGGAAAACGCTGCAACGGCCAGAAATCGATAAGCAGGAGCGCATATGGGAGTGTGATCACCATGGGCTTCGCCATCAACCCCATCGCAAATAGCGTCGCGACTAGAAGGTAACGACCCAGACCCGTTTTTTTCACATACCAGCCATAGGCACCGAGAGCCAGCAGGAAGAAGAAAGTGCAAAGTACAGTTTTGCGCTCCGCGACCCACGCAACGGACTCCACATTCAACGGATGAACAGCAAACAAGGCCGCAACCGTTGCGCTGCGTCCTACGAACCTAGTTGCACGCGCCAGCAACAGAAACAACAACACTACATTCACGGCGTGCCAAAAAATGCTCTGGGCATGATGTCCCGCCGGTCGCATCCCCGATAATTGCACATCGAGCATGTGCGAAATCCACGTCAGCGGATGCCAATTAGCTTCTGCGGTCGAAGTGAAAGCCCATGCCAGGTTGCCTGAGGTTAGCCCCTGTTGAACCTGGAAATTAGAAGTGATGTAGGCGGGATCGTCATAGTTGACGAATTTGTTTTGTAGCGCCGGATAATAGAGCAGCACAGTGCCAAGAAACAGCAAGAGCCCGACTAGCGGAACGGCTGTTGAGTACTTTGACACCATTATTTTCTAGCAGGGTGCAACAGGACGGGATAGTCCTTAACGAGTGTCCAGACATAAGGCTAGGAATAGTCTGCACCTTTACCTGCGGATAGCTATAGCGAACCCAGGTATGGATGGCAGGGGCAGAGGCCCGCTCCGCACGGACCTGGACGGGCGAGGACGCCCGTCCAGACACGACTTATCCCCACGCAATCTAACCGCCTTACAGCTTCGGCAGCACAATTCCTTTCTGCGATTGATACTTTCCCTTGCGATCCTTGTAGCTGACCTCGCAAACTTCGTCCGACTGGAAGAAGAGAATCTGACATAGCCCTTCATTGGCGTAGATCTTCGCTGGAAGCGGAGTTGTGTTTGAGATCTCTAGAGTGACGAAGCCTTCCCACTCGGGTTCGAAGGGAGTCACGTTCACGATAATTCCGCAACGCGCATAGGTGGATTTGCCGACGCAGATAGTCAGCACATCGCGCGGAATTTTGAAATATTCGACTGACCGAGCCAGCGCAAACGAATTCGGCGGGACGATCGCGACATCGGCATTCACAGAGATGAATGAGCGCTCGTCGAAATGCTTGGGATCGATAACAGTGCTATTGACGTTGGTGAAAATCTTGAACTCGTCAGCCACGCGCAGGTCGTATCCGTAACTCGACACGCCGTAGGAAATCACTCCCGCACTCACCTGCTTTTCAGAGTAGGGATTAATCATGTCGTGCTCCTGCGCCATGCGCCGGATCCAGCGGTCACTCTTAATCATGGAACTCCTTGGGAAATTGGTAATTTGTGATTGGTAATTTTGCGCTGAGATCGAAAGCTGAAAGGGCAGGATTTTCGATCACAAATTACAAATTACCAATTGCAAATGCTCAGGCTGGTGCAGCCATATTACGAGATTGATCCCCCGGTTGACAATCAAACCTATCTCCCTTAGCATCAATAACTTGAGGAACACAATCCTCAGGGACGGGGGATACCCGTGATTAAGCTGGATATCATTAACGAAGTGGTCAACCGCACCGGTATCACTAAGACTAAAGCGGAGTTAGCCGTCGAAACCGTCTTCGAGAGCATGAAGAAGGCGCTCTCCACCGGCGACCGCATTGAGTTGCGAGGCTTCGGCGTCTTCAACGTGCGACCGCGCAAGACCGGGATTGGGCGCAATCCCCGCACCGGCGCTGAAGTTTCAATTCCGCCGGGCAAGGCTGTCCGCTTCAAGCCGGGCAAGGAACTGCAGTCGATTGACTAGCCGCTCTCACCATTGCTGAGGGCAGAGGTTGGATTGCAGAAGTACACCCGACCTCCGCAAACTGACTTTAAACCTCTGACCTCAGGTCCTATGTCCGAACCCACTCCCACTTTTCCGACTGCTCCCGACTGGGAACAGCAGCATGAGCCCGGTGTCTGGGTAATTCCACGTCCGCGCCAGCGCTGGTGGCTTTATGGATTATTCTTCGTGTTGACCCTGTTCAGCACGACGGTCGTCGGCGCACGCATGCAGTACAACTTCTTGCACCGCCAACCGGTGTTTTCTCTGAACGACGACACCCTCTCGTTGTTCCCAATCGGTTGGATCGCGCATCATCCTGCAAATTTGCTGACGGGTCTCCCCTTTTCGTTGACGCTGATGTTCATCCTATTCGCGCACGAGATGGGACACTATCTCTATGCCCGCGATTATCGCGTATATGTCACGCCGCCGTTGTTCTTGCCGTTACCCTATTTGAGTCTGTTCGGGACGCTTGGTGCTTTCATCCGTATCAAGAGTCCGATCCCCTCACGCGCCGCACTTTTCGACATCGGAATCGCGGGGCCGATCGCAGGATTCGTTCCGGCATGTATCGCCTTGTTATGCGGGCTTTCTCTCTCTCGTCCAGTTGCGGGTTCGACGACCTCGCTACAACTGGGATTCCCACTGATCTTCGACCTCGCCGCACATGTGCTGCACATCTCCGCTCCGCTCTCCGCGCTTTCACTTCATCCGATTGCCGCGGCCGCATGGGTTGGAATGTTCGCTACGGCACTAAATCTTTTGCCGGTTGGCCAACTTGACGGCGGCCACATCATATTTTCGATCTCGCCTCGTTGGCATCGGTGGATTTCGTTGGCTACCATCGTCGCGCTTGTGCCGCTTGGAAAATACCTTTGGCTGGGCTGGTTGGTTTGGGCTTTGCTGCTCACTGCGACTTTGCGGCATCCGCGTGTTCCGCGCTATCCCGATGCCTCTGGTGGGCGTCGCGTACTGGCTGTCTGTGCCCTGGTGATTCTGACGCTGACCTTTACTCCCGCGCCACTGGAGAATGGCTCAGGACGAGAGGCATGGCGGCAGGGATGGCCTCAAATTCGTGACACGTTGCACGATCTTCGCGATGAAGCTCGGCATTTGTTGCATCGCAGATGATTTCGAGTAGGGACGTCGGCTTGCCGTCTCTTGCGGCGTACGAGATGTTGCGAAAAGAAACGGGGCCAGCCCGTCTCTCTACAGCAGCTTCATACTTACGGCTGCCTTCACATCAACCATACCGCATCGACATCCACGATCACCTGCGTTCGCGGAATCTTCCTCGCCGAGGCCTCCGCCAGCATCGCGCGCAACAGCGCATTCATCTTCTCGCGGCTGGGAGATTTCAGGATGAAGTGATAGCGGTAATCGCGTTTCAGGCGCATGATCGGAGCGGCTGCTGGTCCAAGCACGCGAATGCCTTCATGCCTTGTCTTCTCGAACCAGCGTCCGAGTTCGCCCGACCACGTCAGTGCTTCATCCAATTTTTCGCTACGGATCAGCACATTCGCAATCGCGCTGTAGGGCGGATAGTGCATCCAGGCCCGAAATTGCAGCTCTTTATCGTAGAAGCCGGCAAAGTCATGCCGCGCCGCAAACTGTACGGCATAGTGATCCTGAAAATAAGTTTGCAAGATAACTTTTCCGGGATACTGGCCGCGTCCGGCGCGTCCTGCCACTTGGGTTAGCAGTTGAAAGGTTCTCTCAGCGGCGCGGAAATCTGGGAGGCCTAGAGCCATGTCGGCTCCGACTACCCCGACCAGCGTCACACCGTGGATGTCGTGCCCTTTGGCGATCATCTGCGTGCCCACCAGCATATCGAGCGCACCTTCATTTAACGCGTTAAGCGCATGCTCGAAATCTTCTCTCCCGCGCACCGTATCGCGGTCCAGTCGCCCGATTCGCGCTTGCGGGAACATACCGTGAAGCAACTCTTCCAGCTTTTCCGATCCCGTGCCCACAAAATACACATACTCGCTGCCGCAATGTGCGCACTTTTCGGGGATACGTTCGATATGCCCGCAATAGTGGCATTCCATTTTGCGCTCGCGCTTGTGGTGAGTCATGGATACGGCGCAGTTCTTGCACTGCAATGTCTTGCCGCAGGCGCGGCACAGCACCACGGGAGAATACCCGCGCCGGTTCAGCAGCACCATGACCTGCTCTCTTTTCTCCAGACGTTCACGGATTTCCTCCGCGAGTTTGCGCGAGATCACCTGCTCTTGCCCCGTCTCCTGAAACTCCTGACGCATATCGACAATTTCGACTTCCGGCAATGGACGCTTCTCGACGCGATCCGGCAATTCCACCAGCGCGTATTTATTTTTCTTGGCGTTGTAATAGGATTCGAGTGAAGGTGTCGCCGAACCCAGCGCTACAACCGCTCCCGCCATCTTTGCTCGCATTACCGCTACGTCGCGCGCGTGATAACGTGGCGTCTCTTCCTGCTTATAAGACGAATCCTGCTCTTCGTCGACGATGATTAGCGCCAGATCACTAACCGGCGCGAACACCGCCGACCGTGTGCCCGCCACCACTCGCGCTTCGCCTCGCCTTATGCGATGCCATTGCTCCGCACGCTCCCCATCTGACAGTCCGGAGTGCAGAATGGCAACTTCATCGCCGAACACCTGGTGCAGGTCGGCTGCGACCGCCGGAGTCAACCCAATTTCTGGAACCAGCAAGATCGAGGATCGGCCCTGCTCCAATACTTGTCGCATGCAAGCCAGATAGACTGCTGTTTTTCCCGATCCGGTGATGCCATGCAAGAGCAGACCGGCAAATTTGCGCGAGGTGACGGCGTCGCCAATCTTGGCGAGCGCGTTTTCCTGTGCCGCGCTGAACTCGAACTCAAATGGGGATTGCCGGGGCTTGAGTTTTGAAGCCGTAAAATCCTGCGGCTCATCCACGAGCTCAATCACCCCTCGCCGCACGAGCGTGCCGAGCGTAGTGCGCGGCACATCCAGGCCGCGCAGTGCTTCGACGGGAACCCGCCCGCCTGCCGCCGCAAGTGTTTCAAGTAATGTGCGTTGGTTGTTGTTGAATTTGCTTGTGGAGGGCACTCTAGCGTTGGATTCTGAGATGGATGCAACTTTCATATCCATACTCCTCAGCACCGCGACTTTTGCCAAGCGCGCCGCGTCCCGCGCCGCCGACACATCTTCGCGCGCGATCCACTTCTTCCGGACCATCCCCGAGAGCAGCGCGTTCGAAACTTGAGTGGCGGTGCGCAAATTTCTTTCGCGTACGCTCTCCCGCTCGGCCAGATAATCGAGCACACGGAATTCGATCAGCTGCTGTTCTGGCGTCCGCTTCGATCGTGCGGGAGACCCTGACATTCCTGCCAGATGCAACGCCATCCGTCCTTCGTCGGTGATGTGGTACGTGATCGAGCGTTTAAACTCGGCGGAGAGCGGAAGCATCGTGCGAAACACTTCACCGACCGGCGCAAGATAGTAATCGGCAATCCACTTCCCAAGTTTCAGCAGTTGTTCATCGAGAACAGGCGCGACATCGAGCGCTTCGATTACCTTCTTGATCTTTATCTGTGGCGGACGGTCGTGCAACTCAACCACGATGCCAGACAGTCGCTGCTGCCGGAACGGCACCAACACGCGCCCGCCAACCGCCGGCTCCATGCCCGGAGGGATCGCATAGGTGAATACCATGTCGAGCGGCACGGCTAAGGCGACGTCGCAGAAGAGGGCCATGTGGAAGGAATCAGTGTAAACGCCTTGCGTGTCGTTAGATACGAGTCGCTAAACACCAAACAGTGTCAGAATGGCCAGACAAATATTTTCGTCCACCTGTGGTAGATTCTTCGACGGTGCTGCTTCAAACTTTGCCACTAGCGATTATTGAGCTCAAATCCAGAGCTACCCATGGAAACAATACGATTAACCGATCATTTGGCTTATTTTGTTTTTACTCAGCAGTGATGGAGAGTTCTAAGCGACATGCAACCTTCGGCAAACGCATAGTTGGAATTTTCGTCATGGACGTTGACGGTGGAAGGCCTTCGTTCGGTCCCTCGCTGCTGCGCGCCGTCGCCCAATTCATTCCTCTCGGTTTTCTAGTGGCGGCGCTTACTAAACGCCGCCAGGCGCTCCACGATCTCTTGGCTTCGACCGTAGTCGTGCCGGGTACGTTGTAATATCACTTTTTCATGTCCTTCACCTTTCCGACCTCGGACAATACCCGGTCCCCGTGCGAAGGCGGTTGCGAAATTACAAGAAATTGAACTTGATCACCAGACTCATTCCTCATCTGATGCGATGTGCGCGGTGGAATCCAAATCCCCTCTCCGGCAGTCAAAATGATTAGCCGCCCGTCCACTTCCATGACGGCCTGGCCCGCGAGAATGTAGAAGAACTGCTGCGCGTGATGATGGAAGTGGCGAACTTCTGTTGTGCCTGCCGGCATCCGCTCTCGAATCACGCTTAGCTGCGGATTCTTTACCAGATGCCAGCCATCGCAATGATCGCCCCAGGTGTAGTGCTCGGCGTTCGATTTACTGATTGCGCTGATTTCAATGTCCATAGGGGAGAACAGCAATTGCGGCGATAGTTTACTGAACGCTCTTCGCGGGCGGTTTCAGCCCCAGTTCCTTCATCACCATCTGCAAGTCCTTCCATGCCTCGCTCTTCTGCCGCGGATCGCGCAGCAGAAATGCAGGATGGTAAGTGACCGCCAGTTTGCATCCATCCCAGCTGGGATCGTTGCTTTGTACGCCTGCCGGTTTGAAATCGTAGAAACGTCCGCGCAGTTGGATCATCGACGAATTCATCGCCAGCAATGTCTTGGCGGCAGTTGCGCCCAGGGCCACGATTACTTTGGGCTTGACCACTGCGATCTGCCGCATTAGAAACGGCGAGCAAGTGTCGCACTCCTCGCGCTCTGGTGTGCGGTTACTCGGTGGACGGCACTTCACAATATTCGCTATATAAACCTGCTCGCGCTCGATTCCCATCGCTTTAATCATGTTATTGAGCAGTTGTCCGGCGCGCCCTACGAAAGGCTCTCCTGTTTCGTCTTCATCGGCGCCGGGTCCTTCGCCCACGAACATTAGCTCGGCCTTGGAATCCCCAACGCCGAATACAATATTCTTTCGTCCCTTATGTAGGTCACAGCGCGTACAGTTACCCAGGTCGTTGCGGATAATTTTCAGCGCCTTCACTGGATCGTTCACATTCTGCTCGGGCTTCGGTGCGCTCGTGCCGAAAATATTCTCTTCGATCGCAACGGGTGTAGGGGGCGCTGCGGTTTTTCGTGGACTCATCTCTTCTCTCGATTCTGGCTGATTTGTCGAAACCGCATTTGCCGAGATAACGACTTCTTGTTCCTCCACCGCAACCGGCGTCGCAACTTCCGCGGCTTGCACCGAGGGGGGGCGCCGATAAAAGTCGTAGATCCCCATTTCGTTGTAGTAGCGGATACGCGCAGCGAGCGCGCGTCGAAGTTCAGGATCAAGAGTGTGGGGCATTGCGGATAAGAATAACAACTTTTCGCTACAGAGACACCGGGTCACAGAGAAAGCAAACGTTTCGCGTCTGATCTTCTCGGTGACTCTGTTGTGAATGAGTTTTGTTAGCGGGACAAGGCGGCGCTACGTTTCCGCAGCTTTACAACCTCGTCGAGCACGCGGTGCGCCACTTCCCACTTCGAGGTTTCGGGAACCTCGACTACTTCGCTTTGAGAAATGATTGTGACTGCGTTGCGGTCGGAGTCAAAACCAATGTCCGCTCGCGAAACGTCATTGACGACGATAGCGTCGAGCGATTTCGATGCCAACTTCTTGCGCGCATTTTCCAGAACATTCTCGGTTTCAGCAGCGAATCCGATAACGAGTTGCGTCGTCTTTCGGCGCGCAACCTCAGCCAGAATATCTGCTGTCGGTTCCAGTTCGAGCAACATCTCGCCCTTGCGCTTGATCTTCTGCATCACTGCCGCTTTCGGTCGGAAATCCGCGACTGCCGCAGTCTTGATCACGATCGAGGATTCGGGCAGCAATTTCAGGACTGCCGCGCACATTTCGTCGGCTGTCTCCACTGGAGTCAATTCTGCTGCGCCCGGAGCGGCAATCGTCGTCGGACCGCTCACCAGCGACACGCGCGCTCCGCGCCGCAGTGCCGCTTCCGCAATCGCATACCCCATGCGTCCACTCGATCGGTTCGTCAAATATCGGACCGGATCGATCTTCTCCCGCGTGGGCCCAGCCGTCACCAGCACCGTTTCTCCCGCCAAATCCTGCGCCGAGCCGAGCGCTTCCATCACGGTTGCGACAATCGTTGCGTTGTCTGCCAGTCGTCCCGACCCGGTCATTCCGCAGGCCAGATAACCGTCGCCTGGCTCCACAATGCGAACGCCACGCTTACGTAAGATTTCCAGATTCGCCTGGGTAGCCGCGTGATTCCACATATTGACGTTCATGGCCGGAGCCACTACCACCGGAGCGGTAGTCGCAAGATAAAGAGTGCTCAGAAAATCGTTGGCGATCCCCTGGGCGAAGCGTGCCAGCACATCGGCCGTTGCCGGAGCCACGACGAGCGCATCAATCGATTGCGCAACTGCAATGTGCTCGATCGCGGAATCGAGATTCGCAGGCACATCTCCGGGACTCGACTCTGAACCGAACATGTCGGTGATAACTTTCTCTCCAGACAGAGCGGCGAAAGTCAGAGGACGAACGAATTCCTGCGCCGCGCGAGTCATGACGACTTGCACGCGAATGCCACGGTCTTGCAACAGGCGCACGATTTCCGCGGCCTTATAAACTGCGATTCCACCTGACACGCCCAGTGCAATTTTCATAGGAGGAAGGCGATGGCCACGCTCTTAGATCGAGGCCCGCCTAAAGAGTTGATGCTGCCGACGGGCGCGAGATTCAAACCCCGCGTCGAGGCGCCTAGATTAGCGGCAAAGACTGATAAAGATAACGCCAGTCCTCGACATGAGTGCCGGCGTTAAATATCTACGCGTCTTCCAGAAATACCTTGCTTAGAGAATCACTGGCAGCCTCGATGGGCAATTTCGGAAGCTCCGGAATCAGCCATTTCACCTTGCCTGCCTTAATTTCATCTTGCGCGATGCGGCAGGGCTTGCGAGATCCAGTGTCGATCACTGGCGGAGCGCCGCCTTGCAGTTGCCGTGCCCGCCGCGCCGCCACCAGGATGTAACGGTAGTTGCTGTCGAACCCTTCAATCAGCTTCATACTCTCTCCCCCAAAACTTCAAGTGCCCTTGACCGTATGTAGGTTAAACGAAGCCAGTATCGGTTGCACCCGCTCCCGCGCCTGTTCCAACTGGCAAGCTTGGGCGGCCTCGACCAACCGCCTTTCTTCTTCAGAAAGCTCCACTCCGCGGATTCTCTTTAAACGCTCGGCCAACACGATGTCCCTTAGTTCGTCCGCGGATTGCTCAAGCAGGTTGTTAACTAAAATGTAGTCGTATTTCGAGTAATTCTCAATCTCACGCCGGGCCGTGTCTAACCGGCGACGGATAACTTCCTCTGAATCGAGGCCCCGGGTCCGTAACCGCCATTCCAGCTTATCCCGGTCGGGGGGGAGAATGAAGATGCTCACCGCGTCCGGAATCTTCTCCTTGATTTTACTCGCACCCTGCACATCGATGTCCAGCAGCAGGTCGTTACTTCGGTTTTCCGCTTCACGCAGAAAACGTCGCGCTGTGCCATAGTAATTTCCGAAGACGATCGCGTGCTCCAGAAACTCATCCGCAGCGATCATGGCTTCAAATTCTGGCCGCGAGACAAAGAAATATTCCTTGCCGTTCTGTTCGCTACCACGTGGTGGGCGCGTAGTGTAGGAGATCGAGAAGTCCAGGTTGCGAACCATCTTGAACAACTCGTTCACCAGCGTAGATTTCCCCGAACCCGATGGCGCCGAAACAATGTAAACGATACTCATTCCAGATTTTGTACCTGCTCCCGCGATTTCTCGATTTCCGACTTCATCAGCAGGCCCATCTCAGTAATCTTCAACGCCTCACCTGCCAGGCCCGTGGTCTTCGAAAGCAGCGTATTCGCCTCGCGGTTCATTTCCTGCAGTAGGAAGTCCATCTTCTTGCCCACTTCGCCACCCTGGTCAAGCAATCCGAGAAAATGTTTGACATGTGCATTTAGCCGAACCAGTTCTTCTTGAATATCGCTGCGATCGACGAGTACGGCCACTTCCTGCATGACCCTTTCTTTTTCCACTTGTGCGCCGAGCAGTTCCATCATGCGCGATTGGAGACGCTCCGAGTAGCTGCGCAAAATGGTAGCGCGGTGAGCTTCCACTCCTGCCGCCGCTTTCTCGAGATGCGCCATGCGCGCGCGCAACTCCGTGTTGATGCTTCGGCCTTCCTCTTCACGCATCTGGTTCAAACGGGAGAGTGCTTCTTCTGCGTGCGCCATGACGACTGTCTCCAGTTCATCGCCCGATTTCTCAGCGCCAGAATCCAATGCACCTGGCATCCTTAGAACCACGTTCAGATCGGGCTCGCCTTCAACCCCAAATTCATCGGCAGCCGCGCGGAATGCGGCCACGTAGCCTGCAATCAGTTGCCGGTTGAGTGCGACTCCGTTGGTGCCGGAGCGATCCAAGCTCAGGATCACTTCGACATGACCGCGAGCCAGTTTCTCCTTCAAAATCCGGCGGAGCTTCATCTCCAACGCATCGGTATCGGAGGGCAGCCGGAAATGAATATCGAGAAAGCGATGATTCACCGACTTGAGTGACAGTGAAAACGCAAGCTGAGCGTTGACCTGCCCTTTGACTTGCGCGAATCCCGTCATGGAGTGTAGCGGCATGCTCGGTTCCTTTTCCCAATCACAACTACGGCGACATAACCTTATTGCGGGACAACTGTGGCGCGTGGCGCGTCGACTTCCGCAAACTGCAACTCGTAAAGCCTCCGGTAGGTGCCCAATTTCTGCATCAGTTCTTCGTGCGCACCAATGTCGCTGATCGTTCCATTTTCCAGCACCACGATGCGATCTGCACGGCGCACGGTGGAGAGCCGATGCGCGATTACAAATACAGTACGCCCACTCATCAAATTTTGCAGTGCCGACTGCACCAGCGATTCCGATTCGCTGTCTAGCGCGGATGTCGCTTCATCGAGAATTAGAATTGGGGCATTCTTAAGGATTGCCCGCGCAATCGCGATCCGCTGCCGTTCCCCTCCGGAAAGCCGCACCCCGCGCTCTCCGATCATCGTGTTGTAACCGTCAGGAAGCCCCTTGATGAACTCATAGGCTCGCGCCGCTCGCGCCGCTTCTTCCACCTGTTTCTGCGATACCTGTGGCTGTCCGTAGGCAATGTTGTTACGGACCGTATCGTTGAATAGCACCGTCTCCTGCGTGACAATTCCGATTTGCGATCGCAACGAATCCAGAGTCACGTCGCGGACATCGCTGTCATCGATCAGAATGCGTCCGCTGCTGACATCAAAAAAGCGTGGAATCAGGTGCACCAGGGTACTCTTGCCCGCACCGCTTGATCCGACCACCGCGAGCACTTCGCCGGCCTTTACTTCCAGATTGACGTCATGCAGCACGACAGGCGAATCGTCGGCGCTTTCGTAGGCGAAAGAGACGTCCGAGAAACGAATCGTCCGCATAAACTTTCCCATTCGCTTCGCTGCCGGCTTTTCCCGAACTTCATCTTCCATATCCATGAAGCGGAAAATTTCGGATGACGCTCCCACCGCTTGCTGAAAATTGTTATTAAACATCGCAAATTTGCGAACCGGGTCGTACAGCTTGAACACTGCCACAATGAAGGTTAGAAACGTTCCTGTAGTAAGGATGCCCTTGTTAATCCTGCCTCGCGCCAAGAGGAGCAACATTGCTATGGCAATCGATCCCAAAATGTCCATAAGCGGAGAGCTGATCGCAAATGCGGCCACCGACCGCAGATTTGCTCGGAATAATCGTCGCCCGGCGGCTCGGAAGCGTTCCAGTTCCCAACGTTCCATGCCAAACGCCTTGACGATGCGATTCCCCGTAATCGTTTCGTGCAGAATGTTCTGGATCTCAGCCAGCTTGTCCTGCCCACCCCTGGTGGTGTGGCGTACCTGCCGGCCAATTTTTCTCGACGAATACAAGATCACTGGAACGAAGAGCAACAGTACCCACGCCAGCTTGCCTCCCACAAGAACCACCACCGCCGCGGTGAATACGAATGTAAAAAACTGTTGCAGGAATTCCGCGAGCACGGAAGACATCGCGAATTGCACTTTCTCAATATCGTTGACGATCGTCGATAACAGCGTGCCGGTAGTGTGCTTGGTGAAAAACGCCGCCGAGCTCCGCAAGATGGCGGTATACAAATCATCTCGCAGGTCGGTGATCATCCCGAACCCCGCGTAGTTTACGAGGTACGTTCCAGCGTAGTCGAAGATTCCCTTCAGTACCGTCGCCGCGACCAACGCAAAAGCAACCACTGTCCACGGATTTTGAAAGTGCGGAGGCACTAATTCCTGCAGGTTAAGAAAGCGCTCCGTGCCAGGAAACTTGAAGAGTGGGATGGTTTTTCCCTGGGAGCCAGGATTCAGCACACGATCGAAAATCGGACCGATAAGCAGAACACGACCAGCGTCCAGCAATCCGACCAGCGCCATGAGCGTCACCGAAGCCAGAAGCGGCCACCAATATGGCAGCACGTAACGTAACAATCGGGTTAGTGGACGGGGGTTCTCCGGTTTTTCTGCGCTCTTCGCGCCCGCCACAGTGGAGGTTGCCATGTGTAAGGCCAATTCTACATGGGTCCAGTGGCCAAGAATCGACACGCCAACAATTACTTCGGACTTTACTTTGGACTATCCCGGTGTACAACTTTGACTTTGTAACCCGCGTTTCGCAGCCTCTTATTTACATCTTCCGCGATCATCACTGAGCGATGTTGTCCACCAGTGCATCCGAAGCTGATGGTCAAATAGCTCTTGCCCTCGCGAATGTAGTGCGGCAGCAGATAGATCAGCAATTCCGAGATGCGGTTAATGAACTCCTGCGTCTGCGGAAATGATCGGATATATTTCGCGACCCGAGGATCCCGACCCGTGAGCGCGCGAAACTCTGGCACAAAATGAGGATTGGGCAGAAAGCGCACGTCGAATACCAGGTCAGCATCGTCGGGCAAGCCGTGCTTGTATCCAAAACTCACACACGACACGAGAATTGTCTGCTGGCTGCCGGAGTGCTGCTTGAAACGGTCGGTCAAGTGTGCCCGCAGTTCGTGCACGTTAAACTTGGAAGTGTCAATCACCAGATCGGCAATTGCCCGAATTGCACGTAGATGTCGCCGCTCCGCTCCGAGCGAAGCCCGCACTGTCGTGCCCGTTCCGAGAGGATGCGGCCGCCGCGTTTCGCTGTAGCGGCGTAGCAATGCGGCATCACTCGCTTCCAGGTAAATTACCCGCGTCGGGATGGTGCGCTTCACCGACTTCAGAATCGCCGGAAGTTTCTCCAGTTGCGTACCCTCGCGCACATCCACTACCAGCGCCGTGCGCGGAATTTCTCCCGACTGCAGCGCCAGTTCGGCAAAGCGTGGAATCAGTTCCACCGGCAGGTTATCTACGCAGTAGTAACCGAGATCTTCAAAGGCCTTCAGCGCGGAGGCCTTTCCCGATCCGCTCATGCCGGTAATGATGACCAGTTCCGCCGTTGGGTGTGGCTTCTCTTTGCGTTCGCGCGGAGACTTTCCAGCCGCGTGCGTCACTTTCTTGATTTTGCTGCGCAGTGGCATTCCCGGAATCTTAGCATTTCGCGGACGGTGCGGCCGGGAAGGTTTTGGCACGGGCGCGATAACTATCGAAAGCAGCCGGCCTCTGTTGTTTATTGTTATGATTTACTAAATCGGGAGCCTCCATATTCACGCTTCAATCCGTCGTATTTCGTTTATTCTTTGCCTCCTCACTACTGCTGCTCGCGGAGTCGCGACACGCCCTGTCGGTGCACCAGACGCGTATACGACGCCAGTCACCGCTTCTCCGGTCGCTTCTCCAGTCATCGTCATCGGTTTCGTCGGCGGATTTGTGAAGCACGATGACACGGTCCACAGCTCGGTCCAAGTAGCTGCGCATCTCCGGCAAGACTATCCGTCAGGCGTGTCTGTGAAGGTTTTCGAGAATCATCACAGGGAAGAAGCTCATGCGGAAATCGTTCGATTCCTGGACGCCGACCACAACCGTTCGTTATCGGCCGAGGAAAAGAAGAACGCCCGCGTCATCCTCTACGGACATAGCTGGGGAGCTTCGGAAGTAGTTACACTGGCGCGAGAACTGGAAAGAGAAGGCATTCCGATATTACTCACCGTTCAAGTGGACAGTGTCTGTAAGCCCGGCGAGAATGATACGGTCATTCCCGCCAATGTATCCGAGGCTGCAAATTTCTATCAGCTGGATGGTTTTTTGCACGGCGAACCCAAGATCCGCGCGGCTGATCCCGCCCGCACGCACATCATCGGAAATTTCCGCTTTGACTACAAAACGAATCCGATCGACTGCAAGGAATATCCATGGTATGACCGTGTCTTCATGAAATCTCATACTCAAATTGAGTGCGATCCGAGGGTTTGGACGCAGGTGGAATCATTGATCCATTCGAAAATACCCGCGCCGCATTAGGGACGGATAGGATTTGACCCGAAAGCACCCGAAGCTCGTGAAACGCTACTGTGAGGCGGCTGCGGTCTGGGCACGATTGTCATTCGTAGAGGCCGGTGTGATGGCAACAGTTCGTCGCTGAAGTAATTGCAGTTGCCGAAACAGTGTCAGATCTTTCTCTACGTCGCTGGACGAAGTTTTGCGGGCTATGGAGGGCCGCAATTCCTGACGGATCCGAGCCTCCAGAAGTCTCGCGGCTAGTTCGGGCGACCCAGAAACATTCAAGATGTTAGCTCGCGAAAGGCCCACTTGAGCCGAATCATCGTCCGCAACCATATGTAGGATAGGTTGCCCGGAAACATCGAGGCCAAGCTGGGCGCTCGCCTGCGCGCGCTCCCAGGTTTTCACCTCCTTCGCTTTTCCCGCGTTCAAGGGATCAATCGCAGAAGATGTTTGACTTAGTTCGTCCAGTCTACTCTGGTAGCGAACACGCTCATCGCGAGTCATGGGCGGACCCAACTCGTGGTTCGAATCCAGGACAAGAGCGTTTCGGGCCGGGTCGAAGCCTTTATGCAAAAAATGTTCGGCTAGCAAGCCGCCACCGATGTAAGGATGCAAAACGACCACAGGTACCATATATTTCTTGGCTGCCATCACAGATTCTAATACTCCATGGATGGGCTTGCTCCGTCTGATCGCACCAGGAACCTGCGGCACAAGAAAATCCGAGGTTCGTAATTCGGGATGGTGGTGGCTATATTTAACAAGCATTTTCGCGATCTGCTTGGGAGTTGTGACACCGAGATCCCCAACCACACTACGATGCAGCGCGTGTGGATAGTAAAAATTAATCACCTCGCGCACAAAATCGGCACAGTTTCTTTTGACGAAGTTATAGCGCTGGAGATTTGGTTGGCTATTGAATTTGCCGATCAGCAGTGCATCTTGTTCCGGACTGGTCTCAATTTCAAATCCATAAATTGTCCGGTCATATGCGGACCCAATCAGTTCATACCAGTTTCCTTGTGGTGTTCCACCATCCGGGAGATCGGGGGCAAGTGCTTCCAAGTAGTCGCGACGATATCGATCTCTAAGAAAGGCGACCAGTTTTGAATCGGCAAATAGCGGAACGGCTCCCGGCTGGTCAACCGCATACAGATATGGAATGAGAGGGATTGCAATCCAATCGTATCCGGAGATTCCGTCGTATCGACTGAGGACTACGCCGGGTTCGCCCTCGGCGCACCTGCGCAGGACGACGGGGGATTCAGAGCATACATTGCTCAGGTAAACGGCCACATGTCCGGTCCCCGCGAATGCTCCATCATAACTATAAGGCTCTTCGAGAAATAACGTCGCTCCCGCGTGTGCCAGCGAAATGCCGTAGAGACAAAAAAGAAGGACAATGCAGGCCCTTCGAGGATCCCAAAAACCCCCGGGTTGAGCGCCAAACGGTTTTGCGAAAGGCTGCATCCTCGTTTTGATGACTAGAAGCTCCATGTGGCTGCCCTGCGTAATTAATGCGTAATTAAGTAGATAGAGCAGCGCGATTGCCAAGCTCTAAGTATTTGCCAACAAAGGGAGGTTAGAGCGCAAGTCGAATCTAACAACAAGTAGAATATTCGGCGTTGCGCAAGAAATACTAGGTTACTTTGGGCTAGAGCGCGGTAAGCCTTTAAGCAAAATATGTATGTTTTCGTCGGGCTGGTTCAAAGTCCTGGATGAATGTCCTGGAAATATGAGTGTGATTTGTTGTGAATGGTGGGCGCTGTAGGATTTGAACCTACGACTTCCACCGTGTGAGGATGGCACTCTACCGCTGAGTTAAGCGCCC
>Ga0209169_10000775_pt1 | contig 19596 bp, 20 predicted proteins | sample HubBroMetageWRM4_FD_188346 | JGI IMG/M metagenome (GOLD analysis project Ga0209169, IMG submission 188346) | Warmed soil microbial communities from the Hubbard Brook experimental Forest, New Hampshire - Hubbard Brook CCASE Soil Metagenome WRM 4... | ecosystem: Environmental > Terrestrial > Soil... | reverse complement strand
GGGTGAGATGGTGGATGACTATTTCGCGGTTCAGGATCTGGGGGAGGGTACGTTTGCGATTGGTGAGCCGCGCTACTACCAGCAAAATTACTCTTATCTGATCATTGGCATGACTCGAGCATTGCTGTTTGATGCCGGCTCGGGTACCCGGGATATCAGTGGCGTTGTGGCGCACTTAACGACATTACCGGTCACCGTCGTCGTCTCGCACCTGCACTTTGACCATTTTGGTGGGATTAGTCCCTTCGAACACGTGGCGATGATTGATTTGCCGCAGACCCGCGCGGATGTTTCCGGAGGAGTTTTTCGGCCAAAGCGCTACGAATACATGGGCTTGGTTGACGGCCTTGCAGCGCCGTCGGTTCGGGTGGGTGAATGGCTGAAGCCCAAGTCGATCATCGATCTGGGCGGTCGATCGCTCGAGGTTTTGTCAACCCCTGGACATACACCGACGTCAGTGGCGCTATTCGATGCGCAAAATAAGCGGGTTTTCATCGGCGATTTTATTTACCCGACCACCCTGTATGCGTTTCTGCCGGGTGCGAGTTTGTCGGCATACCAAGCGACGGCAAGGACGTTGCTTTCGCTGCTCCCGGCGGATACCGTTTTGTGGACGGCGCATTGTTGCCGTAAGAACGAAGGTGTGTCGGCGCCGTGGCTTTCGATGAAGGACCTTAAAGATTTAGACGGGACGCTGACCGAGGTCAGGGCCGGTCAAGGACACGCGAGAGGCTTTTACCCGCGGGTCTATCCCGTGAATGAGGAAATGACGCTGGCGACGGGATTTCTCTGGAATAATCGGTGAGAGCTATGAATCGATATCCCGGAGAGATGTGGTGAAGTCTGTCGGTTTTTTTGTCACTGCGTGGACGGCGGCGAGCTTCGGCGCCGGGTCTGCTGCGGCAGCGGAGCCGGCAGATGTGCTCATTCAGGGCGGCATGGTTTACAGTGGCGCGGCCGCGCCGCCTTCACGAGTCGATGTGGTCATCGTCGGCGACAAGATCGTTTATGTTGGGCCCGATGGCGCCAAGCGCTACGAGGCACGAGAAATCGTCAATGCGGGGAACAAAATCGTCGCGCCGGGCTTTATTGACGTTCACACTCATCCTGAAACGTATATCCGATCCGAGGACTCCAAACAGCGATTAAATGCGCCTTGGCTGTTCCAGGGTGTCACGACGGTCTTTATCGGCGTTGACGGGTACGGAAGCCCGGCTGTGGCCCAGGAGCGCACCGTGTTCGAGCGGCAGGGCGTTGGCACAAATCTCGTGCCCTATGTGGGCTTCGGGGCGATACGTAAACAGGTGCTGCACGAGGACGATCGAGTTCCCACCAGCCTCGAACTCAACCAGATGCGCAAGCTCGTGGCCAAGGGCATGTGCGAGGGGGCAATCGGGTTTTCGACCGGCCTGTTCTACGCGCCACAAAGCTTCGCGAAAACCGATGAAGTGATTGCGCTCGCCAAAGAAGCTGCAATGCGCGGCGGTATCTACGACACACATCAACGCGATGAGTCGTCTTACAACATCGGGTTACTGAATTCGGTGAGTGAGGCCATCCAGATCGGCCGCGAGGCCGGCATGCCGGTGCACTTTGCGCACATCAAGGCACTGGGCGTCGACGTTCAGGGACAAGCGCCCCAAGTGATTGCGGCGATCGAAGCCGCCCGCAGAGCGGGGCAAGAGGTGACTGCCGACCAGTATCCTTGGAATGCCTCCGGCTCGAACCTCGAATCCTCGCTTCTGCCCAGATGGGCGGTCGACGGTGGGCGTTCGGCGCTATTGAAGCGCCTCGACAGCGCCGAGCAGCGGGAGAAAATCCGCACGGAAATGCACGAGAACCTGCGTCGTCGTGGCGGTCCCGAATCCCTGCTGATGACCAGCGCAGATACCCCGTGGACCGGTAAGACTTTGAGCCAAATGGCGCAGAGTTGGAAGATCGAACCGGTCGATGCGGCGCTACGCATCATTCGTACCGGCGAGCGAACCGCAGTCGCATCGTTCAACATGAGCGAAAACGACATCCAATTGTTCATGCGCCAGCCCTGGGTAGTCACGTCGTCCGATGGTTCCGACGGGCACCCGCGTCAGTACGCGACGTTCCCGACGAAGTACGCCAACTACGTTCAAAAAGAAAGAGTCATCAGTTTGGATGAATTCATCCGCAGCTCGACCGGCCGAAGCGCCGATATGTTCAGGCTCGACCGCCGCGGCTATCTCAAAGACGGCTACTTCGCCGACGTCGTAGTTTTCGATCCCGCCCGCTACGCACCCAAAGCCGACTATCTACATCCACGGGTGCTATCCGAAGGAGTGGAGGAGTTATGGGTCAACGGCCTGTCTGCCATCCACGCGGGGAAAATGACCGGCCAGGCGAACGGCCGTGTTCTGCTGCACACGCCGCCGGCCGGCAGTTGTCCGTGAATCTAGATGGTGGCCGGGGTTCAGCCTGTGCGAAAGAGGCGTCCGCGGAAGCGAAACAGTCGCTCGAGAGGAAGGGGGACTACCGCTCGTAAAAGGAGCAGCCTCGCGCTCCGCGGCGCCCGCAAGCACTCTATTCTTTTACGGCGGTAGTGGCTAGATCATTTGGTACATTCGCCGCGTCCATTGGCTGGGTTGAGATGGCAGCCGAGCTCGCTGCGGATCAATGTGACGCGTTTCACCCTCTTATCCAGAAAACCTAAAGCAAGTTCGCGTTGTTGCGAGTCAACCGACAGATCCACCACAATATTCTGGTAGAAATATAGTCACTAATTGGCCTGTCTCGCGTAGACGGGAGGTTAAAACAACAATGGTGGTTCAATGTTTCGACGACAACAAACTCACGCGATGCCGATTGGCTCCAGCGTCAAACGCGTCACCGCGCTAGGCAGGGTAGGGACGAGCACCAATAGCGCCCGGCCCGCGAACATCCCGAAGAAATGGCATGCGATCAGCGTAGAGGCAAAGGCCTTAAGCTGCATGGCTGCGCAAGACTTACGCCGGAAGCGATTTTTATCGAAAGAGGCCCCCATTCTTCCGCTGGAAGGATGTACAAAACGCGCGACTTGCCCCTGTACATACCGGCACCACGACGATCGGCGCAGTAAAGCAACACGGCGGGACGGTGGATCGGGCATCTCGGCCAGCGCGAGCAAGCACACTACCGAGCGCCGCACCTCTCGTGGGCGGCGAAGCGACGACTAGCGGGTCAGCCGCTTTACGGGTCGCGGTGGATTGCTGGCGGATAACCCCTACAGTATCGGAAGCACTTTGATACTGTGCGAGATATCGGGACTCTAGGGGCAACATTCGATGCGGATTAATTTTAGAGCGCGGCGCGCGTTCACGCTGGGGTGCGCTTGCTGGATGGGTTCAATGACCCTCGTGTCGCACGACGCCGCCGCGGCTGCCTCAGCGGATCTGGCTTATCGCAATGGTCATGTCTACACCGTCGATGCCAAGGATAGCGTGCAGCAGGCGCTGGCCATTCTGGATGGGCGTATCGTTTATGTCGGCAGCGACGCGGGCCTCGATGCGTACATCGGTCCACGGACGCAGGTAGTAGACCTGCGCGGGCGAATGGTGATGCCGGGTCTTGTTGACGGTCATATGCATCCCATGATGGGCGGCGCGAGCTTGCTCAAATGCAATCTCCAGTACGAGCGGCTCACCATCGAGCAAATGCAAGCTCGAATACAGGCCTGTCTCGATCAAAGTCGCGATCGCGAGCCCGACGGCTGGCTTGAGGTGGTGAACTGGTTCCAAGAGGCGATGCTCCCGCCGGGCACGGTGACCACGCGTGCGGCGTTGGATGCTCTTAAAAGCAGCCGGCCCATTTTCGTGAGGTCGTCTTTTGGGCATACGGGACTCATCAACAGCCGGGCAATTCAATTGGCGGGAATCGGCACAGGGACAGCCGACCCACCGCACGGCCACATTGGTCGTGATTCGGCGGGCGTACCCACCGGCCTATTGGATGATGCGGCACAGCGGTTGGCGGATCACCTCATCCCGCCCGCATTGCCCGCGGACAACGTGCGGTCGGTCAAGGCGGCGCTCGAGGCCGCGCGCAAGCAGGGTATCACCAGCTTTTTGGACGCGAAGGCGGCCGATGCGACATTGGCCGCGTTTGCAACGGTCGCGCATCAAGGCGGATTGACTGCGCGCGCGCACTTTGCGGTGCTCGTTGAGCCGGCGGAAGGTGCCGATCCTCAAACGGTGGTCTCGCGCTTGATAACGCTGCGGCAGCGATATGACCAGGGCCCCGTTGCGGTCAGGCCGGCGATGACCGTGCGCAATATGAAACTGTTTCTCGATGGTGTCATCAGCGCACCGGCGCTGAGCGGCGCCATGTTGGAGCCTTATTGGCTGCCGTCGGATACAACGCCCAACGCCGTCTGGAAGCCGAGTCAGAACCGCGGTCCTGCGGTTTATTTCGCGGCTCCGGCACTGAAGTCGTTGCTCATTGCCGTGTCGCGGGCCGGCTTCGAAGTTCACATGCATGCGGACGGAGATCGCGCGGTGCGCGAAGGGCTCGACGCCGTGGCAGCGCTTCGCAGCGAATTGCCGGGTCGCGACATTCGCATTGGCATCGCGCACGACGAGATTGTGGATCCTGCTGATTTTTCGCGCTTTAAGCAGCTCAATGTCATTCCGGTCTTGTCATTTCAGTGGGAGAAGCGGGCGCCCGATACCGTGGATAACTTGGAGCAGTATTTGGGACCTGATCGGTACAAACTGGTCGAACCGGCCGGATTTCTCGCGGATGCCGGTGCGCGTATTGCGTATGGCAGCGATTGGCCGGTCGACCCTCTGGATGAATGGTTGGCCTTGAAGGTGGGCATCACCCGAACTGACGTCCCTACAGCGGCCGCGGCCTATCGCGAGCGGCTGGGCAAGGATAAGGGTTTGAGCCGCCGGCAGGCATTGCGAGCGATCACCCTGAACTCATCGTATGAACTGCACCAAGACGCCGAGACCGGCTCCCTCGAGACCGGCAAATTAGCGGACCTCATTGTTCTCGATCGCAATGTGCTGGAGATTCCGGAAGATCAGATCGCCAATACAAAGGTGATGCAAACTGTCGTGGGTGGTCGCATCGTTTATTCTGCTGATTGAGTCCTGCGCTGGATCTTCATCTCCTGCTCGAGAGCCGCGTAAGCTTTTTGCTGCTCACCGGTGAGGAGTGCTCGGGGGTGGCCTCGCCAGTTCAACCTGGCTATACTGTTTTTGTCGAAAAGGACCTGGACGGGCATTTCGGTCAGCCCCGTTCCTTCCCTTCGGGAAGCTCCGTATCGCCCTTGGCGAACCCACGGCAAGCAAGCGGCGCGACAGCGTCGGCGGCTTGACGTGCCCCGGACTTCCGGATGCGTTGATCTGTCGGCGTTGTTTCGCCTCAACCTAAGAGGAATGAGAAATGCCAAGCATCAAGGCCAATGTCGGTATCGTCACACAAATCAATGTATTCACCGTTCCGGAGGGAGGCCAGCCGGCGCTGATCGAGCTTCTGAAGCAGGCCGCGCAATTTGCGAGTTCAACACCGGGTTGGATTTCGGCAAGCGTGCACCGGAGTCGCGACGGGACCCGGGTCGTTAATTATGCGCAGACTGAAAGCCTTGAAAGTGCGCAGCGCGTCATCGACCGCCTCCGAGAAGGCGGTTGGTTGGAGCGCAATCAGTCATTGGGTGAAGCGCACCCCGGATTGTATGACGTCGTATTCACCCTGGAGAAATAGAGCGAAGGGAGGCCGGCTCGGTCCTCGAGGATCGAGCCGGTGTTGGCGGCGCGCTTCGTCGCGCGCTGACGAACATCATTTGATGCCGCCTGTCGTAAAGCTCAAGGTATCGCGGCCGGCCAGACGAAGAATAGTGTTGGTGTATCATCAGTAGAGTATCGAGAGAACTCGGACACCGGATGGGTCACGAGCTTCCCGGGAGAGGGCAAGGAATGTCACGTTGAAGAGCGCTCGACCGTCTGGGGCTGGTCCGGAACACACGCCGGGCAACGGCAAGGCTGCGAAAGCACGTTCCGCCGCAGGAGGCGTGCAGCCCGATGCCAACATAGCCGGACGTCTGCGCTTCGAATCGTTTCTCCTTGAGCTATCGGCTTTCTTCGCCAAAGCGCCCACAGACTGCGTCGAGCGAGGTGTCGACCAGTGGCTGGAAAAGCTGGCGCTATTCATCGGCGTCGATCGGATCAGCCTCTGGGAGTGCGATATCGCCGGCGGCCAGTTGCACCTGCGGCATGCCTACTCAGTTCCCGAATTCCCTAGAGTCTCAACCACCGTGGCGACCGCCACGCTTCCGTGGCTCATCGATGAATTTCGACGCGGCCGCATCGTCAGGTGCGAGAGAATCCGCGAAGACATGCCGGCCGTCGCGACCGCGGAGCGCGATTATTTGGCGCGTCTCGGCGTCAAATCCGCGCTCGGCATTCCCGTGGAGGCAGGGGCAACGATCTACGTCGTGACGTTTATGTGCATACGCGGGCAGCGCAAGTGGCCCGAGAATCTGGTTCGTAGACTACATCTCGTTGCGGAGATCTTCGCGAGTGCACTGGGAAGGCTGCGTGCCGAGCGTTCGTTGTCGGTCAGCGAATCGGGAACAAGGGCAATTCTTAGAGCGTTCCCCGACCTCATATTCGTTCTGGACCGTGATGGGGTATTCATCGAGAGCCACTGCGAGAGTTACAACGATTTGTTGATGTCACCCGAGGAGTTCACGGGGCGCGCGATGGAGGACGTCCTACCCGCCGAGATGGCGAGATTATTCCGAGCGGCATTCGAGCGAGCGGCAAGGACTCGAGATGTGGTCGAGCTGGATTATGTGCTGCCGGTCAAAGGCGAGCAGCGTTATTTCGAAGCGCGCTTGGTTCAGCGCGATGACGGTGCGATGGTCACGGTCGTGCGCAACGTGAGCGAACGGCACCGAGCGGCGAATAAATTGCGGGATAGCGAGCAGCAGTTTCGAGTCGCCTTCACTCATTCCGCGATCGGCATGGCGCTGGTCTCGTTGGAGGGGGACCTTCTGCAGGTCAACGGTGCATTGTGCCAGATGCTCGGCTATCCGGAGACTGAGCTTCTCTCGATGAAGCTTCCGCTGCTGACCGTTCCCGAAGATCTCGCATTGGACCTGGCTTATGTACGTAGGGCGATCGCAGGCGAGATTTCGCACTACGAGATCGAAAGGCGATACTTGCACAAAGACGGTCGAATTGTTTGGGCTCTGCTGACGACCGCGCTCGTGCGAGATGCCGCCGACAAGCCGCTCTATTTCGTCTCCCAGGTGCACGACATCAGCGAGCGTCGGCGCGCGCAAATAGACATCGAGCGTGCACGCCTGGAATTGGCGCACATGAGCAGAGTGTCGCTCGTGGGCCAATTGACGGCCTCATTGGCCCACGAACTCATGCAACCCATTACGGCCATCACCATTAACGCGGCCGCCGGTGTGCAGGCTGGCGAACTCGAGGCAGCGCCGGAGACGCAAGCGCTATTTCAAGATATTTATGACAGCGGCCGCCGCGCGGGCAACGTCGTGAAAAATGTAATGGGTATGCTGAAAAAGGAGAATCCGCCGCACACGAAGCTCGATTTGAATGGACTCATTCAGGAAATGGTGCACGTCATGCGCTCCGATTTGCTCGGGCATCATGTACACCTGACGATGAATCTTGCCTCGGCCAACACCGAGATCAACGGCAATCCGGTCGAACTGCAGCAGGTGCTGCTCAATCTCATGCTCAACGCAACGGAGGCGATGGCCTCGATTCCCGTGATCGAGCGTAGATTGGTGATCTCAACTGCGGTACGGTCGGATGCCGTCGAGATCACTGTGCAAGACAGCGGAGCGGGCACGCCGCCCGATGTTTTGAGTCGTATTTTCGAACCATTTGTCACAACCAAGGCCAAGGGTGTTGGCGTCGGTTTATCCATTTGCGCGCAGATCGTCAACGCGCACGGGGGAAAGTTAGTGGCAGAGAACAACCCTGAGCGGGGTATGACATTCCGCTGTATCTTGCCGCGATAATTCGCGCAATCGACCTAGCGGCTGCGCGTGTACCCAGGGTCGCGCCGGTCAGTCGTGACCGGATCCGCGAGCAGCCATCGCTGCCGCAATCGTGACGATGAGATGATCCTGCAGATCAGATTTGGCGATACAAGCGAGCGCGCCCCGGCGAAGGCATTGCTCTTTCATGGCCGGATGATCGTAAGCGGTCATGATGATGACCGGCAATGGGATCTCGGCAAGCGACAGGAGGCACTGGACATCGCCTCCGGTGAGCCCCGGCATTTGAAAATCCAATATCACGCAGTCCGGTCGACGTGCGCGTAGGGAGTTGAGGAAATCTTGGCCGCAGCTGAAGGTCAAAACGTCGAATTTGTAACCGCGCAAGAGGCGCGCTAGTGCGCGTCGGACCGACTCGTCATCATCAACAATGGCAATTAAGTGCGCTTCGGCCAACGATAGCACCTCAGGCTTAGTGCTCGCGTGCCGATTTCGGTGCCCTGTGGTTTTACGCGTTCGCCAGTCATGGCTCAGTTTATCGATTTGTCGCGATCCATGGAACGGAGGGAGACAAGAAGGCGCCGATCCGAGCCGATTTGGCGACTCAGAGAGCCACTATGTCGAGTGCTATATGAGGCAGGCTCAGGGAATCTCGTCCTCTCGCCGCCTGCGATGAAGAGCGGCCTTCATTTGAAAGGTGAGAAGGTTTGCGGGCGGCTGTCGTGCGGGTTGCGTTCGGTGAGAATCAAAAGGCGGCGGGTGCCATTGCGGTTAAGAAAGACGAAGCCAAATCGCGGCGCGCTTTCAGGATGCCAACCTTCACCGACGAATCGTTGCAACGCTGTGGCCATGGACGTTGCCAGGTCGACGGAAGGTTCGAGGCGCGTGCATTCGATGACTTTCCATTGCAAGTCGAAGAGAACCAGGTATCGCGCGGTGTTGGCGCTCGCGTAGACATTGTGGTGGTAGCGGGCCATTACGGCAGTTTCGCCAATGATGGATACCGCGTCCATTCAGTAGTCGGCAGGGGTGAATACTGTATGGGCGGTTCAATCCCGCATGAGCGTTATTGGAGTCGGCTCACACAAGGCCGAACGGTTGAGATGTTATAAATGCGCATGGAACCCCGTGCATGCCCGCAAGTGGACCGATGGATCGGAGCTGGGAAGAAGCCACTTCTGGGGGAATGGGGGTGAGATTCGTTCCCCTGGTGTGGGCAGGATTGTGGCGAAGGCCCGCTCGGAGCATCCTGACCGGCCTGTGCATCGTGATCGCGTTTCTGTTGCTCGGTTTGCTTGACGGCGTGAACGCGGGATTTACCAAGGCCATCGCGGATGCGCACCGTGACTTGCTCATGACCAATACGCGCGTTCGGGGCGGCGGTCTGATGCCCATCTCGGCCATGGCGACCATTCAAACCATTCCAGGCGTCAAAGAGGTGGCGCAGAGAGCCTACTTCATGGGTAGCTATCGCGAGCCCGCGGCCCAGAACATGGTCGCCGCGATCGCGACTCAACCCGAGCTCTTCTTTCGCCTGCGACCGCAATTCATGGCTGCCAAGGGAGGCCTGGACGCGATGCGCGAGAACCGCGCAGGGATGCTGGCGACTCCTGCCATGCTCGAGTACTTTGGTTTGAAAGTCGGTGACACGATCACTGTTCGATCGCAGACGCTCAAAACCGATGGCAGCCGCGATTGGACGTTTTCGATTGTGGGTACCTTTGATACGGTCAAGGAACCCACGCGGGCCACTTTTGGAATCATCAATTACGCCTATCTTGATGAGTATCGAGTAGAGAATCGTGGCACTGCGGAAACCTTCTACGTACGCATCGCGGATCCGACCAAGGCGGTAGCAACCGCGGCGGCCATCGATCGAATTTTTGCCAACTCATCCCACGAAACGCGCACCCAATCCGAGCAGGATCGCGCTGAATTTTTGGCCAAACAGATGGGGGATGTGGAGTTCTTCACCGATGCCATCATGGGCGCTGTGTTGTTTACCTTGGCTTTCCTCACCGGGAATACCTTGCGGCAGTCCCTCCACGAGCGGATTCCGGAATTCGCGGTCCTCAAGACACTCGGCTACTCAGATGCCCGCGTCCTGAGTCTCGCCTATACCGAGGCGTTGCTGTTATTCATCCCAGCCGCTGCACTCGGCCTGGCACTCGCTTATCTGGCGGCCCCACTTGGAAAGGAGGACATCGGCGCAATTGTTGTGTCCCCGGCTGTGGCAGCGACCGGGCTACTGTGTGCGGGATTTCTCGCGTTGCTGGGCGCGTCATTGCCGGCGCTGCGCCTGTCGCGAATGTCGATCGTCGCCTCGTTGTCCAAACGATGAGATCATGAATATCGTCTCGCAAATCCTCGCGGTCACTGCGATGAATCTGCGCAGCATTCCGCAACGACTGGGAAACTCCCTGGTGATTGTTGTCGGTATCGCCGGCGTCGTCGCCGTCCTCATTTCGGTGCTGGCAATGTATCTAGGATTTCGAACCACGATTGATGGCGATGCGAGTGCCGAGCGCGTGATTGTGCTCTCGCGGGGTGCGAGTGCGGAAAACGAGAGCGGTCTTTCCCGGGAAAACGTCGCCGCAGTAATGAACGCCGCCGGCATCAAGCACGATGCGCAGGATCGACCCGTCGTCTCGGCCGAGTTGATATTGGTGGCGCCCGTCGCGCGCAAGCGTGACAACTCGGACGTCTACGTCACCTTACGCGGCGTGGGTCCGCAATACTTCGTTTTGCGCCCGGAACTCAAGCTGGTCTCGGGAAGAATGTTCCGCGCGGGCAATCAGGAGTTACTGGTGGGCGCTTCCGCAGGCGGTCAATTCGTGGGATTGGAGATTGGTAGCCGGGTTCGGTTGCAAGATGGCGATTGGACCGTTGTTGGTACCTTCGCCGGGGGTAACGGTTCGCGGGAGAGCGAAGTGATTGCCGATGCGCAAACCGTGATGTCAGCCTATAAGATCGACGCCTTCAACAGCGTATCGGTGCTGCGGGCTTCCGGAGACGGCTTCGCGACCCTCAAGACCGCATTGGCTGAAGATTCGACGGTGGCGGTGGATGTTCGCACCGAGCCGGAGTACCTGGCGACGGCATCCGGTTCGGTGAATCGCATGTTGCAGCTGGTCGCTTATTCGATCGGTTCGATCATGGCGCTCGGTGCGCTATTCGGCGCGCTCAATTCGATGCATTCTGCGGTCGCCGCGCGGACAGTTGAAATCGCGACGCTGCGTGCGATCGGATTTACATCCCTGTCGGTGGCCATTGCGGTTCTGATCGAAGCGCTGTTGCTCGCGTTTGCCGGCGCGATGGCCGGTGCCGCCATAGCCTATGGGGCCTTCAACGGCAGCACGATCAGTACCCTGGGCGGCGCCGTCTGGGATTCGCAGCTGGTTTACTCGTTGAATATCACGCCTTCTTTGGTGGTCATCGCCATTGTGTTGGCCTGCGTGCTGGGGTTGTTAGGCGGGCTATTCCCCGCGATTCGTGCCGCGCGATCTAGCGTCGCGGATGCATTTCACGAGAGATAGAGATCTGTCGGGGAGGGCGGCTTTGCGCTGCTGCGGCTGCCGCCAAAATCAATTCGAAGATTTCTTCTAGAATTAAGGTACAGTATGTACTGTAAACAATGGATTATATTATAGTTTATAGTGGGAATTGCTCTGCGAAATGCCTGTCGCCGCAACAGGTGGATAGCCACGCCCGGTGACCGCTTGCTTGAACAACCGCTTTTTTATCGAGGCCTGTCGTCGCAGTGAGGGTCGTGCTCGTGGTCACAAGGTCGCGCATCGCGCGGCGGGTCGCGATGCTCGTCGGCGTGATTCCGATCATGGTCTCGATCTCCGCGGTCGCAGCCGGTGACTGCTAGGGCGGCCATCATCATGAAAATGCCGGCGGCGGCTTTGTAAACCATCATTTGTGTATTCCTCGAGGACTCGTGAAGTCGAACTACCACAAGACCACATAACCGGCGATGAGTATGCAGATTGCGTCCGCGAAGCGGCGTAGGGGCCTGCCTACGTGCGCAGGTTCGCGACCTTGCAGATTGAGTGGGTGCCAAGAACCATGAGGCGAGGAGGGCGGCGCGTGAGCATTGCCGCGGTCTGCAGAAGAGAGTGCAGGTGCCATCGTGGTTTCATTCGGGAGATTCGTGGTATAGATTCAGGCGACACCAACGCATGGAGCGCGAATGAAACGTTATTTGTGCCTGCTCGCCATTCTTCTTGGCGCTCACACCTTGAGCACAGCCGCCCCTCTGACGGGTCCGGCCGTCGGAACAACCGCCCCGGACATTAAAGTCCGTAATCTCGTCACCTGGGAGGACTTCACCTTAAATAGCCAACGCGGCAAGGTCGTGATCCTCACCTTCTGGGCTTCCTGGTGTGGGCCCTGCAAACGTGAGCTCCCCATTTTGGAAGGCGCTCAGCGTGCCGTTGGCAAGGACAAACTCGTGGTATTTGCGGTGAACTACCGAGACAGACCGGAGGCGCTTGCCGCCATCAAGAAACCTGCGGCCAATTGGCAGATCAATTTAATGACAGACCCGGGTGATCGAGCGGCCAGACTTTATTCCGTATCAAGCATTCCGCATCTCTTCATGATCGGCCGAGACGGCAAAGTTGTCGCGAATCACTTGGGCTACGGCGATCGCAGCCTCGAAGAATTGGTTGCTGACATCAATCACGCACTCGCCGCACCGCTCCCAGAAGAGGCAGGCACACAATGACGCTCACCCGCGACCCATGCTCGCCGACACCATCGTTGTTATCCATTTATTGATCGTCCTATTCGTGCTGACTGGCGTTCCGCTCGTGTACGTAGGGGCCGCGCGCCACTGGGTATGGGTCAGAGATTGGCGCTGGCGACTTCTGCATCTCGTTGCCATTGCCGTGATTGCCTCTGAGTCAATCTTCGGTATTGATTGTCCCCTGACGGTTTGGGAAGACCGGCTCCGCGGCGAACAGGTCTCCACCGGCTTTATCGAACGCTGGGTCGATGGAATCCTCTTTTACGATGCCCCGACCTGGGTGTTTACCGTAGCCTACGTCGCCTTCGCCGCACTGGTCGCCATCACCTGGATCGCGGTGCCGCCGACTAAGGGCCCGCGCAAGCAATAAGACGGCGGGAAAACAATCGCCGGCGGTGTAACGGATCGGCGTAATAACCATGCGTCTCAATAGACCCCAATGAAATTCAGCGATTCGGTTTTCTCAGGATGATTCTTGGCGATCTTGTTTGTCGATCAATCCCTGAATGCACTTAAGCCGATCCAGTTCGCGCATGCTCATCGTCACCCTGGCTGCGTGGCGCATTGGCAATCTCCGAGTCCCAAAAAGGACAGCAGAGACTGCGGGTTAAAGCATCCAGAGTGGACATTTTAACTTGGCCCAAGGCGGACATTTGAACTTAGCCTCTACAACCAGACTTCGCATAATGTATATTATGTTAAATAATGGATTAGCTGGGTTCAACAACACCTCGAGCGGCACCGGTCGCTCCGGTTTCTCCCCCTCACGGATCGCCCTCGATCCTCAGACAATAAGTTCGACGGTGATCGATTGTATGGTTGTAGCGGCATCCAGCGCTGCGATACAGCCTAGACCTGCCATGATTGACTGCGTCGTACCTGCACCGATCGCATAGTACGTGGGCGCATCGCCGGCGGGAAAGGTCACAGAGGCTTGGAACTGCCCGCTAATATAGTTCCAATCCCGCCCTGCCCCAAAGAAGAATCCCTCGCCAAATATGGATGTTGATGCACTCGGCATGTAGTCCGGAGCAAAGTCGGCGTCATCGGCCCAGACATTGAGCGCCAATGAGACACTCGCGATCTGAAATCCCGGCGACATGAGATAGTAGTACCCGCTCACGTTAGCGGTGGCCGTGACTCGATAGGTGCCGGGCGTCTGCAGAAAAAAGTAATCGCCAACATCGTATCGAACACTTGCTTGACCGGCGGCATAAGTGCCTAGATTGCTGCCCACCTGGCCGGTCGACCCATTCGGAGAGCCATTTAAAGGCACGAAAAAAATGCCGGGCGCACCTTTGTACTGTTCCGAAGGAAAAACGTAGTGATAAGGCGCAGAAATGGCGCCGACGGGAATGGGCGGGATAATGGGAAGAATCGGCCTTAGTGGTCGCAACTTTCGCAGCACCGTGCGAGCATTGCTAATCTCCCTTGCATCAGTCGGAGCACTTCGTACTTTCGCCGCGCGGGCTGATTTGACGAGCGCCTCCGTCTTTAAATTGCTGACTAGCACAGATCTTTCAATACCTTCGTTGAATAGCCGGCGGCGCTTGGCAACTGTTGAGGCGTACGCACGGCGGAATAGCTTTTCATTGGCAGTCGCGGGAATTTTCAACTTCGTTGACTTTCGAGCCATTGTCATCTCCTGGAGAATCAAGCGCGCCACTCGCTCAGAAAAGTGCCATCGAATGGCACGGATGGCCGGCCGCGAGGCACGTTTCTAGGTTTAGTTATGAGAACCGCAACTGACCGGCATTCCCGCCAAGTGTTACCCGAATTGTTGATTCGTCTTGCGGAATCAACCTGTCTGGCCGTGGCATTCGGACCGCCTAGACCAAGGGCGAGACCACCATCGGGGGCGAGTTCCGTGAGTTAGCGCAGCTTCGGGCGCCTCGTTGGAGGCGCCCTTCTCTATTCTGGGTTGCCAAATTCGAAATGGGTGACTCCGCCCCGCTCGTTTATGCTGGCTTTGATCCGAGAGAAATGGGCCACGACGCACGATTGAACAGCAGCGCGGCGATCGCCAAGTACCAAATTCCCTGCAGAGCCAGGCCGCCCAGGATGACGTGTGCCGCCATTGCGGTTGGAATCGCAAAGATTGCAACTATCAGGATGATCGCGACGAGCGAACCGAATAATCCGACGGCGCGCGATAGGCCGGGCCTCTTCACAAGCGCCCAAGACCAGCCGAGCATCGCCACGAACTGAAACAACAATCCCATCGGCATCAAAAATCTAATCAACGTTCCGACCACGATAAAAAGGGTTTTCGCGGGCTGCAAGTCGTCCACGCCGGCAAAGCGCACCGCGATGGCTGGCGTTACAAATCCATCGAGCACCATCGAGGCGATCAAAGCGCCACAACCGGTGCTGAAGCAGACCAGGCCGATCACCACTGAGCTTTTCCCCAGCCCCAGCAAGCGAGACAACAAGACAAAGCAGATGGTCAGGGCCACCAACGTGATGGCAAATCCCCCGTGCACGACACCATCAATGACCTGGTGAGCGGCCTCATCCTTGATGAGATCGGCGAAACTCCCTGGATTGCCGCCCGGGTGGTTTGCCAGCAGCGTCAGGCTTGCAAGCGCACAGAGCGTAAATGCGGCGGCCAGACCTCGGCGTTGGCTTGAGATGTCATCAGTCATGGGCCCTCCAAGTCACTCGCCATCATTTAATATCATCCGCTTGGGGAGTTGGCGGACCCTGCCTGGGTGTCGTCCAATAATGGACAGTCGAGCCGTTCTGTCTGTACTTTTCGGATCATTATCAATGTCCATGGCAAGAATTCCTGATCGCCGCGTTCAACGGACCCGTGCGGCCTTGATGTCGGCATTCATAGAACTGGTGCTGACACGAGGCTATGAGGTTTTGACGGCCGAGGACATTAGCCGCAAGGCAAATGTTGGACGCTCGACCTTCTACCTGCATTACGCCAGCAAGGCAGCACTGTTGGCGGAAAGTATGCGCAATGTGTCGAGTCAATTGGCGGCTTGCATTGACGGAAACCGCACACCGCAGCAGTTGGTACCCCTTCTGGACCATTTTCGGGAGCAACGAACGGTGAATCGGACGTTTTTCGTCGACCCGATCCGCTCGATATGGATCAAAAGCCTCGCCGCCTTGATCGAACCGCGCCTCGCCGCGAGGACCGGCGGCTCACGGTCAGACCTGCCTCGATCTTTAGTGGCACTCGTGATTGCGGAGATGCAAATCGCCCTGGTTACACATTGGCTGACAGGCAAACCCTCGCTGAAGGCCGAGCTGGTCGCCACGGTGCTTCTCGCTAACACAGACGCCATGCTTTCTGCATTTAGCCGGATTGACCGGACGAAGTAATCCTCTTGGCCGCGCCGCCCGCTGACCAACTGGGTGCCGGGACATTCAATGATTGGAAAGTAGTTACTGTCGAGTTGTCGATCTGCGCCCGTCTCAATCGTCGATACTGAAGACAGATCAAAAGGAGAAACCCGTGAAATTCATGATGCTGATGATTCCCGCTGTTTACCAGGGTCGCACGCCGCCGCCAGGCTTCAAGCCGGATGCCGAGAAAGTGAAGGAGATGGGACGATTCAACGAAGAATTGGGCAAAGCGTTCAAAATTGAATCGCTCAACGGCCTGCACCCGCTTGCCAAGGGTGCGCGCGTGTCGTTCGCCAAAGGCAAGCCTTCCGTCACCGACGGACCGTTCATCGAAACAAAGGAAGTGTTGGGCGGTTACTGGCTGCTCGAGGCCCCATCCAAGGACGAAATTGTGAAATGGGCCCAGCGCTGCCCGGCGGAGGAAGGCGACACCATTGAGATACGACAGGTCTTTGGGCCGGAGGACTTCGCGACATAGGAGACGGGCATGTGGAGGCGGTGTGCGTCAAAGCCCCATCGCAGCCCATGCGCGCTCAATCGAACAGACTGAGTATGCTTTGATACTTTTCTATGTAGCCGCTATTTTCGCTGTTGTAACGGGGAATGCTGACCGCTTGCACCAACGAGCCCTCCTCGCGCCAGACACAGGGGCAGACGACCGCGGATCCGGGCGGCAGCTTGCCGGCCCGTCGCAGTTCAGCAAGTGGGACACCCATGCGGTTGAGCGCGCGATAAAGCTTGGCGACGTTGCGCCCACCGCCATTGTAGGCAGCGACGGGAAAGATGCCGAGCACGTCGGGTTTAGCGCGATAGGCGGCGCGGATTTCGCTGTTCATCTGTGACAGGTCAATGTCTAGCAGGCAAACGGCTGCCTTCATTGCATTGCGCAGTCGGGTCGAGCCGCGCTCGAAGTTGGGGTCCAGCTGCGCGCCGTGACAGCTGCGCACGACGAACGAATAGGTGCCATGGCCGCGCCGATCGGTGAACTGCATCGGGCCCAGCGCCTTCGCGCTCGAGACGCTATAGCGATACGCTTCTTCGCGCTTCAGCCCGTACTGGCTGAGCACTTCGTCGAATGCATCGGTGCCCTTCTCGAGGAAGTCCTCGTCGTCGGTCTGCTCGATAACCGCGAGCGTCGCAATGACCTCCGCAGGTATCACGTCCGCGAGCAGCTCGCCCGGAAAGGCCTGGCTCGGCACGCTTGCGTCACGAAGTTCGTCCATGGCGCCCCGTGCGGTGGCGAGCAGAAAGTCCCTGCCGCCGGCAGTGAAGCGCGGGTCAAGGGTATCGGAGGTATAGGGCAAGTAGACAATGGATCGTGCCGTTGCCGTCGCCTCGCGCCAGCGCTTCTTTTTGATGAGGGCGTTGTCGAACACCGGAAACTTGCGGCCGTACACCTTCAGCTCCTCGCCATCGCGCGAAAATGCGAACATGAGGCGCTCGGCTCCCGTTCCCTTGACGTGCCGCGCCTCAAGTCCGGGAGTACGGACCGTGAAGGGCAATTCCCCGCGGCCGGGCTTCCATTTCACGGGTGGGCGGGGGATCTCCAGGTGGGCAATGGTCCAACTCTTCTGCGCCTCGCTCCACAACGCAAAGGCGACCGGCCGGCCGCGCAGCACCTCATGTCCATCCTTACCGGTAAGAACGTACTGAAGTTGCACGTCGCGCAGCTGCGCCTGGCCCTCGGCAACCAAGTCGCGGATGACAAGGTCGCGCGTGCGCCCCTTGACGATCAACTCAGGCAAGTCTCCAGGCTTAGGCGGCGCCTCGTGCTGTTCCGACTCGGCAACAGCCACCGGAACTTCGCTATCACCCTCGCTCTTTGCCTCGCTCGCCGCCATCGGAACATCGCGCACGAGGGGTGGAGCGGTATCTGCGACCAGCGGTGGGTCGTCCACAGGCTGGATTCGGCCCCCGGAGGACATACAGCCTGAGCAAATCGAGATGACCATCAACGGCAGGGCAAATGAGGCACCCCGAGGGACACGCGCAATGGAACTCAACAATGCGGAAACAGGAGGTAGAATCGACATCATCGACATAATACTTGTGAACGGTGCATCGTACGACATTAAAGAGCGCGTCGTGCTTCGCAGATTCTCACTCCAGATGCGCGTGGACGTGGTTGAACGCTGATTATGGTCTTACCGCTTTACTCATCTCGCAAGAATCGCGGATCGCCGCCACGATAAATCTCAGGCGTCGGCTCCTTCAGAACTGCGACCCAGGGCCGCAATCCAGCCACGCATTTGCCACCATTGGCGTCTATGTTAGGGCGCGAAGTTGGGAGAACTCTCATGCGACGATGCCTGTGGATCGGTGTACAAGCGGTAGTGCTCGCGTCAGCCTTCCGAATTGGCCACGTGGACGCGCAGAGCTTCGATTGCAACAAGGCTTCGACGCCGGTGGAACACGTCATCTGCAACGACAAGGCGCTGGGCGAACTGGATACCACCCTCGCGAGCGAGCTGAAAGAATCCTTGTCGAATGCGAACCCCGAGCAGCGGGCGGACGTTGTGCGCGACGAGCGGCAGTGGCTTCAATTTCGCAATCGGCACTGCGCGCCCGGATCGCTGCCGACGGGCGAGTCACTGCCGGAATGCCTGGCTGCGGTCTATCGGGATCGGATTGCCTCTCTTAAGGCCGTCAAGATCGCCGATACATCCAATTGTCAGAAAATCGCCGATCGCTACCGACCTCTCGTAAGCTCCCGTCCCGGCGAGTCGCCGATGACGGTCGTATCGGCCTCGCCGACAGCCGGTGTTACCCTCGCCGGGCCGTTGACACGGATGGAAGACCCAAAATCGGCACTTCCACAGTGGGCCAACAAACACACACCGGCGTTCACTGTTCCGGACGAGTTGATCCAGTCCTTCATGCCGACGTCTATCTGGACCCTCGAGAAGCTCCCCGATGCCAACTTCTACTCGCTGAGCGCAATCGCCGGCACGGCGCATTGCTACGACTCGCATTACTTTGTTGTTTCGCACGGGCGCGCGGAAGAGCAACCTTCTCCGCCGGGCTTCGAGGATCAAGAAGGCGCTTCCTGCGGAGTTGCTCGTCAATTTGGACGGATTGACGCCGCCAGCCGGCGCGTTTTGACCGATCTGCTGGGGATCGGCGGCTAGAACGATCAGAAAAAAGACAGCGGCGCGGAGCATTCTAAAACCTCACTATAAACCCCGTGGTCAGGCTTCGCATGTTGTTGGCCGAGGCTGGAAGACCGAATTGGGCATTGCCGAACGTGGTGTTCCAGCTCGGAAAGGTTACGTGGTTGAGCGGGTTGGTCGAATCAATTCGCAGGTCGCCGCTTAACCGATCGCTCAATCGAAAAGTGCGTCCAGCCGAGGCGTTCAAAGTGAACTGCGAGGGACCTGTGATGGAGTCGCGCCCGGCATTCCCATACTCGCCCGGAACTGGCGCAGCATAAGCTGCTGGATTGAGAGACAAGCCCGGTGGCGCCGCATATACGGACGCACCTGTATAATTTGGCCGC
>Ga0209169_10000774_pt1 | contig 19598 bp, 11 predicted proteins | sample HubBroMetageWRM4_FD_188346 | JGI IMG/M metagenome (GOLD analysis project Ga0209169, IMG submission 188346) | Warmed soil microbial communities from the Hubbard Brook experimental Forest, New Hampshire - Hubbard Brook CCASE Soil Metagenome WRM 4... | ecosystem: Environmental > Terrestrial > Soil... | reverse complement strand
ATAACCCCACCTCTTTTCCCAGACGCTCGGAGTAGAACGCCCAGCCTTCGCTGTAGGCATTGACATCGAGGCTGTACTTGCGGAACGGCGGCAGGTCGGTGAGTTCCTGCGCAATAGAAAACTGCAGGTGATGTCCGGGGACGCCTTCGTGATACGCGATGGCTTCCACGTTGAGCAGTAGACGTTTCTCCGGCGCATATTCGTTGACGTTTATGCGGCCGGGGCGGGAGCCATCTCCGGCGCCCTCGGAATAATCGGCGGGCGGAGCGGAGGCGGCGCGATACGATTCCATCGGTACCACGTCGAGCTTGTTCTTCGGCAGGCGTCCGAAGAGTTCCGGCAGCTTAAGGTACATCTGGTCGCGATAATGCGTGTACAGGTCGAACAATTGCTGACCGGACGTTGCGTGCAGTTTTGGATCCTGCCGGATGTGATCGTTAAACGATTTCAGATCGCTGAAGCCCCGAGCCTTGGCGATGGCCAGCATCTGGGTTTCAATTTCCGCCACGCTCTTCAAGCCGAGCTGATGAATCTGGTCGGCGGTGAAATCGGTGGTCGTCTGGTGGCGGACGGCAAAGCGATAGCGTGCTGCTCCGTCGGGCAAGGCCCACACTCCGGGATCGAGGCGTCCGTGAGGCGCGTAATCGTCGCGCACGAATTTCGCGAACTTCGCATAAGCCGGCGCGACCTCGTTCTTCACCGCGCTTTCGATCGCATCGCGTAGCTGCTTGCGATCATTTTCTGAAATCGATTCGGGGAACTTGTGCAGTGGATCGGTGAAAGGACTCTTATCGAGCGGATCGTCAGCAATCTGCTGCGCCTGACTGGATACTTTTTCCAGCAGATACTTCGGCGGCATGAGGTGGTCGCGCAGTCCGTCGCGCATGTGTCCGATGGCCTGATCGAGCACGCCGGGAATCTGGTGCAGACGAGAAAGGTAGTCCTGATAGTCCTTCACATTGCGGAACGGAGAATCGAAGGGCAGCCTGGCATATCCGAGATGAACGCCGCCGAATTGCGTCGCCGGCATTTCCCAGTCTTTGAATTGCGCATTGTCGATCGCTTCACGCAGACCGCGGACCATCAACGCCTGGTTGAGTTTTTCCTGCTCTGGAAATCCAGTGACATCGACGGCCTCGAAGCGCGCCAGAGATTGGCGAGTGTGTTCGAGATTATCGGCGATTGCTTTGTCCGAAAAATCACTGAGCCGATCGTTGTAGCGATTGTCTCCAACCTGGGTGGCAAATTCAGGCTTAGTGCGCAGTGAATACTCCCACTCATCGGCGAGCAGACGATTGAGTTCGGCGCGCTGCGCTTCAAGTGTTGGTTCGGCGGCATGGGCAAGAAGAGGGACGAATACGGCAACGGCGAACGAGGTGTTCACAAGCAAAACCGCGAGCGCTGTTCGCAAAATGCAGACCTCCACAGCAATTTGTCCTTAAGGACGTGCCGTCAAAAAATATCAGAAAAGAGCGTAGCTCGGGATGGTGTTCGATTCATCGTACGAATCACGGTGCGATCACTTCCATGTGCAAACGAATGCATAACCCGAGACTTTCAAGGTAACGAGTCATCAGATTACCAAAGGTGTGAGTCTTCTCCGCGAAATCGCATTAACTGCAATTCATTCATATAGTTACCGAGAAGATTCCGATATCGGCAGCTGGTTACTTTACAGTTGCGCCGAACCCCGTAAATCGCCTACTATCGGACAGTTGCAGGAAATGCGCGCCTCTGTGGTGCTTTGGCGAGACTCTTGCATCTTAACTCGTAAGCCGATAGATATCTGGACTGGCTAAAGCACCAAATTGGCCGAGTACCACCGGGGATGGTTAAGTGAAGTTTAGGGCCTGTTTTCTTCGTCTCGCTGTGTTCTTAGGATTGGCAATGTGTCTGGAAGCGAGCGGCATCGCGGCCAGCGTCAATCCCAGCCCCGTCACACCTCATAAAAAAACTCACAGCGTCACCGAAAATCAACATGCCAAGAAGCACATGCGCACGCTCGCCCACAGCCGCGCTCCGCATGCGCAGTATGTTTCCACGGGCCCCTCGGCCACCGCTCGTCGCCATCATTATTACGAGCGCTTCCATACCAGTTCGTTTGTAACATCGGACATCACTGAAGGAGACGTGACCGCTGGCGAAGATCCCGTCGTTCGCCAGGCTGCGATCAATGCGCTGGGCAACATGAACGGAACAGTGGTCGCGATCGAACCGACCAGCGGACGCATCCTCGCCATGGTCAACCAAAAGCTGGCATTATCGAGCGGTGCGCAACCCTGCTCGACCATCAAACTTTCCGTAGCTCTGGCTGCATTGAGCGAAGGAGTGATTGACGAAGAAACGCCAGTTTCGCTGGGAGGCCGCAGCCGCATGAATCTGACCGAGGCGCTGGCGCACTCCAACAACGCATATTTCGAAGCGGTCGGGCGCAAGTTGGGATTCGAGAAGGTGCAGTACTATGCGCACCAGTTCGGACTCGGCGAACTCGCCGGCTATCAAATTCCGGACGAGCAGTTGGGCACTTATCCGGAAGTAGAGATTCCTGCGAAACTTGGCGGCGTTAGCAAGATGTGCTCATTCGGTGAAGGCATCTCGATGACTCCGCTTCAGCTAGGCGCGCTGGTGACAGCGATCTCCAACGGCGGTACGCTTTACTACCTGCAACATCCGAATGGTCCGGACGAAGTTGCGAATTTTCAGCCTCGCGTCAAGCGCCACCTCGATATTGAGCCAGTGATCCCTGAACTCTCCGATGGTATGGCGGGAGCCGTCAACTACGGCACCGCACGCAGCGTGCGCTTGAACTTCAATGAGGAATCGATTCTCGGCAAGACCGGTACTTGTTCGCATGCCGGCACGCGCTTCGGATGGTTCGCCTCTTACGCCAACACTGATGTCGGTCGCATTGTGACGGTTGTCTTCCTACAGGGCGGACGTCCTACCTTCGGCCCCAAAGCAGCGGAAATCGCAGGCCGCATGTACCGCAATCTTTACGACCACAACTTCTTCGTTGCGGGCGCGGCGGGGTTCAGTCCGGCTGAGACAGTACAGAAGGCGAGCAGCGTAACCACTCAGCGGTAATTCCCAGCTGATCCGGCTTTCGTTAGCGGCAAGATTCTTAAGTCGCGCCCTTCGCTATAAACCGCACGAATCAATGCTTGCCAGGCTTCCTTACTTCTTGGGATGCGAGACGCTCAGCGGGAATGAGGCTATGAAGAGTCTCGCTTGGTCGCTGTCGAGTGGCTCCACATCGAAAAAAGTCGTGGCCGCTATGCCCAGCACTCTGGTTCGGAAGTAATAAATTTTGCCCGCTTCGGCGGTGAAGTGGGCCAAACCGACCACTTCGGATCTGCTGGCGAAGTGCGATTGCCAGTTGGCGCAGAGATGGTGCTCTCCGGGATCCACCGCCACATAGAGATAGGAACTGCGATGATTGGCGCCGATCCAGGCGCCGTCGAGAGCGACCTTTGTGGTGATGCAGCCGCCGGGGCAGTTTGCGATCCCCATATCCTGAAGCACGTAAACCAGCGCCTTGCCCGCCTCGGGCTGTGCGACCGTATGCCGGGAGTCATCGTCTTTCACGTCGAATTTCACGTTGTTGGGACCGCAGGCAGTCTCAGCGGCAGAGATGGCGGCGGGATCCTGAGCGAAGGCGGCGATCGTTAGAAGGAGTAACGCGAGAAACGTGCGCATAGTTTTCCTCTGAACCGAATACGAAAACTATACGCGTTTTGCGGGTTCAGGAATGCTTAGCTCTTGACCTCGTCTTTGGCGACCACGCCGTCTTTGATGTAGACGATGCGATGGGCGTACTCGGCAATGTCGTGCTCGTGCGTCACCAGTACGATCGTATTGCCTTCCGCGTGCAGGCGATCGAACAACGCCATGATCTCGTTTCCGGTTTGCGAGTCGAGATTGCCGGTTGGTTCGTCGGCGAGGATGATTGCCGGTTTGTTAACCAGAGCTCGGGCGATGGCCACGCGCTGGCGCTGTCCGCCGGAGAGCTCGTTGGGTTTGTGGTTCATGCGCGCTTCCATGCCAACCGAAGCCAGGGTGGACTTGGCGCGCTCGGTTCGCTCTTCGGAGGGTACGCCGGCGTAGATCAGCGGCAGCTCCACGTTGTGCAGTGAAGTGGCGCGGGCCAGCAGATTGAAAGTCTGGAAAACGAACCCGATTTCCTTGTTGCGGATGCGGGCCAATTCATCGTCGTCGAGATCGCTGACCAGTTGTCCGTTGAGCCAGTACTGGCCCTTGGAAGGGGAATCGAGGCAGCCGATCAAATTCATCAGCGTGGACTTGCCGGAGCCGGATGGTCCCATGATGGCCACGTATTCGTTGCGCTGGATGCGCAGGTTGATGCCCCGCAGCGCATGCACCTGTTCCGAGCCCATATCGTAGCTCTTCCACAGGTCCTCGGTCGTGATCATGTAGGAGTTGGGTGCAGCCCAATTCGCGGGCTTGTCGATTGGTAATAGCTCGGCAGTCGCCATCTTGCTCTCCTTCTCCGGATCGGGCTCGGGCACGCACGCTCCTATAGCCGTTCTATCTTGGACGTTCTAACCTGACAGAGGTTAGGTCTCAGCTCTTTAGAATCTGGCTTTTTGCTGAGACCTGAGACCTGACACGTTGCTTTTTAGCTGCTCTCGTCTTCTTTTTTCGGGATCGAATTATCTATCTTGACACTCGTTCCCGGCTTGAGGGTACGCAAAACCTTGTAGCTGCCGGTAATCACTTCGTCGCCCTGCTGCACGCCCTCTATGACTTCGATATCGGTGGTGCCACTGATGCCGGTGTCCACCTGAACAAACTCAGCTTTCTTGTTACGGACTACGAATACACCCTGTATTTCTTCCTTTTGCTTCGATGCGTCCGCCGGAACGCTGGCCGCCTGTACGGAATTTTTCCCCGCACCTTTATCATCCTTGGGCGCGAGGTCGGCCTGAGTGCGGACGGTGAGCGCCTGAATCGGAATGCTGACCACGTTGCTGCGGCTCGCGGTCGTGATTTTAGCGGTCGAGGAGAGTCCGGGGCGCAGATCTGCGGGCGGATCTGTGAGCGTCACCACGACCTTGAAGTCCTTCGCCTCCTGCCCCGTCGAGGTGGACTGCGAGGTGGCGACACCGGTTGAGCGCACAATGGCGTTGTCCCCGATTTCACTGACGATACCGTGGAAAATCTTGTGGGGAATGGCGTCGATGGTTACCTCGGCGGACTGACCCAGGTGGACGTTGACTATGTCGGTCTCGTCCACCCTCACCTCAGACGTGATCACGGACATATCGGCAATCGTCATCAGCGTGCTTCCGGGCGAGTTCTGAATTCCCATGACCACCGTCTCGCCTTCGCGCACAGGAAGGTTGGTAATCACTCCATCAAAAGGAGCCTCGTAAGTGGTCTTCTGCAGCACATCTGAAACCCGAGTCAGATTGGCCTGATTCTGGGTGATGTGCTGGTCCGCCGAATCTTTCTCGGCCTTGGCTTGGACCACTTTGGCTTCTGCCTGGGCTAATCCGGCGTTTGCGGTTTCCCAGGCTGCTTTCTTGACGTCGTAGTCTTGCTTGGCGATGAGGGCAGCGTTGTACAGACCTTGAGCGCGGTCCCAGTCCAGCTTGGCGTGGACGGCATCGGACTCGGCGCGGTTCAAATCCGCGCGCGCCGTGTTCAACGCGGCATCCGCGGCGGCAGCGTCGGTTTGAGACGCTTGTACAGAAGCACGCGTGGCGTTGACATCGGCCAGGGACTGCACGTTCTCAAGCTGTGCCAGCAACTGCCCCTTTTGCACGCGGTCGCCTTCTTTGACGTGCAGCTTGACGATTCTACCCATGGCGTTGGCCCCGATGTTCGCGTAGGTCTTGGGCTTGATTTCGCCCGACGCGCTGACCACGGAAGCCAGGTTCTGTTTTTGCGCTTTTCCGGTCTGGACCGTCACCAGGTTTTTCCGGCTCTGGTAAACAGTCACGGAGACGATGATGACCAGCAGCAGGGCTGCGCCAACCCCGATCAGTACTTTCTTCCAGGTCTTCATAGCGAAGTCTTCTTGCCCAGGCTACCAGTCGGTGCTGCCCGCCCCGTGACCAGCCGCTCTAAATTCGCGGCTTTTTTCCCGGGTACGGACATGGAACGGCGAAATGCTCCGTAGTCGCGCATGAACAGTTACGTTCAGACAGTGAGAAAAGTTCCCCGAGCTCCCGCCAAACAAACGCTTCCCTGTGTCGCTCCGGTGGGCTTACGGAGGCGAGACACGGGACGCAATTCATTATATCGCGCCCATCGTCCCAGCAGCGGAGGTGAAATGGTTATGGTCTGGCAAAAGCGCGGCCAAGGTCTGACTAGGAGCACGACCGCAAGACGCGGATTCTTAAGGGATTTAGAAGAGGGGCACAGTTCAGGAAATCTTTATCTGGGCAGGCCACTTCTCCTTGCCTTGTTGTATCCAATGAACATAGAATTAAGTAACCGTAGTCCTTGGTGAGGTACCCCTTCTATGTTCTCCGCAGGATTTCGAAAACGTTGTTCGGTGGGCGTGCTGGCCGGCGCAATGACCCTGGCCTTCGCCGGTTTTTCCCAATCACAGGAGAAAGACGCAAATAGCCCCGGAGACAATACCCCCGCCGCCCAGGGAAACCAGACAGATCCTCTTAAGCGTCCGATCCCCGACAAACAGAGGAAGGCCAACGCCAAGGCACTCAAGATTGAGTTGAGCAAGACTTACAGGAAGTGGCTCGACGAGGACGTTCGCTGGATTATCACCGATGAAGAAAGATCTGCTTTCATGCAGCTCTCGAATGACGAAGAGCGCGACCAGTTCATCGAGGCCTTCTGGCAACGCCGTGATCCAACGCCGGACACGGAGGAGAACGAGTTTAAGGAAGAACATTACCGGCGTATCGCATACGCCAACGAGCACTACGCAGCGGGCATCCCCGGCTGGAAGACCGATCGCGGGCGGATTTACATCGTGTTTGGGCCGGCGGACGAGATCGATTCCCACCCCTCGGGCGGCAGCTACGAGCGCCCCATGGAAGAAGGCGGCGGCGAGACTTCGACCTTCCCGTTTGAAACGTGGCGCTATCGCTACATCGAAGGGATTGGCCAGGAAGTCATGATCGAATTCGTAGACAGCTGCATGTGCGGCGACTACCACATGACGATGGACCGCTCGGAAAAGGACGCGCTCAAGTACACCCCGAATGCCGGTCTGACCCTGTATGAACAGCTGGGGATGACGCAAAAAGCGAGCCGATTCACGGGTGGCAATGGCATCGAGCAACTGGGTGCCTCACCTTTCAATAATGACTTGCAGACCAAGGAATTCGACCGCCTGTCGCAGTTTGCCAAACTGCAAGCGGCGCCCGCGGTGAAGTTCAAAGACCTGGAAGAAGTGGTCAGCCACAAAATCACCGTGAACCTGATGCCGTTTGATGTGCGCGTGGACTTCGTGAAAGTAACCAGCGACACGGTGCTGGTTCCGGTCACGGTTCAGATCAAGAACCGCGACGTCACTTTCCAGAACAAGGACGGAGTGGAACGCGGCACCGTCAATATCTTCATGCGCGTGACCACGCTCACCGGCAAGATCGTGCAGACCTTTGAAGACCCGGTCCAGGTTGATGTGCCGGTGGAACTGCTTCCGAAGACTGCCGAGAATGCTTCGGTGTACTGGAAGGCTATCCCGCTGCGCATCAGTCAAAATCGCTATCGTCTCGACATCGTCGTCAAGGACGTGAATGGAGATCGCACCGGGAGTTGGGAACACGCCATCATCATCCCCGATTTCAGCGAGGACAAGCTGAGCAGCTCAACCCTCATCATTGCCGATCAGATGGAACCGGTGGCGACGAAGAACGTGGGCACGGGCAATTTTGTGATCGGAGCCATGAAAGTGCGGCCGCGAGTGGCGCCTTCCGACGGCAAGCCGATTTCATTCAAGCGCAATCAGAAGCTTAATTTTTGGATGCAGGTTTACAATCTCAGCGTGGACGACAAGACTCACAAGCCTTCGGCCACTTTTGAATACAACGTGACCGACGCCAACAACAAGGCCGTCATCCACACCGTCGAGTCTACGGATACAATGGGCAATGTGGGTGACCAGGTCACTTTGCAGAAGACGCTTTCCGCCGCCAATCTGCCGGTGGGTCTGTACAAGATCGAGATCAAAGTGAACGACAACCTTTCCAAGCAGACGGTGGATCCAACGGCGACCTTCGCCGTGGAGTAAACCTCTGCCCGGTTCCCAGGGGTGGTGGGCGAGATGTTCCGAAAGCTCGGGTTCCTTGTAGTCGTCGTCGTTGTCACGAGCGCGGCTCTTCCGGCATGGTCCGGAAATGTCTCCGGCGGGATTTCGGGTGCGATATCAGGATACGTTCGCGATGCCAGCGGCGCGCCGCAGATGGGCGCGGTGGTGGAAGTACTCGGCTCAGCCGCCCAGGCGCTGAAGGTCTTCACCGACGATCGGGGTTTCTATTCGGTTGCCAGTCTGGTGCCCGGAACCTATAGCGTCAAAGTAAGTGCGCCGTCATTCCTCCCTACGCTGCGCGAAAAAATCGGTGTACGTGCGGGCGCGAAGCTGATGGTGAACGTCACTTTGACGACCCTGTTCGAGGCCATCCAGTTGGTTCCGCTGCGCGGTCCGGTGGACGATGATGACTGGAAGTGGACGCTGCGCTCGGTCGCCAACCGGCCGATCCTGCGAGTGCTGCCAGACGGCACTACCGTCGTCGCGCAGAGCGGGGAGTCAGCCGGCGACCACGATTTGAAAGGTACGGTGACCTTGCTGGGCGGATCACCGGGACAGGGGTTCGGCAGCCCCTCCGATATGACCGCCGGATTTGCCGTGGAGCGTGCTCTGCTGTCGAGCGGCACCCTGCGACTGAACGGCAACCTGGGTTATGAATCCGATGGAGAGGGCATTCCGACGGCGGTTCTGCGAACGACCTACACCGGCCGTTTCAACGGCATTTTTGAACCGTCGGTGGAGATTACCGCGCTAAGGTTGAATTCGCCTGACATGAGCACCATGCCCGGCGCCACGCTGCAAGCGCTTTCCGTGACCAGTTCCGACCGGATCGTCCTTAGCGATAAGCTGGAGATGAAACTCGGCAGCGAATTGCAGACCATCCAGTTTATGGGACGGGTCAATGCCATCAAGCCCTTTGGAGCAGCTGATCTCCACATCACGCCCAACACCGTCGTGGAATATCAATACGCGAGTTCCGTCCCGAATATCGGTTTGACGGATCGCTTGGGTGAAGGTTCGAGTGATCACTTGGACTCGCCTTCGTCCGATCTCAGCGAAACCGCGCCGCGCATGAGCATCACCGGATTTTCGCCGGCGGTGGAGAAAGGCCATCATCAGGAAGTATCGTTCTCCCAGCGTATCGGTAAGAACAACATGCAGGTCGCGTTCTATGCCGACAGCATGGTCGATCCGGTGCTCACCGGTGTAGGTGAGATTTCCGCTGAATCCGGCGAAGTGCTACCCGATGTGTACTCGGGAACGTTCAGCTATCAGGGGAACGACTTCGCGACCCGAGGGTTGCGGGTGGTGTTGCAGCGCAAGTTGTACCGCGATCTGACGGCCACTTTGGATTATGCCTATGGAGGCGTGCTCGATCTGTCGCGCCCCGATGTTCAACTTCAGGACGCGCGCGACTGGATTCGCACGGAGCGCCGGCAAGCGGTGGCAGCGAAGTTCAGCGGAACCATACCGAAGTCGAAGACGCGCTGGATCGCCTCTTATCGCCTCTCGGGTACCCGCGCTTTAACGCCCGTCGACCTATTCAATACTTCGGCCGGCCAGGCCGATCCGTATTTGAACCTCTGCATCCGGCAACCGATTCCCGCCAGTTTCTTTGCGGGACACATGGAAATTCTCATGGACCTGCGAAATCTTCTGGCGCAGGGGTATATCCCGGTGATGGGACAAGACGGACACACTCTCTATCTCGTGCAGTCGGCGCGTTCAGTGCGCGGCGGCGTGGCCTTTAGCTTCTAGGAAGTGTTTCAATCCGCGAATCGGTAAGAAAAGCCTTTGTATCCTTCATGCCCTGGGTGGTTCAAGCTCTTTGCGGGTTTCCCATCGTGAAACTATCCCAGTAGCTCCGGTGAACCTCTCCTCTTAGTGAAGTTAGGCACTGATCTTTCGCACACTCTCGTTTATAATTCGGCGAATCTCAAGTAGAAATGTGTTTGCTGATCGCGGAGCACTGGTCTGCTTGTGCCCGCGACGAGTTCGCGCCAAAGGAGGAGAGACCGATGAATCTGCGACGGGTGTTGCTGGTGGTGATGGTGCTGGTTGCAGCCGCGGTAGGTCAGAGTTTCCGCGGAGGAATTGTGGGAACGGTAACCGACGCGACCGGTGCATCCGTCGCTGACGCCAAGGTTATCGCTACTGACACCGGCACGGGTCTGGTCCGTGAGAGCGCAACTGACGCAGATGGGAACTACAGCTTCACCGAGTTACCCCTCGGAATCTACACGGTTACTGCAACCAAACAAGGTTTCCGCACGCAGCTCGCCACGAACATCCAGGTAGCCGTCGAAGGTCCGCAACGCGCCAACCTCACTTTGACACCAGGACGCGTGGAAGAAAAAGTTGAAGTGCAGGCCGACGTGCCCCTGGTCGAAACCACCAGCGATACCCTGGGCGGCACCATTCAGGCCGAGCAATTCAAGGATCTGCCGGTGAACGGGCGCGACTTCATGAAGATGCTGACCGCGGTTCCCGGCGCCAACGCTGATCCCAGTTCGGTTAACGACTCTCCCGGTTCGTTCGGAGTATTTTCAGTCAACGGCAACCGCGGCCGCTCCAACAACTTCCTGCTCGACGGCACCGACATGAACGATGGGTTCCGCAATGACAACGCCATCAACGAAGGCGGCGTATTCGGCATTCCGGCTACCCTGCTGCCGGTGGATGCCATCGAGGAGATGGCGATTCTAAACAACACCGAAGCCGAGTATGGACGCAACTCGGGTTCGATCGTCAACATAGTCACGAAATCGGGAAGCAATAACCTGCATGGCTCGGCTTTCGAGTACTTCCGCAACAATGCGCTCGACGCTCGCAATTACTTCAATTGTGCGCAGGCCGAATGCTCTTCGGGGGCCGCCGGCGGTCCACAGAACGCATTTCACAACAACCAGTTTGGAGGATCCCTGGGCGGACCGATCATCAAGGACAAGACCTTTTTCCTGTTTTCTTATGAAGGACAACGCGAAGATGTCGGGTTCCCTTCGCCGGCCCTGGTTCCCACACAGGCGCAAATCGCGCAGTCAATCGCAGATAACGGCGGCGTCGTCAACCCGATCATCCAAAACATCTTGAACACGAATCCTTGGGGACCGCTTCCTGCCACCAACGGGTTGGAAGAAATAAATGCCCCAGCTACCAACAATCTCGACAGCCTGATCGCGAAGATCGACCAGCGTTTGCGTCACGACGATTTACTCACCGGACGCTACTATTATGGCAACAGCAACCAGAGCGCCCCACTTGCCATTGTTGGCGGCAACGTGCTTCCGGGATTCAACACGGTCGTCCCGACGCGGGTGCAAGTAGTGTCACTGTCCTACACGCACGTGATTTCACCGAGATTGTTGGCGGAATTTCGCGGTGGCTGGAACCGGTTTGCCGAGACATTTTCAGCGGAGGACAGCAGCCTTAATCCCGCCAGCCTAGGTTTGAATACCGCCAATGCGAATTTCACCAGTCTTGACTATGGTTTGCCCGTGATCGATGTCGGTGACTTTGCGGGGTTGGGTGCTAACAAGTCCAATCCGCGCGGACGAGTCGACAGCAATGTGCAATATCTGAATAATTTCTCTTACACTCGCGGCAATCATAACTGGAAGTTTGGCTTCGAATTCCGGCGCACTTCAGTCAACCAGTACTTTGACCTGAGCCGCCGGGGCAAGCTGGTCTTCGACTCGCTGGACGATTTTATCGCCGGCGATATAACCGGTGGCGGCAATCAGACTGAAGGCAACTCCCGGCGCAACACTTATCAGAACAGTTACGCGTTGTATTTACAGGACAACTTTCGTTTGTCTCACCGTCTGACCGTTAATTACGGACTTCGCTGGGACTACTACGGCGTGATTGGCGAGAAAAAGAATTTGTTCAGCATCCTGAACTCAGCGGATGATCTGGTGCAGGTTGGAACCGGCGGCGGTCCTAGCAGTCTTTACCCGAAAGACTTCAACAACTTTTCGCCGCGTATTGGCCTAGCCTATGATGTCTTCGGCACCGGAAAAACCATTGTGCGCGCCGGCTACGGATTCTCCTACGACGCCTTCTCCCAGGATTTTTTCGCTGGCCAGATTCCCTATACTTCGCTCAACGCGGGCCCGCTCTTCAACGGAATAGGTCCAAGACCGGTCTTGTACAACTCTACCCCCATCGCCAGCCTGACCGTCGATCCGGGACCATGCACGGGTCCACAGATTCCCGTGCCGGGTACCTCGGGATGTGCTGACCCGATTTTTCCGGCAAGTGAATTTAGCGCCAGCGATGTCTTTACCGTCGATCAGCGCCTGCGCACTCCTTACGTGCAGAACTATAATCTGAACGTCGAGCAGCAAATAGCGCCCAAGATAGCGGTTTCCTTGGCCTACGTTGGATCGGCGGGACGCAAGCTGTTTCGCTTCATTGACGAGAATCAAGCGCCCCCCGCGACCGGAGTTCGCCCGCTTTCGCAGTACTACTATGTGCTCGACTTCCAGTCGTCGGCGATTTCAAACTACAACTCTCTCCAGACGAGCCTGAAGATACGCGATATCCACGGCTTCACTTCAACCTTGAACTATACCTACAGCCACTCCATCGATACCGCGAGCGATGGTCAAGATTACGCCCCCTTTCAGTCGCAGCCAGATAACAGCTTCAACGTCCGCAACGAACGGAGCAATTCTGGGTTTGATGTGCGGCAGCGCCTCAGTTGGCTCTGGAACTACCGGATCCCCGAGGCCCGCTCAATGCACATGTTGACTGGTGGATGGGCGGTCAGCGGCGTGCTTTCCGTGGCCACCGGGATGCCATTCTCGGTGCTCGATTACGGCGATTACAACAATACGGGCGAGTATTACGAACGACCCGATCTAGTCGGCAACCCCTGGGCAGGCACCAGTAGTCCTACGAATTTCCTAAACCTCGCCGCCTTCGCGGCGCCGTGCACTGGCGGACCGGTCGGAACTCCACCTGTATTCACCTGTAGTGGGAACAATCATTTCGGCAGCGCGCCACGCAACGGATTTTACGGACCCGGTTACACCAATTTCGATCTTTCATTCATGAAAGATACAAAGCTCACTGAGCGCGTGAACATGAATCTAAGGGCCGACTTCTTTAACTTCCTGAACCATCCGAACTTTGCCAATCCTCTTCTTCCCAGCTTCAATGTTCTGTGGAACAACAACGGAGTCAATCCGAACACGGGCCAGGGTGTCGGTTTCTTCCCGTTGACGGTAACGCCAGACGTAGGAGCGCAGAACCCGTTTCTCGGTGGTGGCGGCCCTCGCGATATACAGGTGTCAGCTCGATTCTCGTTCTAGGCCATCGCAAGATTTCTTCCCCGGCTCCTCCCGCGAATCTTCGGGAGGAGCGTTTTTTCGATCACTTTCGTTTCCACAGGTCCTTCCAAACTAGAGTAAACTTCCACAACATATGACGGAGAAAACGACAACCACCGAGCGGCGTTCGCGCCAGCGCGTGCCCGTACGCGTCCCGGTCAAGGTGCGACACGAGGGCAGTGAGAGCGGGGGCCTGACTCGCGATCTGAGTTCATCGGGAATCTTTCTCTATACCGAGTCAGGTATGAAAGCGGGCTCGAAGCTGGAACTGGTCATCATGCTGCCTCCCGGCATGGGATTAGGACCCGGCGGATGGACGCTGTGCGAGGCTTCAGTGGTACGGGTGGAGGAAGCTGACGGCAAAGGCATCGGCATCGCCGCCACTCTCGAGCGCATCGCGCTGTTGCCGGAACTCAGCTGACGGCCCCTCGTCGGTGCCCCAAGCCAACCTTCTGTCCAGCGTCATTTCTTCAGGCAACATAAATAATTTGTTCTCAAAGGTAAAAAGATTGCTTCCCAATGCCCTGTCCGCGGTGCAATAATTGGCCCGCTTTAGAAGCAGAGCTTTAGAAGCAGCTGCGAAGTGCGCTGCCTTTCTAGGTGGGTAGGACATGTGGATTGAAAAACTTACCGATGGCGTTCTTGAATTGGACACGCCGATCGGTCCTCGATTCGTACAACCGAATTTCGCGCAGCGCGCCTACCTGATCTGGACATTCCGGAATTTCTTCTCGCTGCCCCAGCAAGTAATGCGCCCGTGGCAGCGTCGATTAATTGATCATCTATGGAGCGAGAACCGGTTCGTATCTTTGTCCGCTGCGGGTGCGCCCGACCGACCTGTGATCGGACGAGTGGAGCGGCGGGCGCCAAGTCAGTTAGAAGTTCTGCCTTTTCGCAAACCGGTTTCCAGTTCGAAACCTGCCGGAGCCGAGCAAACCCGGGAAGCCGCCTCGGCGTGATCGATTCGCGTGATGCATTGCAATGCGCCGCTCTGAAGGTCCGGTCGTGTCCGGTGACATAAAATCTATCCTTTGGGAAACCAAGCACAGTGAATCCTGATTTTTGAATTCGCATCGAAGTCAAGGCCGCGTCGAGTGAACATCTTCGAACGAAATTACAGAGCTGTTCCAGGCGCGCACAAAGTGGCGCAAAACCGGATGCTATAATCAGAAATTGTCCTTGCCTCGCCGTTGGCAATGGGCGCGTAGCTCAATTGGCAGAGCAACTGACTCTTAATCAGTAGGTTGAAGGTTCGATTCCTTCCGCGCTCACCACTTAACCCTCACGGTTAGCGGTGTTTAGCAGTAAATCCCGAGACCCCACGGGAATCGCCCTCTCGGCGGTGTGCCTAGAATTGTGCCCATTCAGACGAGAAAGCGAGTTCAGCACTGCATCCTCCGAGGGATGGACGTAGCGTTGCGAAATGCCGATATTCGAGTGTCCCGCAATTCGCGCAAGGGTCCACCCCTCACAGCCACTCTCCCCAATCCGAGTGAGGAACGTATGCCGGATTGAGTAGACCTCAATTGGGAAGAGGTGACAAGATCGAGAGGACTGGCATTCTTTCAGGCATGAGCGTCTCCTTACTACTATGGAAATCGAAAACGGCTGACAGAAGACGACAGATGCGACCCAAAAAATAACCGATCGCCACCGGGAGAAGTGGATAACGGCCACTATGCAAACAATTAAAAGTGGTGGCTAAGGATACTTACCTTGCCAATTGGGGTAACATCCTGATTTCACTCATTGACCCCGGCTCGGCCAACTCTCGATGAGTACAATCTTCTGGTGTCGTCAACCATCCGGAGCCCGTCTCCCGGCCAAGCTCTTCGTTGTGGGCCATCTCCGGTTTGCTCGATCCGATCGCAATCGGCGGCAAACTCCAAATGGATCATCTTGGTATCATCGCTGGTTAAACGGAGCAACCATGCGCAAGCTGATTTTCTCTCTCTGTCTTCTGCTGTTCTCAACCAACCTCGTCGCCGCCCAGCAGTATGATCTTGTGCTCGAAGGCGGACGCGTCATGGATCCCGAAACCGGCCTCGATGCCGTGCGGAACGTCGGCATCCGCGACGGAAAGATAGTCCGCGTCTCGTCCGAGGCACTCCTCGGACGCCGCGTCATTCATGCGAGCGGCCTGGTTGTCGCTCCCGGCTTTATCGATCTGCACCAGCACGGCCAGGAACTCGCCAGCCAGCGCGTCAAGGCGCTCGACGGCGTCACTTCCGCGCTCGAATTGGAAATCGGCGTGCCCGACGTCGCCCAATTCCTGAAAGCCAAAGAAGGCCACTCTCTGATTCACTACGGCACCTCCGCCAGCCACGCTGCGGCGCGCGCTCTGGTATTCGGAGCGCCGCTGCCCGTCGGCGAAATCCTGTCCAAGAGTGGTCCAGCGACCGACCAGCCCGCCACATCCGAGCAGATCGAGGCGATCCGGCAACGCCTGCGCGCAGAATTGGACGCCGGCGGCTTGGCCATAGGGATGGGAATCCAGTACACACCGGGAGCAACTCGGCTGGAGGTGATTGACATGTTCCGTCTCGCCGCCGAGCGAAGATTGCCGGTATACACTCACATGCGCAGCTCCGGCCGCATCGAGCCCGGTTCGGCGATTGAGGCGACCAGCGAAGTCATCGGAGCGGCCGCGGTCACGGGCGCTTCGCTGCACATCGTCCACATCAACAGCACCTGCGCCCGCGACGGGATGGAGTGTCTTGCCCTGGTCGAAGGAGCGCGTGCCCGTGGCCTGGATGTCACCACCGAAGCCTACCCATACACCGCAGGCATGACCACCATAAACTCAGCGCTCTTCAACTCCGGCTGGCGGGAAAAGTTTGGCATTAGCTATAGCGATCTCGTGCTTCCGAATACTGGCGAGCACCTGACCAAAGAGCGCTTTGACGCATTGCACAATTCCAGCACGGCGCAACTGGTATTGATTTTCTCCAATACACAGGAAATGGTAGACAAAGTGATTCCTCATCCCTTGGTGATGATCGCTAGCGACGGCGAGCAAGGTCATCCCCGCAATGCCGGAACTTACTCCCGAGTGCTGGCCCAATACGTCCGCGAAAAAGGAACGATCACGCTGATGGATGCGCTGCGCAAGATGAGCCTCATGCCGGCGGAGATGCTGGAGCGTTCGACTTCCGCAGCACGGGAAAAAGGCAGACTGCAGGAGGGCGCCGACGCCGACATCGTTGTGTTCGATTCTGGAACTATCAGCGACCGCTCCACTTTCGAGAAGCCTATGGAGCCGAGTGTGGGCGTGCGCTACTTGGTGGTAGGAGGAACCATAGTCGTCGACGAAGGCAAGATCGTGCCGGATGTGTTCCCGGGCCGTGCGCTGTTGGGACCGGGAAAACGTTCGGCATCGCACGACTAGCAACGGCCTGCGCTACGATCTAGCTTCGCCCACGTATTGGAATCCCATGGCGCGCAGACGGTCACTTCCGGATTATCGCCAAATCGGAAGCTATCCGATCTCCCACTCGTCCTGGAATTCTTCAAGTGGTGAAACCCCACGATTTCACTCATTGACCCGGTTGTGAGTGTAATCGCCTGATTACAACAGTTACATGAAGCCCATCGTATTCTGCGAGACAATGGCGCTATGTTGCCCCACAAAGTGGCGCTGTCTCGTGCCACAGTTCTCTTAGGGTGTGCCCTCGGTGTCGCGACCTGCCTCACCTGGTCGCAAGACGCAAGCACCGCTGCGGGTTCCGTGCGGTGTGCGAAACAGGCTCGGGAAATCGGCGAATCTGCGCTGGTGCGCGAGTACGGAAAGGCCGTGCTAGCAGAGCGTCCGTTCAGCGTCAAACTGGCGGGCGGTGTGTGGGCGGTAAGCGGAACGACCTATTGCCAGGAGCAGCTACCGAGTCCGAGTTTCTATTGCCCGGGATGGCACTGGGTTCGCATCTCGAAAAACAATGGGGACATTGTTGCCATCGGGGAGGCGCAGTCGGTAGTCAGGTGAATTCGTGTGGCAATCAAAGATCAAAGTAGAAAACAACCTTTCGGTTTGTCACCTTCCTTCCATGTGCGAGGAGCCCAGCGTGAATCATGAGACCCTGGGAACGCGGTAGTTGGCGAAATATCGCCATTACGCTCATTGACCCCGGATAGGCCAATTCTCAATGAGTGTAATCGCCTGTTAACAGAAGTCACCGTGCAACCACTCTCACGTTATGCAAAAGAAAGCCGCCCAAACCCGAGGGCGGCATTTCACCGAAATTGCGAGGACGAAGTGAGAGACAGATGCCACTCGTATGACCCCCGCCCATATGACGTAATCGCAAGTCAATGCTTCAGCTCGAATACGGTTCCGTCGCCGGAGCTGCCGCCCCAAAAGGTAGTACCGTAAAGGCTGCCCGCCCTCTCGAGGAGGTTCCCATTCGAATAAGCCAGATCGTTTCCCGTGAAGCTATAGAGCACTGTCTCGTGACCCGACGTATCGAGCTTGAATACGATCCCGCCGCCGTTAGCGCCTCCACAGCAGGTAGTACCGTACAGATTGCCCTGACTGTCCCGGACTAAGCCAGCTAAGGGGATAAACCCGTCGCCGTTTGTGCCCGTGAAGCTATAGAGCACGGTTTCCTGGCGGGAGGTGTTTATCTCGAACACGGTTCCACACCCGTTGGAGCAGTACGTCCCAGCCCCGCCTAATCCGGTGGTGCCGTAAAGGTTCCCTGCCTTATCCATGACCAGACCGGAATAAGGAGCCCACCCATCGCTGCCGTCGAAGCTATGCAGCACGGTCTCATTTCCTGAGGTGTCCAACTTAAAAACGGTTCCGAGGTTGTGAGTACCGCCAGAGGATGTTGTGCCGTAGAAATTGCCCGTCAAGTCCATGATCAGGGAACCCGCATAGGGGCCTCCGCCGTCGCTGCCGCCAGTGAAGGTATAGAGTACTGTCTCGTTCCCAGACCGATCCAACCTGAATACGGTTCCATTGTTGTAAACCCCGCCAACGTAGGTAGTACCGTAAAGCTTGCCGTTGTGCCCAATCACTCCAGCTAAGGGCACCGACCCGTCCTCTCCGCCGGCAAAGCTGTGCAGCACGGTCTCATTCCCACTGGTGTCCAACTCGAAAACGGTACCATCTCCATAAGTACCTCCGCTGTGGGTGGTACCGTAGAGGTTGCCCGCGTCATCCAATTTCACACCAGCATATGGCCACAGCCCGTCGCTGCCGCCAGTGAAGTTATAGAGCACGGTCTCATTCCCGCTGGTGTCTAACTTGAACACAGTGCCGTTCCCATAAGCGCCGCCATTAATGGTCGTACCGTAAAGGTTGTGGACCGCATCCATGATCACGCGGGCGTAGGAGTTTGCCCCATCGGTGCCCTGAAATCTATACAGTGTGGTGAAACTCTTCGCGATTTGAGTTGTAAGTGCGTTCGGGTGCGGTTCCTGCGCCGCCAGTCGAACCGTTGCTACCAGTGCAGCGAACAAAACCGCTGCAAGGCGTGTTGCTGGACCGAACCGTTTCATAGGTCCTCCTCCGCATTCAACCTTAGACGCCAAGAAAAAACAGGGACCAACAATGACTTTCAATTCCTCTCCTCCGAGGGTGGATTTCTCAACGGGTGGGGAACGGACCCTGTTCGCTGGAATTATCCTACTTTTCGGCCGGGGCGGCCAAAAAAGTGGGCTTTTTTCGGTGTGCATGAACTTGCACAACAGCGATGTATGATTGGCGATAATCGCGATGTCACCAACTCCGGGTTCTGAGTGTAATCGCCTGGTTACGTAAACGGTCAGCAAACAACACGCGACGAGGCACTGCTCTTTAGCCTACTAGTAGCCTATTGCAGCTTCGCGTACTCCGCTTTGGCTTGCTTCAGGATGGGAATGTCTGGGTCGGCGTCTTTCCAGAGAGTGAGGAAATCTTTATAGGCAGCGAGCGCCCGGACGCGACCAGTGTCGGCTGCAGCTCCCTGCGCGGTTCTTGCCTGTAAGGCATTCGCGCGAGCCACTCCCAGACGCGCCAACGCTCCCGTCCAGCAGTTCCAGACGAT
>Ga0209169_10000772_pt1 | contig 19614 bp, 18 predicted proteins | sample HubBroMetageWRM4_FD_188346 | JGI IMG/M metagenome (GOLD analysis project Ga0209169, IMG submission 188346) | Warmed soil microbial communities from the Hubbard Brook experimental Forest, New Hampshire - Hubbard Brook CCASE Soil Metagenome WRM 4... | ecosystem: Environmental > Terrestrial > Soil... | reverse complement strand
GTTCCGCTCCCTCGTGGGTTCGAATCCCACCCCTTCCGCCATTTGCCTCTTTCGCCGGCCTTCGCTCGCCGCCGTTGTGCGCGACCGGCACCCCCACTCACCGTCGTCGCGTCATTCAGTCGAGCAGTTCCTCTTCGCGACGCGCAAGTTGGATGAAAACCTCGTTGAGGGTCTCGCACGAATGACGCGCGGCGAGTTCGCGGGGAAATCCCATTTCCACGACCCGGCCAAAGCTCATAATGACGACGAAGTCGCACATCTGTTCGACCTCAAGCATATTGTGCGACGACAACAGGATCGTGGCACCATGCTCTAGCTGATATCTTTGCAAGTTGGCACGCACCCACTCGGCGCGGTCTGGATCGAGAGATGCGGTCGGCTCGTCGAGCAACAAGACCTCAGGTTTGTTGATCAGCGCCTTGGCTATCGAAACGCGTGTTTTCTGTCCGGCTGATAGCGTGCCGGTAGCGTGATCGAGAATTTCACTGAAAGCGAAATCATACGCCAGTTCTTCGATGCGCGCGGCCACGTTGGGCACGCCGTAGAGCCGGCCGAACACTGTCAAGTTTTGGCGGACCGTAAGCCGGGCCGGCAGAGCGACGTAGGGACTCTCGAAATTCATGCGCTTTAATACTTTGCGCCGGTCGCGCGCCATGTCGTGGCCCAACACAACAGCGCGGCCGTAGCTCGGCACCACCAGGCCCATGATCATCGCGATGGTCGTGGTCTTGCCGGCACCGTTGCCGCCAAGCAAGCCGATCGTCCAACCTCTGGGCACGACAAAGTTGACTTCGTCCACCGCCCAATGCCCGCTGTAGTTCTTGCACAGGTCCTCGACCGCAATGGCGGGGGCGAATTCTTCCTTTATCACCGGCGGCGGCAGCTGCGATTGAACGGCCCCTTCGAGCGCCGACTTTGCCATATGGTACATCGGGCCCCCTATCACTCGCCCATCGCCAACAACAAGCCGCGATGGCGCGCGTTTTGTAGGAGCCAGAGAAAGACTCCAAAACCGCCGACGAGGTAAAAGATATTAAGCGCCAGCGCTTCGATCATGAGATCGGCGCGGAACGAACCGTCGAGCAAAACCGCCCGCATTCCCTCGAACACGTATGTCGGCGCCAGCGACCATGCGAGTGGCTGCAGCCAGAACGGCAGGACCCAAACCGGGTAATACACACAGCACAGCGGCAGCAGCAGGATCATCACCGACCAGGCATAGGTTTCGGCGCCCAGGCCATAGCGCGTTACCAGGCCACACAAGACAAGACCGAGCGCCCAACTGGTCAGCACAAGATTGAGAAAGAACGCAATCAGCGGCAAGCCGAGTGTGTAGATGTTGAAGGCGAACAAAACCGTTACCAGGAGGGTCACCGGCAAGGTGCCGATCAACATCCGGATAAAACTCACTCCCATCAACGAGACCGCGAGTTCACCCGATGTGAGCGGGCTCATCATCAGATTCGCGATGTTGCGCGACCACACCTCCTCGAGAAAAGTAAAAGTAAATCCGAGCTGTCCGCGAAACAGCACGTCCCATAGCAGCACAGCCCCCAACAAGGGACCGGCGGTATTGGCTATTTTGGAATCGCTCGTATAGAGGTAGGTGTAGAGAAATCCCCACACCAGCATCTGCATGGTCGGCCAATAGATCACTTCGGCCAGGCGTATCCAGGACGACCGCAGCAGATATCCGTAGCGGGCGGTCATCGCCGCGATACGGTTAAACGAGTCTCGCACTAACCCGCGCTCCCATTGGACAGATCGCGCCGGATCGGTCGCCATTTGCCCGGCCGACGCGGAAACACCTCAAATCCGGTGCGCTGCACCTCAACCGGATGCTCCATGCACAGTGCCAGCAGGTCGGCCAAATGCGGCATCGAGTCGATGACGTTTGCATCCGTCGTGCCGCGCCCGAGCGAATAGCGTGCTTCGACCAGAGCATGGTCGCGTTGCACCATCTCGAATTGGGCGAGATGCAGGTTGCAGTCGAACATCCAGCGATAGGTCGCGTCGAGAATGCTTCCGGCGGCGATCTCACGGCCCGTCAAGTTGATGAATGCGTCGTTGATCCGTCCATCGATGCTCGAAATTTGCGACCAGTTGACGGCGCCCACTTCAGGTTTGGTCGGTGTCGTAACCAGATCGCCCTGAACGTATCGGATGAAAGGCATCGCTTCGTTGAGAAGATTGGTGATCACGGCAAGGCCGGGCTGGCCGGGGATCTGCGGCTGCAACGTCGCGGGATCGAGCACATCGAGGTGCACCGTGTCTTCGCACACGTAGTAGCGACCGTCCGGCAATTCGAGCGCGATCCGCGTTCCTTCCTCGGAGGAATATTCATCCAGCACGGGGACGCCGAGGCGCTCCGACCAGTGTTGGCGCGTTGCGCGAGACGAATATTCCGAATGGGTCACGGTCAAGTAGAGCGATGCCGCAAACTCGTCGACATGCGGCATCAGCGCTTCGAGATTCGAAGGATATAGCGACAGTATCTGCGGGGACAATCGACGCAGGTGCTGAGCGACAGCGCTCGGCGGGATCAGATTTGAGATGAAAGAAGTCTGATATTTGCCGCCAATGGAGTCGTACCACCAGGGAACGGTATAGACGTGCGTCAGCAGATCCTGTTCGCGGTAACGCCCGCCGCTCTGCAGCGCGAATTGCCGTATGCCCTGGATCGTGTCGGTCACGATGGCGTCGAAATCGACGCGGATGAGCAGCGTTTCCCCAGAAGAGCCCGAGGAGCGTGTCGGAAACAGATCTTCCGGATTGTAACGCTGGTTGACGCAGTTGTCCGGAAACGCCGCAATCAGCTCTGGCTTGGTGATGACGGGAATTTTTTGAATGTCATCCCAATCGCGCAGATGCTCGGGCAAAAATCCCGCCGACTGATATTTGGCGCGATAGACGGGAATGTCATTGTAGGCGAGCTCGACCAGATCGCGGATGCGCGCAAGCTGCTGCGAGCGAATTTCCGCAACGGGCAAATAAGGATGTTTCAGCGCGGTCGGCAGATAATTCGCTGCCGCGCCGACCAGATCAGGACCGTCACCGCTGCTGCGAAGCCAAGTCGGACGCGTATGCTCCGACTCCCAGATTTCCAGGCTGAACGGCACCACCGATTCAGTAATCGGCGCACCAACGCCTAAGCCGGCCGCAGAGCGGCTGTCGTCAACCAACGCATTCATTTTGTCGCCCCCTTGGCCTCAGTCGAGAGTGATCTGAGGTGTCGTCACGCTTCCTCGGCTAGCAGTACCGGAAACCTCCATTCACCTGTTCCCGACGGAGAAACGGCGAAGCCTCCGCTTCCCGCTTACTCAGCGTTGTCGGTTCAGCCGGCCGCAGAGCGGCCGTCGTCAAAGAAAGCATTCGTCTTTATCGCCCCTTCCTCAGTCGAGAATGACTGAGGCGCGGTAACGCTTCGTCAGCCAGAACACCGGAACACCTATTCACGTGTTTCCGATGGTAAAATGACGAAGCCTCTGCTGCCGGCTTATTAAGCGTTGTCGGTCCACAGCGGCAAGCACATTAAATATTTTAGATGAAGAGGCCGCAAGCGCGTCTCTTGGTTCCGGGTCGCTGAAAGACGCCGGAACGCGTGTAGGTTGTAATATGCAACTTGCGGTAGCATGCCCGTCGCCTTCATTTCGCGGACAACCCGTTTATGCGGGCATTTCCGAGCTCAAGCCCGCCAAAATGAGATTATTTTTTCCGCCCGTGATTTTAACGATGCGGCGAGGGCCCGCGCATCCGGGGACCGCTTGAACTAACGGCAAATCTACTTGCTCGATTTAGAAGCTTTCAAAGAAAAGGACAGCGGCATGCGCGCCGCGGGAGCCGGTAGCGCAAAAAAGCGATCCGACACCGGCACCATGGTCGAAAAGCGGCGCCACGGTATCACTTCGTGCTCGTGGAGAAAATCAATCCGCAACCCCGCGCTCGTCAACGCGGCGAGAATGTCCGACAACGGATGGTTCCATTCGTGAAGTCGCGAATGCTGGAGCCGTGACGGGTCGTCGTTGTACGACATCGGCAAATCGGTGACGATCGGGCGATCCGGCGGGGTACGCCAATCGAAGAACGGCACAACATTTCCAGGCGTTTCTTCCTTTAACGCGGCGACGAACGGATGCTGCTCGATCAAATAAAGGTAGCCCCCGGGCCGCAGCAGCGCGCCGACCACCTCTCCCCATTGGGCGATTTCGGGCAACCAGTTCAACGAACCCCAGCTCACGAACACGACGTCGAATGTATCGTCGAACAAGCGCGGCGCGTCATAGACATCGCCACATATGAATGTGGCGGTTAGATTACTTTTAGCCGCGAGCGTCTTGGCTGCCGCAATCGATTGGGGGGAGAAATCGAGCCCGCTAACGATAGCGCCCCGCCGAGCGAGGCATAGCGCCTCCAAGCCGATATGACATTGCAGATGCGCGATCCGCTTGTTGCCGACATCGCCGATCTCGTTCGCCACGATATCGAGGAGTATGTCTTCGCCAGCGCAGAAGCGACCGATGGCGTAGAAGCCGGCAGTATCGTGCATATGGATGACGGCGCGCTCGTCCCACGCCGACCGATTGGGCATCATGAGTGTCTGCCGGTTGTCGCCGTCCATCGATTTCGCTTTCAGTCGCGCCGCACTTGATCCCGGGCAAAGCCGGCTGCTTTTGCGTAGCCGCGTACTACGGCCTCCCGCTCAGCGAAAGGCATAACTTCATTTAGATCTTCGACCGGACCACTACATCGCGCTTCCACGGTATCGATGACGCCTTCGGGACCGGCGGATCGGTTCATAGAGACAACTTTATTGGCCGGTTCGAGACGCTCTACCTCGTACTGCTTAAGCGCCTCGACCGGATCGGCAGCCGATGCCAGCCGTTCCGAAATGCACTTGGCGTCGATGATCGCTTGAGCGGCGCCGTTTGCGCCGAAGGGATACATCGGATGGGCGGCGTCGCCCAATAGGGTGGTTCGGCCAAACGACCAATGCGCGAGCGGTTCGCGATCGCACATTGGAAACTCCCAAAATACGGGCGTCGCTGCAACCAGGTCCTTGATGTTCACTTCCGGAACGCGGAAGTCATCCAAGACGGGGATCAGATCTTCGCGGAGCGCCTCGCGGGACCAATCCTCGCGCTGCCGAAGCGCGCTTCCCGCGTCTGCAACGCGCACGACCGCGGCCCAATTCGTCAGTCTCGTTTCGGCCGCTTCGCCGGCCGCGATCGGATAAACAATGAATTTCTTGTCAGCGCCTCCTGAATTAATGATGGTGCGGCCGTCGAGGAAGACCGGCCAATCCGTGGAGCCGCGCCATAACATCCGGCCGCTCCATCTCGGCACCCCTTCATCCGGATAAAGCTGCCGTCGCACGGCGGAGTGAATGCCGTCGGCTCCAATCAGAATATCGCCTTCGTGCTCTGCTGGGCCGCTCGCGCTCGCCGTTGTTATCCTGACCTTTGTCGCCGTTTCGACGAACGACGTGACATTGCTTCCGAGGTGAACCGCCTCGGGTGACACGCGCTCGCGGACGGCGTCGTAGAGCGCCGCGTGCAGACGACCCCTATGAATCGATAATTGCGGGATCGGATAGCCGGCTGCGAGCCCGCGCGGCTCCTCCCACACCGTCTGTCCCCACCGCGTGCGGAAATACATATACTCGGTGCGAATAGATTCTTTATCGAGTGCGTCGAAGATTCCGAGCTCTGACAGCAGAATGACCGCGTGCGGCAGTATTGTGAGACCAACACCCACTTCCTGAACTTCCGGCACGCGTTCGTGAATCTCGCAATCAATGCCTTTGCGATGAAGAAACAATGCGGCGATCAAGCCGCCGATGCCGCCTCCAGCGATTAATACTTTCATTTCACGTCAAGCCTCATTGGCCTTGCTCCTCGTTCACCAAGCCCATCCGGCGAAGCGAGGCCCTCTCGAATTTTGCGGACGCCCAAGTATTATCAATGACCTTTGGAAGAGACGGGCCTGTTAGACCTCCGACGGCGTCCAGAGAATATCTTTCGCGCTCGCCTCGTAGGCCATGCCTTTGGGATATGAAACGAGCTCCATCGTCATTCCCCACGGCGAGACGAAATACACCCAGCGAAGCCCGGCCGACGGTCCTTCGTTCATCGATGTCGGCTCGCCGAGCACCTTTACGCCGTGGCGGCGCAGATGTGCCACCGCAGCGTCAAGGTCCGTGACATAGAAGCCGACGTGGTGACCGCCAATATCGCTGTTCTGCGGGACGGCTTTCTTTTGATCTTTGACATCGTATTCGAACAATTCGATCGACGGACCGTTCGCACACTTCAGCATCCGCAGCTTGGTTATCTTTGAGCGTGGATCGACGCCGAGATGTTCCTGCATCCAGTCGTCGGCCGACGCGAACGGGCCCACCTCGAAAGCGACCTTGCAGCCGATCACGTCGACGAAAAAGCGTGTCGCGGCCTCAAGATCCGGCACCGTGATGCCGACGTGCTCCGCGCCGGCCAATCCGGGTAACCCCATATCTCTCTCCCAATTCTACTTTCCGCTGGCGCGGCTACGCTGACGCTTTCCCGGCGCGCACGACTTTATATCCGACTTTCTCACGGTCCCAGGTCGCCGCGGTGACGCCGCGCTCCCGCAATTTATATTTCGTCACCTTGCCGCTCTCGGTCGCCGGCAGCGTCTCGACAAACTCGACGAACCGCGGCACCGCGAAATACGGCATCAGCGGCTGGCAGAAATCCAGTAATGCCGTGGGCTCGATTTGCGCACCGGTCCGCAGCACAATCGCCGCCATCACCTCGTCTTCGGCAAGCTCCGAGCGCACTGGAAATACCGCCGCATTCGCCACGGCCGGGTGACTGATCAAGACTTGCTCAACCTCATAGGAGGAGATGTTTTCGCCGCGCCGGCGGATGGCGTCTTTCATGCGATCGACAAAGCGATAATAGCCAGTCGGCTCGCGGATCACCCGATCGCCGGTGTGAAACCACAGATTGCGCCAGGCCTCGACGGTCTTTTCCGGCATCCCGAAATAGCCGGTGGCGAAGGCGAATGGCTCGTCGGCGCGCAGAGTGAGTTCTCCCGCCTCACCGTCGGCCACCTCGTTGTCGTGATTGTCGACGACGCGGGCGGCAAAGCCGGGAAGGAGGCGCCCCATGGTCCCGGGCCGTTGCTCGGAAGCCAACACGCCCATCACGCAGTTGGTTTCGGTCGAGCCGTAGCCATCGACCAGAGCGATACCGAAGCGCTCGACAAACTGCCGATGGAAGTGCGCCGGCACGGCGGGCGAGAGCGCGATCCGCGCCCGGTGCGACTTTTCGGCGTCGCTCGGCTTTTGCGCCAACAGCATCGGCACCATGGCGCCGAGAAGATAAGTCACGGTCGCCTTCTCTTCCGCCAAGCGTGCAAAGAATTGCGACGCCGAAAATCGGCTCTCGGCGACCAAGCTCGCGCCGTTGAGCAACGCCTGAAAAAAGGCGTTGAGCGCGTTGGTATGAAATAGCGGCAACGTCGTCATCAGGACGTCGCCTTCGCCGACGCCGAGAAGGCCGCCGGTATAGACCGCCCACCAAAAATATTGGGCATGCGGACAGCACACGCCTTTGGACAGGCCCGTGGTGCCGGACGTGTAGAGGATGGCGAAGGTATCCCCCGGCTCGACCGGATGCGGCGGCGCGCCGTCGCGTGGTTGCGGAAAAGGTGTCGCAGCAAAGGGGTGCGGCTCGTCTTGCGTGGTGCCCTCCCCTTCGCCGACAAGCCATAACGTTTCAAGCGCAATGCGTGTCCGGTCGAGGCGCGCCACGGCGGGCACCAGCTCTCGCTCAACCACGAGAAGCCGAGCGCCGCAATTGGCCATGATGTGTTCGAGTTGCGCGCCGCGTGAGGCTGTATTGATCGGAACGGCGACAGCGCCAAGCCAGCCGCAGCCGAGAACCGTGAGCAATAATTCCAACCGGTTGCCGCACATAATGGCGACACGATCGCCGGCGCTTACGCCGGCTGCGGCAAGCGCTGCGGCGTACCCCGCCGCCGCGGCCTCCGTCTCCGCGAAGGTCAGGCTTCGGCCGCCGACGGTGACGAGCCGCCGTCCCCCGTGGCGCTTCGCCTGCCGGGTGAGCATTTTCGGCAGGGTGCGCTCGGAAGGGGGAAAAACTTCGGGAAGTCCGGAGACCGGCATCGGTGCGCTGCCTTTGCGTGTGGCAAACTTCGACGTGAAGTGTGGATTTAGCGAATTGCAGACTTGGTATTCGAATTGCAGACTTGGTATTCGAATTGCAGACTTGGTATTCGAATTGCAGACTTGGCGAATTGTATTAGCACAAAGCCGCCGTCGTCGTTATTTTAGGCTTGAACTAAACCGCTTGCCGGAACCCGGAACAAGAGCCGATGGCCACTGATGCCCCCATTGAAGTCGAGCTGCGGCGATCCGGCCTGACCTTTCTGGTGCCGCCAGAGAAGAGCATCCTGCAGGTCCTGATCGAGGAAGGAATCGATCCGATGTACGACTGCCAGCGCGGCGAATGCGGCATTTGCCAAGTCGCCGTGCTCGAAGGCGAGCCCGATCATCGCGATCACATCCTCAGCGATGACGAGCGCTCCAGCAACAAGGTCATGCAGATTTGCGTGTCGCGCGCGAAGACCACGCGGCTCGTGCTCGACTTATGACGCAACATGACCAGGATCGGCGAAATCGGAATGGGAGAAGAGGCATGAGCAAATACAACGGCACCGCCGCGGCTGTTCATGATCTCGTGCGCGAGACCGAAGTGCACCGCGATGTGTATGTCGATCAAGAAATATTCGACCTGGAAATGGAGCACCTGTTCGCCAACACCTGGGTCTATGTCGGACACGACAGCCAGGTGCCCAATGCCGGCGATTATTATGGGACCACTATCGGCAAGCAGCCGATCCTGATGGTCCGGCACACTGATGGCGCGGTGCATGTTCTCTACAATCGTTGTCCACACAAAGGCACGCGCATCACGATCGATACTTGCGGCAATGCCGGTAAATTTTTCCGCTGCCCCTATCATGCCTGGTCGTTCAAAACCGACGGTTCGCTGCTCGCGATTCCGCTGCGCAAGGGCTACGAACACACCGGTCTGGAAGACAGCGAAGCCGTCAAAGGCATTCCCAAGGTCCGGCACGTCAAGAATTATCGCGGTTTCATCTTCGCGAAGCTGAACGACGTCGGTCCCGGCTTTGAGGATTATTTCGGCGAGAGCCTCTCGACCATCGACAACATGGTCGACCGCTCGCCGGTCGGTCGCCTCGAAGTCGCCGGCGGCGTGCTGCGCTACATGCACAATTGCAATTGGAAAATGCTGGTCGAGAACCTGACCGACACCTGTCACCCTATGGTGGCGCACGAGTGCTCGGCCGGAACCGCCATTGATGTGTGGAAGAAGACCTCGCCTGGCAGCAATGAGAAGCGGCCGGCGGCCGTCGAGATCTATGCGCCGTTCATGTCGTCATACGAATTCTTCGAGAAGATGGGCATTCGCGTGTGGCGTAACGGCCACGGCCACACCGGCGTGCATCACTCCATCCATTCCGACTATTCCGCCATCCCTGGTTATTTCGATCAAATGACCGCGGCCTATGGCGAACAGCGCGCCAAAGCGATCCTCGACGAGAACCGGCACAACACGTCATATTTTCCCAATTTCACCGTGAAGGGCCCGATCCAGGCGATCCGGCTGTTCAAGCCGATGGCGCCCGATCGCACGCTCGCCGAATCCTGGACCTTCCGCCTGGTCGGTGCCCCCGACACGCTGCTCGAGCGCACGCTGACCTATAGCCGCCTCATCAACGCGCCGACTTCGATCGTCGGCCATGACGACCTGGAAATGTATGAGCGCGCCCAAGAAGGCCTGCACGTCGACGCCAATCCTTGGGTCAACATCCAGCGGCTATACGACCCGGCCGAAGCCGAACAGGACACTGCCGTCATCAACGGTACGTCCGAGTGGCAGATGCGCAACCAGTTCCGCGCCTGGTCGAAATTCATGACGCTGTCGATGTGACGGGGCTCGTGGTGGGCGCGCCGACCGATCAGGAACTCGCGGGATTCGTCATGCACGAGGCGCGGCTGATTGATCAACATCGCTTCGAGGAATGGCTCGATCTATTCGCCGACGACGGCTACTACTGGATGCCGCTCGAATGGGGTCAGACCGATCCGCGGCTGACCACGTCGCTGATGTACGAGGACAAGCTGTTGCTACGCATCCGCATTGAACGGCTCAAAGGCAACCGCACCTTCTCGCAAAAGCCGAAGAGCCGCTGCCATCACGTGCTGCAAACGCCACAGGTCGATCGGCGCGACGAAGCGGCTAACGAATATGTCACCTGGACGCCGATGCACTATGTGGAAACGCGGCTCGACGAGCAGGACCTTTACGCGGCTTGGGCCACGCATACGTTGGCGATGGTCGGCGGCAAGCTGAAAATCAAGTTGAAACGCGTCGATTTGGTCAATTGCGACGCGGCGCTTCACAGCATTCAGCTATTCATGTGACCCCTGCGATGCCGATATGAGCGGACGTCCGGTTGCCGTTGTCACCGGCGGCAGCGCCGGCATTGGCACCGCCATCTGCCGCCGCCTGATCGAGCGCGGCCACGACGTCGTTTCACTGGCGCGCCGGCGGCCCGACTGGTCGGACCCCGCGCTCGATGCCGTCGAGGTCGATCTGACCGACGCCCTTGCCACCGAACAGGCGGCGGCCGCCGTGGCCAAGCAATATGCAATCTCGACGGTGATACATAACGCCGGCGTCATCCGGCCCGCCCTCCTTGCCGACGTGCAGCAGGGGGATTTGCACGAGCTGACGCAGCTTCATCTCGGCGCTGCGATCATCATCGTGCAAGCCGTGCTCCCTGGAATGCGGGAACGGCAATTCGGCCGCATCGTGATGATCTCCTCGCGCGCGGCGCTCGGCTTGCAGACGCGAACATCCTACGCCGCGACCAAGGCCGGAATGATCGGCATGGCGCGGACTTGGGCGCTCGAATTGGCGCCGTTCGGCATCACCGTCAACGTCGTCGCGCCGGGTCCGATCGGCGACACCGATATGTTTCGCGATGTGGTGCCGGCCGGCAGCGAGCGCGAGAACGCGATTGCAAAATCGATCCCGATCGGCCGCCTCGGACGCAGCGATGACGTCGCCCGCGCCGTTTTGTTCTTCGCCGATCCGCAAAACTCGTTCGTCACCGGACAGCTGCTTTACGTCTGCGGCGGCGCAAGTATCGCCAGCATCAGCCTGTGACGAGCGCCTTTAGACGATCTTGAACCGACCTTGGAGCCCCTCTTGGACCCGATCCGTATTTGGTATCAAAGCTTCGTCGACGAGGAGCACGGCAAAACTTATTGGGAACGGCTGCGTAGTCACCTTGCGGCGATTGTCGATCCCGGCACATCCGTCGACATAAGAGGGATCACGCCGCACGACAATTACGCCCATCCGATCGTCGAATTTCGCTGCGCCCGAGAAGTGATCTGCAATGCGGTCAAAGCGGAACGCGAAGGCTACGACGCCTTCGTCGTCGGCCACTTTCAGGACGCCGGCCTTTACGAGGCCCGTTCGGTCGTGGACATCCCGGTTGTCGCGCTCGGCGAAGCCTCAATGCTCTATGCCTGCCAGCTTGGACAGCGCAGCGGGGTCATCACCATCCACCCGCGATACATTTCCTGGTTTCATCATCAGATCGGCAAATACGGGCTGGAACGGCGGGTCGCCGGCGTGCACGCCATGACTTTTGAGCCGGGGCAACTGTTGCAAGCCTATGAGTCGGCGGTGCTCGCCGCCGAGGTTGAGCGTCTTTTTGCCGAACAGGCCCGGCCGCTCGTCGCCCAAGGCTGCGATGTTCTCATTCCCGGCGGCGGCATTCCCATGCTGTTATTTGCCGCCATCAAAGCGCACGCCGTCGAGGGCGCACCGGTCATCAACGGCATTCCGATTGTAGTCAAAATGGCAGAGCTCGCCGTCAAGCTGAAGCGCTTGACCGGTCTCGGCGTGAGCCGCGTTTCCGACTATTTCAAGCCGCCGCCTGAAATCATCGCGGAGTTCTTGGCGAACCCAAAGGGGCTTTAGCCAACGCCGGGCGTTACTGAACCAGCTTCCACTTGCCGTCAGTAAGCTTGACCAACACCATCGCCCGTTGATCGACGCCGGAATTCTTCCCCGGGGTGAAATTATAGACCGCGTGGGTGCCGACAACTTCCTTGGCGTTAACAATGGCCTCGCGCAGGGCGGCGCGGAATTCAGGGGTCCCCGGTTGGGTGCCCGTCGCCAATGCGTGCTTGGCAGCATCCAACAGCACCAGCCAGCCGTCAAAGGCGTATCCACTGAACGCGCCGCGGGCCGGTTCATTGTTCGCTTTCTGATAGGCGTCCCGGTATTCAAGTGCGACTTTCTTGGTTGGATACGAGTCGGGAAGCTGATCGGCGACCACAACCGGTCCGGTGGAGGCAACCATCCCCTCGACCGCTGCACCGCCGACGCGCACAAAATCCGGATTGATTAGAGCGGCCGTGCCGTAGATCGGGTTAGTATAGCCGCGCTCGCGCAACGCAATGAACGGCAACGCGCCCGGTGTACCCGATCCTCCCGTCAGCACGACGTCCGGCGCCGCTGCGACAATGTGCAGCGCCTGCGCGGTCACCGACGTGTCAGCGCGCGCGTAGCGCTCGTTGGTGACAATCTTCAGACCGTCGGCAGGTGCCGACTTTTCCAGACCGCCGTAAACCAAATCCCCCCAGGCATCGCTGAAACCGATATAGCCGACCGTCTTCGCACCGTTTGCTTTCATGTGATCGGCAACTGTCGACACCAGCAGGTCGGCGGGCTGCGGTATTGAGATCGCCCACGAGCCCGCTTCGCCCGGCACGTTGATAGGAACAAGCCCGATCAGCGGAACCTTCAGCTCGTGCGCCAGCGCGTTGATCGCGAGCGTGATGGGCGTATTGCCCGAGCCCATGAGCACGTCGACCTTGTCCTCTTCTATCAACTTGCGGGCATCGCGCGTGCCGGTCGAAGGATCGGACGCATCGTCGAGCTGAATGACCTTAAGTTTGATGCCGTTCACCTCGTCCCGGTAAGCAACGCCTGCCGCGACGCCCTTCGAGTAAGGGATGCCGATTGACGCATTCGGGCCGGTCATTGACGTGACCAAACCGACGGTGATGTCCGCCGCCATCGCCGGCGCGGCAAGGAGCGAGGCGATCATCACGCCGCCAAGCAGGTAAAGCCGATTGCTCACGAGAACCTCCCAAACTGGCCCGTAACGCCGGCCCGCGCGGCCTTTGCCCCAGCGCTGCTATTGGCCGACTTTTTAAGCTTGAACCAACTGTGCCGCAATGGTCTTCTTGATCCTTGGGCGGGCAACGCGCAACTGAAAAACGGTCATGATGCCGACCAGAAGGCAGCGCGTAGCGAGCGCACACAGCCAGCGCACGCATGAACGCCCTGCGGGGTCGGGCGACGAATGACTCCGGACATCGCTCTTATTCTTGGCATTGACGGCATTGCGACCGGATCGATCTACGTCCTCGTTGGGCTTGGACTTGTCTTGATTTTCTCGGTGACGCGCGTCGTCTTCGTGCCGTTCGGCGATATTGTCGCATTCTCGGCGCTCACGCTTGCCTCCATTCAGCTCAATCGCTTGCCCGGCACGATCTATTTGATCCTTACGCTGGCGCTGGTGGCTTGTGCGGTGGAGACCGTTCACCTGTGGCGGCGCGGGCAGGCACGGCAAATTCCGCGCGGCCTGTTTGTTTACGGTGTGCTGCCGCTCATCCCGGTCGCTATTGCCTGGTTGACGGCGGGGGTGAATTTACCCGCCATGGGGCAGATCGTGCTTGCCATCGCACTGGTAACGCCGATCGGACCGTTGATCGAACGGATCGCGCTCCGTCCGATAGCGGACGCTTCGGTCCTCCTGCTTCTCATCGTCTCGGTTGCTCTGACCTTTGGGCTGTCGGGGCTTGGGCTGTTATTTTTTGGACCGGAAGGCTTTCGCACCAAGCCGTTGACCACCGAGGTTTTTCGCTTTGGCAGCGTGATCGTGACCTCACAGACGTTGCTGATGGTGGCGTCAGCCGCGGTATTCAGCCTGCTGCTGTTTCTGTTTTTCGAGCACACCCTGCCTGGTAAGGCGCTGCGTGCGACTGCGATCAATCGCGTGGGTGCGCGCATTGTCGGCATCCGCCCGGCGAGCTCAGGCGCACTGGCGTTTTTGCTCGCATCGCTGCTCGGCGCGATTTCGGGCATTTTGATCAGCCCGGTGACGACGCTTTACTACGATTCCGGCTTCATCATCGGACTGAAAGCTTTCGTCGGCGCGATCGTCGGCGGCCTCGCCAGCTATCCGGGAACCGCGATCGGCGCCCTGCTCGTCGGACTTCTGGAAAGCTTTGCGTCGTTTTGGAGCAGTTCGCTCAAAGAGGTCATCGTCTTTAGCCTGCTCATCCCGGTTCTGCTGTGGCGCTCACTGACGCTGACGCAGGTCGACGAGGAGGATGAGGAAGTGCAGGGATGAGCCGCCGGACCGTCAGCTTGGCTGTACTTGCGGCCATTGTGATTGTGGCGATGACGCCGCTGTGGGCGGCGCAATTCACCGTCACGCTGCTCAACTATATCGGCGTCTATTCCCTGGTCGTGCTCGGTATCGTGCTGTTGACCGGCGTCGGCGGCTTGACGTCGTTCGGCCAGGCCGCGTTCGTCGGCATCGGCGCCTACGCCACCGGCTGGCTGACGACCGTCCACGGCGCTTCGCCTTGGCTCGGGCTTTTGTTCGCGCTTGCAATGACGGCAGCCGTAGCGGCGCTCCTCGGCGCGGTTACGCTGCGGCTCGGCGGACACTTCCTGCCGCTCGGCACCATCGCCTGGGGTCTGTCCATTTATTATTTGTTCGGCAACATCGAGGCTCTCGGCGGACACAACGGCATGACCGACGTGCCTCCGATCTGGATCGGCTCGCTCTCGCTGGAGCCGAACGCAGCGATCTATTATTTGATCTGGGCCATGCTCGCATTGGCGATGTTGGCGATCGCCAATTTGCTGCAATCGCGCGAGGGCCGCGCGATCCGCAGCCTGCGCGGCGGCGCCGTGATGGTCGAAAGCCTCGGCATCAATGTCTTTCGCGTTCGGTTGATCACATTCGTCGTCGCCGCACTGTTGGCGGCGATGTCGGGCTGGCTCTACGCTCACATGAGCCGCTTCGTCAGCCCGGCGCCCTTCGATGTCCGCATGGGCATCGACTATTTGTTCATGGCGATCCTCGGCGGCTCCGGGCAGATCTTGGGCGCGGTGGTGGGATCGGCGCTGGTGACGCTACTCGGCAATGCGCTGCAAGACCTGCTGCCGCAGCTCTCGAGTAACGGCCAACAGCTCCAAGCCGTCTTCTTTGCGATCATTTACGTGCTGGCCCTTCAATTCGCCCGCGGCGGAATCATGCCGTTGGTGCTGCGTTATTTGCCTCGTCCTACAAAACCCGCGCCGCACAGGGCCGCCCCGCTGCCGCGGCGGAAAATGCCGGAACCCGGCCAACCGCTTTTGATCGTTGAAGGATTAGTGAAACGCTTCGGCGGGCTCGAAGCCGTAAGCCGCGTCGGCTTCGCGGTTACAGCCGGCGAAATCGTGGCGTTGATCGGCCCGAACGGCGCGGGCAAAAGCACGCTGTTCAATCTCATCACCGGTGCATTGCGGGCGGACGCCGGCACGGTCTTATTCCTTGGACACGACATCACTCACGCGAACCAACGGCGCATCGCTGCGGCGGGGATTGCGCGAACGTTCCAGCATGTAAAGCTGCGCTCGAGCATGTCGTCGATCGACAATGTTCTACTCGGGACCTACCTGCGAACCCGCTCCGGTTTTATCGCCGGGGCGTTGCGGCTCGATCGGGCCGAAGAAGCGCGTGCGCGTTTCGAAGCATTGCATCAGCTCGAGCGCGTCGGCCTTGGCGCCCACGCGAATGAGCTTGCCGGCAATTTGCCGCTGGGCCGACAGCGTATCCTCGAAGTCGCGCGCGCTCTCGCCGTCGATCCGGCGCTGATCATTCTCGACGAGCCGGCGGCTGGTTTGAGCCGGCCAGAGAAACGCGCGCTGGCCGAACTCCTGCGCGCGCTGCGCAAGGAAGGCGTGACGGTGCTCTTGGTCGAGCACGACGTCGAATTCGTCATGACGCTGGTCGATCGCATTGTGGTGATGGATTTCGGCTCCAAGCTGGTCGAGGGTGAGCCGGCCGCGATTCGCGCCGATCCTCGCGTCCAGGAAGCCTATCTCGGCAGCGTGGCATGACGAATTTGCTGGAAATCAAGAATCTGCACGTCGCCTACGGCAAGGTCGAGGCAGTCCGCGGCGTGGCGCTGAAGATGGCGGCCGGCCAAATCGTCACCGTCATCGGCCCGAACGGCGCCGGCAAGACGACACTGCTCGCGGCAGCGGCCGGCCTGCTGCGCTCGCGCGGATCGGTGATCTACAACGGGATCGATCTTCATCACATGGACGTCGAAGAGCGCGTCGAGCGCGGCTTTTGCCTCGTGCCCGAACGTCGCGAGCTTTTCGGCGATATGACCGTGGCCGATAATCTCGTGCTCGGCGCTTATGCGCGCCGGCGGGGCGGCACCGGCGTGCAGCAACGATTGCAAGACGTGTACGAACGATTTCCACGCCTCGCCGAACGTCGCCGGCAAAAAGCCCACACGCTCTCCGGCGGCGAGCGGCAGATGTTGGCGCTTGGCCGGGCGCTGATGGCGCAGCCGGTGCTGCTGATGCTCGACGAGCCAAGCCTGGGGCTTGCGCCGCTGATCGTCCGCGAAATATTTCGCATTGTCGCTTCGCTGCGGGATGCCGGCGTGTCGATCCTTTTGGTCGAGCAGAATGCGCGGGCGGCGCTCGAGACCGCCGATTACGGCTACGTGCTCGAAACCGGCGAGATTACCTACCAAGGCCCGGCGGCGGACCTGGTCCGCGACCCGCGCGTGAACGCGACTTATCTCGGCGGATCGGTGTGATGGCGCGCGGCGGCTACGGTGACGTCGTGCTTGCGGCTCCCGTCACGGTGCCGTACGTGCGCTATTCCATCAGGGGCGCCCATTGGTTTCTCGGCCGCGCGCTGGCGCAACTTCTCGCGGTGGCGAAAATTCCGAAGCAGCGTGTCGATGGTCTCGCGGTGGCGAGCTTCACGCTTGCGCCGGATACCGCAGTCGGGCTCACTCAGAATCTCGGCTTGACGCTGCGCTGGCTTGATAACGTCCCGATGGGCGGCGCCTCGGCGGTGGTGTCCATCCGCCGCGCCGCGCGCGCCGTACAAAACGGCGATGCCGAGATCGTGGCGTGCGTTGCCGGCGACACCAATCACACCGACAGCTTTCGGCGCAATACGTCGGCATTCAGCCAATTCGCGCAGGATGCCGTTTATCCGTACGGATCGGGCGGCCCCAACACCAGTTTCGCATTGCTGACGTCTTACTACATGCGCACCTACGGCGCGAAACGCGAGGATTTCGGCAAGCTGTGCGTCGCGCAACGCAACAACGCGCTGAAAAATCCTTTGGCGCTGTTCAAGAAGCCGCTGACGCTCGACCAATATCTCGACGCGCGTTTGGTCGCCGAGCCGCTGCGTTTGTTCGACTGCGTCATGCCTTGCGCCGGCGCGGAAGGCTTTTTGGTGATGCGCGAGGATACCGCCCGCGATCTCGGCCTGCCCTTCGCGCGGCTATTGGCGGCGATCGAACGGCACAACGCCTTTCCCGACGATCCCATCCAATATCGCGGCGGCTGGGCCATGGATCGCGCCGAGCTTTACGTGCAAGCCGGTCTCATGCCGGCTGATATCGACTTTATCGAAGTCTACGACGACTACCCGGTCATCAACGTGCTGCAATTCGAGGACCTCGGCTTTTGCAGCAAGGGCGAAGGACCGGATTTTATCCGTGCCAATACTTTCGAAATCGATGGCACGTTTCCGTGCAACACTTCCGGCGGACAATTGTCGGTCGGGCAAGCCGGGGCGGCTGGCGGCCATTTGGGCGCCGTCGAAGCCATTAGGCAACTTACCGGCCAGACACTCGGCGCTCCGGTCGCGGGAGCCAAATATGGACTCGTTTCGGGATTCGGCATGATCAATTACGATCGCGGCATTTGCAGCGGCGCCGTCGTGCTCGCCGCCGATTGATGTGCCATAGGGAGGCAAAGGTGGCTGAAGCTAAGATGCGCGCGAGGGGGAAAAACCCCATTTTGCGCACGCCGTTGCCGACACTGCCGCCGCACAAGCGCAGCCGCGTTGCGCTTGGCCTCACGGCTGCCGCCGCGCGCGGGGCGCTCGAACTGCAAGTCTGCCGCGACTGCGGAGCTGCGCAGTATCCGCCGCGCGAAGTTTGTCGCGACTGTCTGTCCTCGCGACTTTTTTGGCGCCCGCATAAGGGCGAGGGTGAACTCGTTGCCGAAACAACGCTGCACGCAGCGCAGGAACTTTATTTCCGGGAGCGGCTGCCTTGGCGTATTGGGGTCGTCCGCCTCGACGGTGGCGCGAATTTGGTGGCTTATGTTCACGATCGCGTCCGCCGCGCGCCGTGCCGGGTGCGCGTGGAAGCGGCACTCGATCGGGGCGGTCAGGCCGTGCTGATCGCTGTCCCTGCCATCGGGAGCACTGATTTGTCCATCGATCCAAAACTGCGCGAGATGACGTGCGATCCGCGGGCGCGAAAAATCCTGGTGACCGACGGCAAGTCGGCGATTGGCCAGGCCGTCGTGCGTGCGCTAGCGGCCGGCGGCGCGGAAGCGATCTGGGTCGGTGAAGCCGAGCCGTGGAAAAAGATCGCAGGTACCACGAAATTGCGCGACCTGCCCCAAGTCACCATGGTGCCTCTTGACGTCACCGATAGCGCCTCGGTGCGGGAACTCGCGGGTGAGATCGGCGCCAAGGTCGACATACTCGTCAACACCGCCGATTGTCATCGCACATTGGCGATCGGCGCGCGCGGCGCGCTTGACGCGGCGCAGCTCGAAATGGACGTCAATTATTTCGGGTTGCTGCGGCTGGCGAAAGAATTCGCTCCGCTCCTCAAAGCGCGCGCCGCCGACGGGCCAGCGAACGCCATCGCCTGGGTCAACGTGCTGTCAATCTTCGCGCTATCGAACTATCCGCCGCACGGCACTTATTCGGCGTCCAAAGCCGCGGCATTGTCTCTGTCGCAGGCCTTGCGCGGCGACCTTTATGCGGCCGGCGTCCGCCTCATCAATCTCTTTCCCGGTCCGGTGGACGACGAGTGGGACCAGCTGGAATTGCCGCCAAAGCTTTCGCCGAGTGCCTTGGCCGCGGCGCTGATTGAGGCGTTGCAGGGTTCGATGGAGGACGTTTATCCGGGCGAGGTCGCGCAAGACTGGCTGGCGCGGCACCGCGAAAACGCCAAGGCGCTGGAGCGCGAGCTGAGCGAGGGCAATCGATGAAGGCGGCCAGCAAGGAGCGTCAGAAGAAAGGCGTCTCCAAAAACGCAAACACGACAACAAGGAAAAAGTCCGCGCAGAAAACTGGGCGGCCGGCAAAGGGCGGGCTACGCGGGTGGCTGCAAAGCCTCGCAGCATCGCCTCGCTTGCGGTTCGTCGATCTGACCCA
>Ga0209169_10000770_pt1 | contig 19628 bp, 13 predicted proteins | sample HubBroMetageWRM4_FD_188346 | JGI IMG/M metagenome (GOLD analysis project Ga0209169, IMG submission 188346) | Warmed soil microbial communities from the Hubbard Brook experimental Forest, New Hampshire - Hubbard Brook CCASE Soil Metagenome WRM 4... | ecosystem: Environmental > Terrestrial > Soil... | reverse complement strand
GGATGGCGAGTTGATGAACGCGATCGGCGAAATGGTAAGGGTCAAAGTGCCTGCGGCCAACTATGAGTCGAGGCAGCAGAGCGGGTGGAGATTCCAGCAGAATATTGACGCTCCGGTTAAGAGTGAAAGCTTTCTGCGAATAGGAGTGCACGACGTGAGTAATGATCGTGTCGGCGCACTCGAGGTGCCACTCGCGGCCATCCACCAGAGGTCCGCCGCGCATGGCGGAACGTAACTAGGCCATCGCACTCGAGCGAAGCATTGATATTGCTCAAACTACGTTTCTTATCAGTCATGAATGAGTGTTTTCTGGCGTGAAACTTAAAGGCGTGCGTAAGCGTTCGGACCTTATCGCGTTATTGCTACTCGCGTTGGCAGTTGACGCCAACTCGCGATCGAGTGCCGTGCCAGCCGCAGAGTGGAAGCGCTTGGCATCGCCGGAGCAAGCCGGGTGATCAGCGGAGAACCTGGTAGCGATGGTGGACGGGCGATTCCGCCAGCGGAGCACCGCAAGAAATAGTTTTCCCCAAAGGAAGCTTCTGGGCTGAAGGCTCTCTGGGGCACTACGCCGTGGTGCCGTCACTCGATCTGATTGTCGTCGACCGGGGTGAGAGGGCAAAAGCTAGTAGGTCAGAGAAGGTGGTTCATCACGAGGTTCGATTCGTGGAGAACTGAATGTTTGGTCCGGCAAACTGGCCTGGCCGTCTTCAGAGCGTCGACTCTGATTTTCCTCTCGATGTGAGGTTCGTCCCACATAGATCCGCGGGCGCTTTTTCTTGCCGATGGTTGAATGGCGCAGCGTGCTGGAGTAAGTTATCTGCTCTCGCGCGAGTGGAGCAGGCCTCAGGCCGCGCTTAAGCGTCATGGAGGCAATTGGGAGGCGCATGGAGGCTTGAGAGCTACATGAACACAGTCGCTCAGCTGCGTGCCGACCCTTCCACCGTGGATGTGTCACACGAGGAGCGCATTGAGTTGTTGGCTGACGGCGCAAGCGGAAGCTTCCAGCCCGAAGCGATAGAAGATTCCTGGCGAAGGTGTCTGAGCGACTTTCATGTCGATCCAAAGAGCAGCTCAGTACCCCACTTGCTCACGGAGCGTGAGCTCAGGATCTCTCGCGAACCCTTGAGTAGTTTTCTCCTCCAAGCCCAAGAAGAGATAGACCGCCTTTATGCCATCGTTCGCCCGCAGTCTTACGTAGTTCTGTTGTGTAACAGCGGCGGTGTCGCGATCCACCATCGTGGCGACGAGAGCAAGGACCAGGAGTTCAAGCAGTGGGGTATATGGCTGGGCGGCGTCTGGTCGGAGCAGATCGAAGGCACAAACGGTATCGGCACCTGCATCACGGATCGACGGCCGGTCCTGGTGCATTGTGCCGAGCATTTTCGCGGCCGTCACACCCGGTTGAGTTGCGCGGGCGCGCCGATCTTCGATCCTCAGGGAGGTTTGCTGGCGGTGCTGGATGTTTCCAAAGTGCACCAGCAGTCTGACGATCAGCCATTTCCCCTGCTGCTGCAGACGGTGGTCGTCTCCGCGCGAGCCATTGAAGAACGCATGTTTCGTCAGCATTTTCAGTATTGCTGGATTCTGGCGGCTGCCCCATCAGACGATTTTGGATCATCCCTGCTCCTGGCCATCGACGACGAGCAGTCTATTATTGGCGGTGACCAAGCCGCTCGGAGGTTTTTCGCTCTAAGCGACAAGAGCCTTGCGAACGGAATCCCCTTGTCTGTCGCTTTCGGATATGACCGCTCACTCTTCCGCCGCACAGCCGACCGGGACATTCCGGTACGCCTAATGAGTGCCCGTGGTGACGGACGCTGGTGGTCGGCATTGCTCACGACGCCTCTGAGCAGGTCCAAGGTCGCACGCAGCTGGGCGGAAGCAGTGGTTCACTCCCGGCCAAGAATTAGTACTTTGGGGGATTTGATGGTGGCCGCGGCGCCGCAACCCAGCCGCGGCGGGTTGCCGCCAGCCGTGACACGCCGCGTCTGCGACTATATTGAAGGTCATCTCGACGAAAAGATGCGCCTCGATGGACTGGCCGCTCTGGCAGGGCTTTCTACCGACCATTTTGCTCGGGCATTCCACCAGTCAGTGGGGGTGCCGCCGCACACCTATCTGTTGCGGCGGCGCTTGGAACATGTGGAACACATGCTGCGCGAGACACATGCTCCGTTGTCGGAAATAGCCCTGGCGACTGGTTTTTCTGACCAAAGCCATCTCGCGCGGCACTTTAGGCGGTGGGCTGGAGTCTCCCCGCGCCAGGTTCGCTGGTCGGAAGGGAGTCGCAGGGGTACAACGTAAATCCATGCAAAAAAATAGTTTAGGGACGCAAGGTCGCTGAGCGAGGCGGAAACCTCACTCCGCAACCCCTTCAGCCCGGTGCCCGGGGGACGCGAACCAAATTGTGAACCCGATCACGATTCCATGTGATCCGGATCGCGGAAACATTCCAAACGCGCCAGGTTTGTTCAAGACGCCAGGATTCCGGTAGCGCACAATCCACGCAGATCACCGAAAGGAGGGCAAGCCATTGAAGAACGCTAAGGCCGTTCAAGTTCAGCCAAACGCAAATACAGCAATGGGGCCGTCAAACTGCACCGAAGGGAGCAAGGCGATGGGCTTGAATGGTCTCACCTATCCTCTGCAATACCGGGTCGCGGGGCCGAGAGCCGATCTGGAGACCACGCTCCATGTGAAGAGCACGCTTCTCGACCTAACCGAGGAGACGGTGGGCTCGGGGACCGGTTTCGAAGAGATCATTGGAAGAAGTTCGGGTCTTCGCAGCGTGCTGCAGATGGTCGAAACCGTCGCCCGGGGGGATTCGACCGTGCTCTTGCTAGGCGAGACCGGCACGGGCAAAGAACTTATCGCGCGCGCCATTCACAGCCACAGTCCTCGCAGGGCTCGACCGTTCGTTAAGCTCAACTGTGCTGCCATCCCGACCGGTCTGCTCGAAAGTGAACTGTTTGGCCATGAACGGGGATCGTTCACCGGCGCGATCGCACAGAAGATCGGCCGGCTTGAGGTAGCGCATCAAGGCTCGCTATTCCTGGATGAAATTGGCGACATCCCTCTCGAGCTGCAGCCAAAGCTTCTTCGTGTCTTGCAGGAACGGGAATTCGAGCGCCTAGGAAGCTCGCGGTCACAAAAAGTCGACGTGCGTATTGTGGCAGCGACTCATCGCGACCTGGAAGGAATGATCCTGGAGAAACTATTTCGCAGTGACCTTTACTATCGATTGAATGTTTTTCCCATCTACATTCCTCCCTTGCGGGAACGTCCGGAAGATATTCCGCTGTTGGTGCAACATTTTGTGCGACAGGCCGCAGGACAAATGCGCAAGACGATTGATACGATTCCGCTGGAAACAATGGAGGCTCTGACTCGGTACCGGTGGCCTGGCAATATCCGGGAGTTGGAAAACGTAGTCGAACGCTCAGTGATTTTGAGCCCCGGACCTGTGCTGCGGCTTTCCCCCCGAGACTTGAAATCGCGGATCCCGCGAGACCAAAGCGCAGACCGCCATCAAACGCTGGAAGAGGTCGAGCGCAACCATATTCTTGCGACTCTGAAAGAAACCAGGTGGGTTCTCTCCGGACCTAGCGGTGCAGCATCGCGCTTGGGATTGAACCGTTCGACCCTGTACTTCCGGATGAAGAAACTTGGTATCGCCCGAAGCTTGGATTCAAGGTCTGACTCACAAAAAGTCCTGGCGATGCGATGAGCATGAAATTCAGATTACGGCCATCCTCCTCCGGGTCTTGCTCGCCCGCGACTCAATAACAAAAGCGGAAGGTGCACGCAGTGGTCTCGCCAAAGGGTTGACCGCGTACGTTGTCGCAGAAATCATCGTGTGTACTCACGGTGCAAGAATGCATCGCTTTTAACAGATTCGAGTTAGCTTTGGACGAAAAACAGATTTCCCGATTTGTTGTAAACGTTCGTAGTTATGGAAAACGAACGGAGCCGTTGGATGCGATTGCCCGGCTTTGCAAGCAGGAGAACTGTGCGGAAGCAATGCGAGCGCAGGAGGTATCATGCATCTCGGGCGACCGTGAGAGCGCCTGCCTGGTGAGCACGGGTTCTGCCACAAGGGCTCGTCGCTTCAAATCAAGCCTCTGCAACCAGAGAGTGTTCTGCCCTGGTGCATCGAGACGGCCGCTCGTTGCAATTTCCCTCTGCGAAACAACCGAGCGTTGATAGCTACGATGATGGTAGACAAGTTCATCGCCACCGCACCGGCGCTCATGGGGAGTTGAACTCCCCACCGGAGCAAGAGCCCCGAGCGGCCGGGATAGCGATCAAGTGACAAGTGGTCGCCCAAACGAGATTTTGGATCATTTTTCTGTGTCTGGTGCGAGACAATTCGATTGTTCCGACAACGTCCCGAGGGTCACTCGGCACGAGCGAAGGTGAGCCTAGGTGTTGCTCGCCATTTTCGACGCCATCTGAATCAGAAGCCTGCGCTTCCTATCGTCCATGCGTGAAAAACATTTGGCGAACGCCCGAATTTCGCGTTCCTGTTTTGAGTTTGCCGCCCGGCTCGGGAGGTCTTCTGTCGGTATGTTCGGCTTCTTCGCCTGATCGTCGTCGGTAAAAAACCGGTACGTGGGGATCTGAAGAGCTTGAGCCAATCTTTCCAATGTATCTACAGAAGGGACAGTGTGTCCGTTCTCCACTCGGGAAAGGTAACACCTGAGCAGGCCGGTCCGCTTTTCGATGTCGCCCTGAGACATATTTTTCTGCTCTCGCAAGGCCTTCACTCTTTTGCCGATGACCATTCAAATCCTCCCGGCGAAATCCGACGCAGGCGAACTCTGGGGTCCGATGTAACTCAAGTGTCGCTGACCGCAACTAAATCTACGGAGCTGCTCCTGATCAAATGCGGCGGCGGCGGCGCCTGCGCCAAACGTTCGCTCGCGCAAGCCTAATCTCTCCTGAGCTTTATCCCAGCCTTATCTCGATCCCAAATTTCAGAGCGGCGGCTTTCGGCAAGCTCTTTAAGCTTGTATTTTTCGATCTTTTGACTGGGCGTTTTGGGCAGACACTCAACGAATTCGATAAATCGGGGCACCATGAAATAAGACATATTGAGGTTACAAAACGTTATTATTTCTTCAAACGATACCGATTCCCCTGGTTTCAGCACGATATAGGCCATTACATCATCTTCACTTAGCTCCGATGAGATCGGAATCGCCGCGGCCTCTAAGACTTTCGGGTGTTTTGAAATTATGAGCTCTACTTCGTAGGCGGAAATGTTCTCGCCGCGTCTGCGAATAGCCTCTTTCTTGCGGTCAACGAAAAATAAGTAGCCATCGGCGTCCAAATAACCGCGGTCACCTGAGTGGAACCACTCGCCGCGCATTTGTTGAGCAGTGGCTTCAGGCATTTTGTAGTAGCCGAGCATCATTAACCCAGGTTCACGCGGGCGTATGCAAATTTCGCCGCTCTGTCCCGGAGGTACCGGACGGTTATCAGCGTCCACAATTTGAATCTCAACGTACCCTGGGGTCTTGCCGGACGACCCGGCTTTCTCGATTGGGTCGTTAGGTGTGAACAACGTCACGACGCATGTTTCCGTTAGGGCGTATACGGAGGTGATACGCAGATGGTAGCGCGCCTGAAAGGCCGTGTAGATCTCTTTAGGACTCGGTACGGTCATACATTGACGAAGCCGATGCTGTTTAGTTGGACCCGGATGTTTCCAAATTATATTCGTCATGGCACCTAAAGAGTTGAACTGTGTCACGCCGAACCGATCGACATCATCCCAGAACTGGCTTGCCGAGAATCGCGGCACCAGTGCAATCGCAGCGTCGGCCCATAGTGCCGCGTAGCACGTGTACCACATCGCATTGCCATGAAACAGCGGTAGGCAGGCGTATAAAACGTCGTCAGGGGCGTAACCGAAACGGCTCGCTACAGCATGACCCACGCCATGTCCGTGAGAATGAGGACTAACGGCACCCTTGGATGGCCCCGTCGTCCCGGAGGTGTAGGCGATCAAGTTCACGTCGGAATGGCGAACGGCATCGAGGGACGGTGTTTGCGAACTCGCGGAGCCGATCTCGCGAAGATCCGCTAGAGGTAGCTTGCTTTCCCGCAATTCGGAATCGGAAGCTTTGGTTGGCCCAGCGTAAAAGAGTCCCTTAACCTTTGGAATTTGGCCCGTAAGGGCTAGGAGGCGAGCGGCGCACTCTTCATCCACGATGACCCACGTAGAATCGGATTGATCGATGAAGTAACGCAGCAACTCCCCTTTTGCCGCCGTGTTAATCGGCACAGACACCGCTCCGAGTTTACCGAGCCCCCAGCTCGCCCAGAAAAATTCGGGGCGATTTCCCAACATCAGAGCGACATGATCACCTTTGCGGATGCCCTGGGCGAAGAAACCATTTGCATAGCGACTGGTCATTTCGTCTAAGGCTGCGTACGTGTATACCTTGTCCTCCCAAAGAAGCCAGGGGCGATCACCAACTCGTGATGCTTTTTCCGCCAGGATCCGACCCATGGTCCGTTCTTCCAGGGGATAGATACGCACCTAACTCGCTCCCAACCTGCAAACCAACACGCCAATCGCATTCGCCATTCGTCTGGCACTGCTTCACGCCGCAGCGCTACAAACCAACTCAGCGCACGAATCCATAATTTGCCATAGGGACGTGCCCTGGACTCGACCCACTTTCTTGGACCGCGCGCGCGCCCTGACGATTTTTGCCGTTTCGTAACAATACATTTTACGAGCGGTGTGACACGACGGCGGCATAATAAAGTCTCTTTCGCAGCAGGGCAAGGTATTTCTCATTTATTGTGAACATTCGGCTGAAATGCCAAGGAGTCCGTAACTTTTATTACAGTATTCACGAGAGTTCATACATTTTTGTCATGATTCCTATTGACACGATACGGCGGTGTGGATAGATTGTGTGCCGTACTCAAGCTGCGAACGGAACTAATTCCGAAGCATGGTCTGCAACTATCGAATGCACCTGCAGTAGCTATCAAGGGCGATTGGGGGACGTGTGACGGATACGTTCGTGCTTGGCGTTGCGATGCATCCCCCTTCCGCGTGGATTGCTGATAAGCGCCTCGAAGAGATGGTATTTGATACAGCCAGGGCCGCTCTTGATAACGCCAGCGTGGACCGCAAGGAATTGGATCATGTAACGATCGCAGCCTCGGACGAGCTTGACGGGCGAAGCATATCCAGCATGCTCCTGTCCGCTCCGGCTGGTGCGTACCTTAAAGATGAGATAAAGGTCACCGATTCCGGTCTGGTTGGATTTTGTCTTGAAGTGATGCGAATCGAGTCGGGACGCTTCCATTTGGGTCTTGTTTCCAGCTGGAACAAAAGCTCGAAAGCCCCATTCGAAGACGTAATGCGAATGCGTTGCGAACCATTCTTCACGCGAGACATTGGATTAAACATGTCCATTGCGGACGGCTTCTTTGCCCAAGCGGTGAGTCGTTCGTATCGGATTAGCCCCTCAGATGCCAACGCCGCCGTTCACGCCAGCTATCAACAAGCGCGTCAAAACGAACGCGGAATGCGCTCAGAGGTTCCTTCCTTGGAGGCGATTGCATCCTCGCCGTATGTATCCGTTCCGCTCCGTAAGCTACAACAAGCTCCGATAACAGACGGTTGCGTATCAATGGTGGCGTGCTCGGGCGAATGGCTACGTAAGCATCCGGATCGTCGTGCCTTGGCTAGAGTGTCTGGGCTTTCCTGGCGGATCGATGATTATCAGCTCGGAGAGAAACGCCTGTCTTCGCTGCGAGGCTTCCAAGAGACCTTTCGAAAAGCGCTTTCCATGAGCGGGCTACGGGATGTTAGCCAACTCGACGTCGTAGAAATCGATAGCCAGACGTCCTTTCACAATTTAGCGTGTCGACGCGCGCTCGACCTTCCGAGCACCGTCCAGGTCTCTCCTTCCGGCGGACCTTTCGCGCAAAATCCGTATTTTTGCACGGGCTTGGTTCACGCGGCGGAAGCGGTGCTACAAGTGTCGAACCGCGCCGGAGCGGTGCAGGTGAAGGGCGCCGCGCGGGCTGCTGCGCACGGTAGCCATGGATTCGCCCAACAAGGGAACGCCGTGGCAATCTTCGAGGGAGTGTAGGGAATGCCCAAGAACCGAGTCGCCGTGATCGGAGTCGGAGAAACACCGTTCAGAGCGCACGTGACAGATAAGACCTATGTGGAGTTATCTCAAGATGCGGCAAAGGCGGCTCTGGAAGACGCAGGCCTTACGCCCGACGATATTGATGCGATCGTGTTCTCGATGGCGCCGACCCAATTTATGGGCGTCAACGACGTTGAAAAATGGGCCGTGGACTCGATTTGGGCATCCGGCAAGCCGCTTATGCGGGTGCATACGGGCGGTGCAACGGGCGGCTCGGCGTTGCACGCCGGCTATGCTCACGTCGCCAGCGGGATGCACCGTACCGTCTTGATCGTCGGCGCCGACCGCGTGGCCGAAACGCCCGACGCGCAACATATCTTAAATCTGATCTGGGACCCGTTCTACGAACAGGACTTTGCTCTGAATACAGTCACGATGACGGCCTTGGCGACGCAACGTTACATGCATAAGTACGGAACCACAGAAGAGCAATTTGCGCGCGTAGTGGTCCGTTCTCGCAAGAATGCCCTGCAAAATCCGAACGCCCACCTAAAAGGGAATATAACGATAGACGATGTAATGAAATCGCCCCGGATGTCGTGGCCGTACAAGTTGTTTGATATCTGTCCCCGCTCGAGCGGAGCTGCCGCGGTTGTTCTGGCGAACGAAGAAGTTACGAAAAAGCATTGTTCGCGGCCGGCCTTTATTAACGGAATCGGTGGGCTCACCAGCACTGTGTTTATGGGCGATCGCGTGGGGCCGTACACGGACGCCGAGTTCTGTGATGAGGCAGAACTTACGTTCGCCGGTGCAGAGGCTTACGCCCAGGCGGGCATCACCAATCCCATAAAGCAAATCCAGGTCGTGGAACTCTACGATCCCTTCAGCTCTATCCAGTTTCCCCAGCTAGAGTCTCTTGGATTTTGCGAACGTGGAAGAGCGCAGAATCTCAGCGACGACGGATCGTTCGACATGGGTGCAATGCTAAGCGTGAATCCGTCTGGCGGGACGCTTTGTAGCAATCCCATCGGCGTTACCGGTCTGGTGCGAGTAGCGGATGCAGCTCTGCAGATCATGGGAAAGGCTGGTAAGAATCAGTTGCCGGGCGTCCAAAACGCGCTTTCGACCGCCATTGGCGGCTCCGTCCAATTCGTAAATTGTACGGTTCTCGGCGCTGACTACGTATAGCGGTTAACCGTTTCTTTGAGAAGCAAAGGTGGGATATGCCAAAACAGGAAGTCATGACCAACGCGAATATCATTACCGGGGAGTGGCATGTTCGATACAACTACTCGATCGGGAAGGTGGCCGGTAAGTTCTTCGAGGGCTTAAAGCACAAGACAATCTTCGCGACGCATTGCAGCAAATGCGGTCTTTCGTTTTTGCCGCCCCGCGCTTACTGCGAACGCTCCTTTGAACCCTGCGATCAATGGATTGAAGCCGGTCTAGAAGGCGTCATTGAAGCCGCGACGATCGTCTCAGCCCAGTTTGAAAATCTCCCGAAGCCGCCCTATGCCATTGCTTTCGTGCGTCTGGACGGCGTGAGCACGGCGATAATCAATTTCGTTCGCGGTATGGATTTGAGCAATGTTGAGCATGCCGCCCAGCGTCTCAACCCAGGCACGCGTGTTCGCGTCGAATTCATCGATAATCCGCAGGGGCGTATTACCGATTTTCATTACGTTCTCTCGGCGGCCTAATTTCATCCGTGTCGTAGAGTGAAGCGAAGAAGCGGACGTTCCGAGCTGCGTCCGTCAACACGGAAAGGATTTACGGGTCCAGCAGGTCCTGGAACGGAACAGCCGCGCCTTGAACGGTATTACAAAAAAGGTATCGTTACCAGAAAACTGCAATATCCGGGAATTGGTTCGGCGGGATTTCGTGCTTAACGATCCATGCGCGGCCGGAACGCGGCCTAGCTTGCCGCATACTGGACGGCCGCAGGTATCTCCGTGTAGCGCAGCGTAGCATCAGCTGGCCTCACAAAAGCGAGCATTCGAGCTATCCGATTTAGCCTGTTCCTGGTACTCATCTGTCCAGCTCCAGCCGTCTTACCTAATCGCAACCCAAGAATCCGTAAGATTGCTGATTGACAGCCCGGGCGATTAAATTACACATTTTTGTCTTGACACGCATATTTCGTAACGATAGGATGCGCGCCGTTACATAAAAAATACAGTTCATCTCACTCTCTCAATCGCTCTTGATACCGCCTGAAGGGAATGGATTCGTACGCGAGGGGTCGCCACGGAGGCAACAAGATGGGAGCTAGAGTCGCGAGGGGAGCTGGCTGTGCGATATTCCTAATCGTAATGTGCTGCCTATTGGCGCTGCCTGGCTGGGCACAGACGGGCGGGACGGGAGCTTTAACTGTAACACTGACGGATCCAAGCGACGCACTCGTGCTGGGGGCCACGGTGACCGTGAGCAATTCGGCGGGTCTTTCGCGATCTCTAACCACGACCGCAAATGGAAGTTGTACGTTCACCTTACTGCCTGTCGGTAACTACAAGGTAGTCATCTCGGCGCCAGGTTTCACGACACTTGAGGTGCCGGTCGTCGCTGTCAACGTCACGGAGACTCGGCTTATAACGCAGAAATTGGAAGTGGGCTCGACGACGCAGCAAGTAACGGTGACGGCGGGCGTACAGACCATCCAGACCGAAGCTGTCACTCTGGGGGACACGGTTGGAAACGCGCTTCTGAACGATCTTCCACTGGTCACCCGCAATTACACCCAGATTCTCGGCTTGTCCCCTGGAGTCGTCACGGATGTGAACAACGCTTCGGCGCTCGGGCGCGGATCAAAAGACGTGTATGTCAATGGAGGAAGCAACGCCAGCAACAATTTCCAAATGGACGGAGTCAATGTCACGAATATATTCGAGGACACACCGCAAGACTCAGCGGCAACATTTGGATCAATTCCGATTCCCAGCCCCGATGCGCTCGAGGAGTTCAAGGTGCAAACAGGGCAGTTTGATGCGGGCTACGGCCAGAACTCGGGTGCCAACGTAAATGTCGTCACCAAGTCTGGCACAGACTCCTTCCATGGATCTTTGTTCGAGTTCTTTCGAAACGACGCACTGAACGCTAACGGCTTCTTTCAGAAAGAGACCGGGCAACCTCGCGGTAAGCTCGAACAGAATCAGTTCGGCGGCACGGTGGGCGGACCCCTGAAGAAAGACAAGTTATTCTTCTTTTTGTCCTATCAGGGGACTCGGCAAATCAATGGTGTTGCGGTTCAAGGGTTTCAGACGGCGGATTTGCCAGAGCAGCTGACGGACAACCGCACCGCCGCGGCGCTCGGCGCCGCGTTTTGTCCCGCGAACAATCCTCCCGGAAGTCCTGGCGCTCGTTTCGCAAACACGGAGTTTGGGGGAGTTCAGGTCGCCTGCGACGGCTCCAATCTGAATCCGGTCGCGCTCAACCTTTTGCAAGCCAAATTGCCAAACGGCACCTTCGTTATTCCCAGCCCACAAACGATCCTGAACCCCGGGACGGCAGCTGCGATCGGGTTTTCCTCGTTCAGTGTTCCCGCCACCTTTAAGGAGGACCAAGCGATCTTTAACATTGACTGGAAGATCTCTCCCAAAAATTCGTTGGCGCTGAAGTATTTCTATGCCTATGCTCCGCAAGTGTGGAGCTTCAATTGTACAGGGTGCCTGCCCTACACGGGCGGCAACGTGAATCACTCCGGAAACCAGTTTCCGTCGCTTAAGCTGACAACTCTGATTACGAACAACCTCGTGAATGAATTTCATGCTTCGTACTATTGGATACGAGCCGACGCCACACCGACCAATCCAATCACACCTCAAGAAGTGGGTATGACTACGGCCACCTCCTCCTGGAACACCTTCCTGCCGGTCATTAATATCAATGGCCTGCTCAACTTTGGAGGGTTTCTGGTAGATGGCTCAAAGGACCCTACAACCAGCTATGAAGTGTCGGACCAACTTTCCTGGTCGCACGGAGCTCACACGATACGATTTGGAATTGACGTGAGACAACCCGATTTCTACTACCATTTTTTCGGCGTGAAAGGACAGCTAACATTCTTAAGCTGGGCCGACTTTTTGGTCGGGCAGGCTGCAACACAAAATGGCACACCGTTTAGCAACGTGTTCAACTCGTTCTCGTACGTCACCCAGCCAGGGGGCACAACCTATAACAACATCCAATGGGAACAGAGCGCTTTCGTTCAGGACGATTTCAAGGTCAACCAACGGCTAACTCTCAACCTCGGCCTGCGTTGGGAACATGACGGTCAACCGGCCGTTCCGGATACCAATGCTGGAGTTGTAAATTATTATCTGAGTCTTCTCCAGGCACAGCCCATACCACCGGCCGACGGCACCTACGTAGGGCTGACGGTCGCCAACAATTTCGCGGGAACCGTGCCGACCGGGGTCGTGAGGCGCGCGAAGAATTGTCATAACGGAACTTGCGCGCCTTACTTTGATTTTGCTCCCAGGATCGGCTTTGCATGGCGGCCGATTGCAAGTAACAATCGACTTGTGGCGCGCGGTGGGTATGGCGTTTTTTACAACATCGTCCAGGGCGTTCCGTTTGCGATTGCCGAAACTGCCGTTCCCCCCACCGGCGAGACGTTCAATCACAGCGGCGTCAGTAATTCGTTAGCAACGCTAGAGAATCCATTTAATCCCATTCCCCCCCTAGGCTTTATTTCGGCATTGCGCACCCCGACCTCCCAACTTTCACAGAGTTCTGTGGCCTACAACCTGAGAACTCCTTACACGATGACCTACAATCTAGATCTGCAGTGGGAATTTAAGCCCTCGTGGCTTATCGATGTTGGTTACGTAGGTTCGAGCAGCCATAATCTTGAAACCGCTGCCGACTTTAATGAGCCGCTCCTGGCAAGCGCAGCGAATCCGGTTAACTGCGGCAACCCGGTTACAGGCTGCATCACTACCAATACGGCTTCCAACGCACCGCAGCGCGTGCCTATCGTCGGCTTCACTCCGCCTGGGCTGACGTTCAACGGAAATTTTGGAGCGTTTGAGTACAACGCTCTGCAGGCGATACTCAAGACTCCTTCCTTTCACGGTTTGCAATTCCAGGCTTCCTACACTTGGGCTCGAGATTTTACGAACGTCGCAGGTGTGGATCTCTCTGCGGGCGGCGCCGGCAGTATTAACAGCAATGATCCCGACAACCGTCGCCAGCAATGGGGACTGGCCGACTATACGCGCCCGCAACGGCTGGTGGTCAACTACACCTATAACTTCCCGCTCTATCGCGGCGCCGAGGGTTTTAGGGGCAAAGCATTGTCGGGTTGGAGCGTCGGCGGAGTCACCGTCGCTCAAGACGGCCTGCCCATAACACTTCTCGATTCCACCGGCGGGGCGGTCTATGGTTTTGCGGGAACTTCCCGCGCCCAACTATGTCCGGGATTCACCGCGGCCACCGTACAGACTCGAGGCAGTGTGGAGTCGCGTCTGAACAACTTCTTCAATCTGAATTCTGTGGCCGATACCTCGGCGATGGCTTGTACCATGCCGGTTCTTGGCGGCGTGCCGGGAGCTACTCTTTACGGCAACACGGGGCGCGCACTCTTTCTGGGGCCGGGTCAATTCAACTGGGATATTTCCATCGTCAAGAAAACCGTCGTGGGCGGGATCCGGGAGGGCGCGTATCTGGAGTTCCGGACGGAGTTCTTTAATGCCTTTAACCACGCGCAGTTTTCAAACCCCGGCGCGAGCGTGACCGGTTCTACCTTTGGCGTCATTTCCAGCACCACGGTCGCGCCGCGCATTATGCAATTTGCTCTGCGCTACGCTTTTTAGCCAAGCGCGCGTTGGCGACGAAAAGTGCTGTGTCAGTCCGTGGGCGGAATTCTGAGGATCTAGACTGTATCCAACACCGAGAGGAGTTTTCGATGACGATGCTTCCCGCGAAAAGAAACGATGAGTCAGAAGGAGCAGCGAATAAGACCGATCGGCGAAGCTTCATAAAGAGCGCATCAGTCGCCGGCCTTGCGATGGGAACGGCAGGAATTACCCGCGCGATGGAAGACTCTGCAGAGACAGCCCAGAGCGCAGCGCCGGCAGGCGATCCCCCTCGACCTGCCGGCATTCGTCAGGGAGGTGCATTCGATTGCCGCTTTCCGATCGCCTATGAATTCTCCATTCCGGAAGCGACGAAGGTGTTAATGCAGTATTTCGCGTCGCTGAGCCGGCGGGATCTTAAAGGCATGGCGCAGACACTGCATTATCCATACGGTACTTATGAAGGACTCGAGGCCACCATTGTCGACAGTGCCGACAGTCTGATGGACGCCCCTCCACCATCAATGAACGTGACGGGAAAGGGAGTGAACCTGATACGGCCGGGATCCTACGATATGTTGGACAGTTTTGAGGTTCACAATTACCTTCCAGTCAGCGTTCAGTTTTCGCTTTGTTATAGCCGTTACGCCGCCACCGGTGAAAAGATTCTCGTTTGCCAGGGGATTTACGCTGTGACGAACAACGATGGCAAGTGGGGTCTTCAACTTTCTTCCACCATATTCAAGCCTGCCGACGAAGCCGACTTGGTATTCAAGGACGCTGAACAAGCCTATCTGCGCCAAGAACGAACCGACGCCTTGGCCTTCGCCAACCGCGATCTGTCCAGACTCAAGACCCTGATTTTGAACCCTGGGAAACAGGCGGTTATAGCAAACCCGCTCGATTGGAAGAGTCCGCTCGTCGCGGCGCATGACGGAGACCCGATGGCGCCTTACAAGACGAAGGGCGTGGTGAGCCGTCTAAAGGTGACCGATGTCCCGGAGGTTAGGTCCGAGCCAGACGCGGCCAAGATGGGCGCCGTATTCAATGACTACTATGAGATCGCACGCGGTGGCTTTCCCAAGTATGCGGCGACGAGGATCGCTCCATACGCACGCGTTTTACACTCTTCTTCCGATAAGGCGCACGTTTGGGGCGGTTATATAAGGAACGCCCCGGACTTGACTCTGATTAACGAATTCCACCGCGGGCTGGGCGTATTCACTTACGTCAACGGACACTGGGGTTATGCCGGCACCGCTGGCGGTCTGGGTGACGTCTATTACCATGACTATTGGAATGACGAGCGATCGTAATTCGACTGGATCTCTGCGTGTAGACAAACACAGGCGCTAGGAGACGGGCGGCCCGGTCACCCAACAGTACGCGATGCTCGAACTCGTGATCGCTGAGTCTGACACGCCCGGCGGAATGCAAGTTCGGGTCTTGCCAAAGCGCATCTGGTTCTGCTTTTGACGTCCGTTTCCTGTGCAGGCGAGTGAGCGCTGGCAGTTCGCGGTGCTCGACTGAGGTTCGCGATGGCTGCTGAAAAGAAGATGACCATATCCGAATTGCTCAAGGGCCTCCCGACGAATTTCGGGCGCTGGGGGCCAAATGACGAGATCGGGGCACTAAACTTCCTGACGGCCAAAGAGGTTGAAAGGGGACTGTCGTCCGTCCTCAAACACACACCCTTCACTCTTTCGGTCGTGATTAACAGTCCGAAGGGCGATCCGCTGTGGCCAGGTCGCAGCAGTGCGCTCAAGTTAATGACGCTGGACAAGGGACACTATGAAGCCGGAAAAGCCCAGCCGTTTCCCGGCGGGATAGAATACGCCGACGACTATCTTTGTATGTTCCCCCAGGGCACAACTCATTTTGATGCCCTGGGCCATCCTTGGTATGACGACACTCTATACAACGGATATGACGCCCACTCTACAATCGGCGGTCTGGATAAGGCGAGCGTACTGCCTCTCGCCATGCGATCGGCTTCCGGGCCCGCAATCCTGCTGGACGTCGCGCGTTTCCGGAAGAAGAAATCACTTGAGCGCGGTGAAACCATCGCATTGTCGGATCTTCTGGAATGCGCAAAACAACAGAAAATCAAAATCGAGAAGCACGACATCCTCCTACTGCGCACTGGTTGGTTGTCTATTTTTTATGATCACGGGCCGGAAGTCTTCTACGCCGCACCGTTCGTCGAACCTGGACTGACTTTCTCGCGCGAACTGATTCAATGGTTTCATGAGATGGAAATTCCGTTACTTGCGACGGACACCATAGGCAACGAAACGACCATAGAACCGAACACTGGAATCGCAATTCCATTGCACGCTGCGCTTATCCGCAATCTCGGCGTGATTTTCAATGAAATCGTCTGGCTCGAAGATCTAGCAGACGATTGCGCAACCGATGGGCAATACCGATTCTTTTACACGGCGGCGCCGCTCAAAATCTCTCGGGGCACAGGTGCACCGGTAAATCCTATCGTCCTGAAATAGCGTTTGGGGCGCGTGCTTCTTTCGCTCTGAGCCGGTTGCCATACAGTATTTGTGGCGTGGTCATGCCCACCCATTCATCCATCGGAGCCGTTTCCGTGCCAAACGATTATTCAGAAACTACAGGAGTATCGGCGCCGCCCCTGAATTTGCTCAGTGAGGAAGAAAGCCTGTTCCAAGCCACGGTTCGGCGGTTCGCAAACGACGCCGTTTTGCCGCTGGTGAAGCAGATGGATGAAACCGGTGTCTTCGCCGCGGAGCTCATTCGCCAGTTCTTTGAACTGGGCATCATGGGAATCGAAATTCCGGAAGAGTACGGGGGCGCGGGCGGAAGTTTCTTTCAAGCTATCCTCGCAATCGAAGAGCTTTCACGGGTCGATCCTTCCGCTGGCGTCGTGGTCGATGTTCAGAATACCCTGGTCAACAATGCCTTACTTCGCTGGGCGAGCGATGAGCAGAAACATCGTTACCTGCGGCGGCTGTGCACCGACACGGTGGGCGCCTACGCGCTAAGCGAGAGCGGGGCAGGGTCCGATGCCTTCGCTTTGCAGACCACAGCAGAAGCCCGAGCCGACCAATTCATCCTGAACGGCAACAAGCTTTGGATCACCAATGCGCACGAAGCGAATCTGTTTGTACTCATGGCAACTGTGGACCGGTCAGCTGGATATAAAGGTATAACGGCCTTCATTGTCGAAAGGAATTTTCCCGGATTCAAGGTCGGCAAGAAAGAAGATAAGCTCGGAATACGGGCATCAAGCACCTGCGAGTTGATCTTGCAGAACTGTGCTGTGCCGCGGAAGAACGTATTAGGAACCATTGGTAAGGGGTACAAGATCGCAATGGAGACGCTGAACGAAGGGCGGATCGGAATTGCGGCTCAGATGGCTGGCTTGGCGCGTGGTGCGTGGGAACACGCCCTCCGATACGCTAGCGAGCGAAAGCAATTCGGCATGCCGATTATCGAATTCCAGGCAGTGCAGTTCCAAATTGCGCAAATGGCCACTGAAATCGAGGCCGGTCGCATGCTGCTTTATAACTGTGCGCGCATGAAAGACAAGGGAATGAATATCGTCAAAGAAGGGGCCATGGCCAAACTGTTCTGTTCGCAAGTTGCGGAACGTGTTGCGTCGGCGTGTGTGGAAATCTACGGCGGCTACGGATTCACCAAAGACTATCCAGTGGAAAAATATTTCAGGGACTCGAAAATCGGGAAAATCTATGAGGGCACCTCGAATATGCAGCTCCAGACCATCGCCAAGTCGGTTCTGTTGGCGCCTGGGAAAAGTTGATTGGCCGGTGGACGTGTGTGCCAGAGCTTGCGCAACCGGGAACGGCCAGGCCCATCGCATGCGAGGATCGTCAAACATCCCGGGTAACCACGGCGTGATCGAAAGGTCGGTGCGCTAGCGCCTCGTCCGCCATTACCAAAAGATGTACAATTACTGGCCTGGAGCAAACTCACTTTGAACGCAAGGCGGATGATTTTTGAGCTTTACTTCGAGTACATACAGCATTTTGGTTCGTCAATTACCCCGCGGTCCATGCTTCGGCTTACCTCTGAGCTGAATATTTCAGCAAACGCGACGCGTGCTGCCTTGTGCCGCCTGGTGAAACAGGGGTGGCTGCAACGCAATAAAATCGAGGGGCGTGCCGTATACCTATTGACTCCGCTCGGTCGCGAAAGATTGGAAGAAGTTCGCCCTCGTATTTTTTCCTCCCGACACAGTGACTGGGACGGGCAGTGGACGATCCTGACCTACTCGGTCCCTGAACGCCTAGGTCACCATCGAGATCGATTGCGACGCGAGCTGGAATTCCTTGGATTCGGTTCCATGACCCCGTCGACGTGGATAAGCCCGAATGCTCTTGTTGATATCACGTTGCGTCATCTCTCGCTTCGGAACCTCGATGGTTACGTCCACCTGTTCCGCGCTCGACAAGCAAGCTCACAGCCCCACAACTTGCTTATCGAGAGATGTTACAACCTGGAAGGCATCCAGCGACATTATGTGCGGTTCATCAAAAACTGGCGCGGGCAGCGTGAGAGGCTCGCTGCCGCCAATCGTCCCACCGAGAACGCGTGTTTTGTTGCAAAGATGCAACTGGTGTATGACTTTGCCGACTTTGTCTATCTAGACCCATTTTTACCCTCAGAATTGCTGCCTAAGGATTGGCTAGGGTATGAAGCGTGGCGGATCTTTCGGGATTGCTACTTGTTGCTGGCGGAACCCGCGTTGGCTTTCTTCGAAAAGAATTTCGACGGTCCGCAGAGAACGGCAAAAGAACAACGCGACGGCCGGATACGCGCCCTAGACCAGACTCCAGTCGAGGCCTAGGGATCGGAGTGCTGATGACGGAGGTGCCGATCGACTTTTGTGAACTGAAGATCTGCTGCTTTGTATAGCTTTGTTGCCTTCGCTCTTGCCGTGAAAAGTTCGCATTGCGCGACGATGCCATGCCGCGCCCAGCATCGTTCCCGCCTGCCCATCATTCTCGCCTTAACGCCCGCGGTCATTTGACTCAGCAAAGCTCCGTTTACGTAGCTCCACCGGGCACATAACCCTGAAACTTCAAAGTGTCGAACCCGGTCCCGCGAGAAAGAGCCAGATCCGAACCGCTAGTTCGCTATTCCACCCAATCAAACGACCGCGCCACAGCCTTCTTCCACGACCGGAATAACACTTCCCGCGCCTCGGCATCCATCTGCGGCTGCCAACTCCGCTGCACGGCCCAATTGGCCCGTAGATCGCGCAAGTCGCGATAGAATCCTACCGCCAAGCCTGCCGCGTAAGCCGCCCCCTGCGCCGTAGTCTCCGTCACCGCAGGACGGACCACAGGAATGCCTAAAATGTCCGCCTGAAATTGCATTAACAGCTCGTTCACCACCATCCCTCCATCGGCCCGTAGCACCGCCAACGGAATACCCGAATCCTTTTCCATCGCCTGCAGTACTTCGCGCGTCTGAAAGGCAGTGGCTTCCAGCGCCGCACGTGCGATATGACTCTTGTTCGAATGCCGCGTCAGCCCCGCGATCACCCCTCGCGCCGAGGTCTTCCAGTAAGGCGCGTACAACCCAGAAAACGCCGGCACAAAATAGACGCCGCCATTATCCGGCACCGCAGCAGCCAGCGCCTCAATATCCGAACTCTGCTGAATAATTCCCAGATTGTCGCGCAGCCACTGCACCAGCGCCCCGGTAATCG
>Ga0209169_10000769_pt1 | contig 19634 bp, 18 predicted proteins | sample HubBroMetageWRM4_FD_188346 | JGI IMG/M metagenome (GOLD analysis project Ga0209169, IMG submission 188346) | Warmed soil microbial communities from the Hubbard Brook experimental Forest, New Hampshire - Hubbard Brook CCASE Soil Metagenome WRM 4... | ecosystem: Environmental > Terrestrial > Soil... | reverse complement strand
CGGGCTTATTTCCCCTTCGCCAGGAATCTCTCGATAAACCCGGTATCGAAATTGCCAGCTCGGAAATCCGGATCAGCCAAAATGCGCCGGTGCAGCGGAATCGTGGTGAAGATTCCTTCGACGATAAACATCCCCAAAGCGCGGCTCATACGTGAGATGGCTTCGCTGCGATCTTTGCCACGCACCACCAGCTTGGCAATCAGCGAATCATAATAAGGAGGAATCGTGCCTTCAGCATAGGCAGCTGTGTCAATGCGCACGCCCGTCCCTCCGGGCGGATTGAACGTCGTAATCTTGCCCGCCGACGGCCTGAAAGTTTCTGGATGCTCGGCATTGATGCGACACTCGATGGCGTGTCCGCGATGGACGATCGGACCTTGCAGCACATCGGCCAGCTTTTCGCCCGCCGCGATCATGATCTGACTCTTGACTAGATCCACGTCGGTTACCATTTCAGTGACCGGATGCTCCACCTGGATGCGCGTATTCATCTCGATGAAGTAAAGCCGCTTTTGCTGGTCCATGAGAAATTCAATAGTGCCGGCATTGTGGTAGCCGACCTGACTGAGCGTCTTGCTGAGAATGTCTCCGATTTCCTTGCGCAGTTCGGGAGTTACGCGCACCGACGGCGACTCTTCCAGCAACTTCTGGTGGCGGCGCTGGATCGAACACTCGCGCTCTCCCAGGCTGACAACGTTGCCATGCTCATCTGCCAGCACCTGAAACTCGATATGCCGCGGATTCTCGACATAGCGTTCCAGGTAAAGGTCGCCATTGCCAAAGGCGGCCGATGCTTCCGATTGCGCCTGACGATAGAGCCCAGGCAATTCCTCTTCATCGCGCACAATGCGCATGCCGCGGCCTCCGCCACCTGCCGTTGCTTTGAGGATGACGGGAAATTCGACCTTCCGTGCCCACTCCAGCGCTTCGCCCTCTGAGGCGACTACGCCGTCGGAACCAGGAAGAATCGGCACACCATGTTGTTTCATGGCGGCGCGCGCTTTCTCTTTTTCACCCATCAGCCGTATAACATCTGGAGTGGGGCCAATAAACTTGATATGACAGGCTTTGCAGACTTCCGCGAAGTTGGCGTTTTCAGAAAGCAGCCCGTAGCCAGGATGGATGGCGTCGACGTTTGCGATTTCGGCGGCGCTGATCACTGCGGGAATATTGAGATAGCTCTGCGCCAGCTGCGGCGGACCAATGCAGATCGCCTCGTCCGCAAAGCGCACGTGCAGCGAATTCCGGTCGGCTTCGCTATAGATCGCGACCGAACGGATGCCGAGTTCCTTGCATGCGCAAATGACGCGCAGCGCAATCTCGCCGCGATTCGCTACCAGAATTTTCTTGAACATGATCTGCCTGAGACGTCCTGCTTGGAATGATCTGCCGTGGGGCTTTATTCGGAGCTATCGTCCGTCATTTTGACGAACGCACAGCGAACAACTCCTGACCGTACTCGATCGGTTGGCCGTTAGCGACGAGTTTCTTGATCAACTCTCCCGCTACATCACATTCGATTTCGTTCATCAATTTCATCGCTTCAACGATGCACAAGACCTGGCCCACTTCTAACGTATCGCCGACTTTTACAAAAGGCGGCGATCCGGGTGAAGGCGATTCATAAAAGGTTCCGACGATGGGCGACTTCACAATGTGCAGCTCTTCTTCGGGTTCGGGGGTAGGCTTGGACGCACTAACCCCCGCTGCCAGGTCAACTTTGGAAGGCTCCGAAGTAGAAGCTACGGGAATCGCGACCTGCGCCGGATGAACTGCAATGTAACGCGAGTCAGGCAATGCCGCGGGAGGCGCTTCGGCGGCGCGCTTGATCTTCACTTTGACATCGCCGCGCTCCAACTCGAACTCGGCAATGTCTTTTTCGATTAAGAACTCAATCAGTTCTTTCAGCTCTTTTTGATTCATGTATACGGCGGGTTCCGTTTTCAAAAAATCCCGCTAACCGGGCAGCGGGTGCGGCGGTCGCTAACAATCACAATGTCATAAACTAAATCTTTTAATTACTTAATTTTAGCAATTAAATAACAATCAGTTCTTTATCCGTGGGAACCAGCACCTCGCAACCCGACGCGGTGACCATCACCACGTCTTCGATGCGGACTCCCCACTTCCCAGGAACATACACGCCAGGCTCAATCGTAATGACCATTCCCGGCTGTAGTTTCTGGAATTGCCCCTGCGCCAACCTAGGCGCCTCGTGTATCTCTAATCCTAAACCATGCCCAGTGGAATGCGTGAAGTACCGGGCCAACTTCCGCTGGCGAAGCACTCGGCGGGCAGCGCTATCCACTTCGGCGCAAGTCACGCCTGGATGGACCGTCGAAATCGCGGCTAACTGCGCTTCCAGTACTGCTTGATACAGCTGCCGAGCTTCCGTTGAAGGACGCCCTACATGCACAGTCCGAGTGCGATCCGAACAATAACCGGCGAGTATAACACCAAAATCACAGACCACGAACCCCCGACCGGGGATGCGTGACTGAGAGGCACGGCCATGCACAATCGCAGAGCGAGTCCCCGCAGCGAGTATCGTCGGGAACGACATGCCTTCGGCTCCGCCGCACCGCGCCTCGTACTCCATGGCTGCCACGACTTCGACCTCCCGTACCCCCGGTCGAATCTTCTGGCATGCAATCTTAAAAAGACTAGCGCCAAGTTCAACTGCGCGTCGTATGCGGAGGATCTCGGTTGCATCCTTCACCATGCGGGCACGCTCGACCAGCGGAGGTGCCAAGCACAACCGGGCCTTCCCCTTGAGCGCAGATGCCAGGCGATCGCGCATGCCGGCAGTGATCGACTCTGGTTCGATGCCCACCCGCGCAGGAGCTGATCTTCTTCGTTTGGCGGCCAGCCATTCCGCAGCCGCCACTAGGGGAGACTTCGGAGCGATCTCAATCTTCACGTCCTTTAAGTTCGCGGCCTTGATCTCCTCGGTCGCCTGCGTGCGATAGCGGCCGTCGGTGAAGAAAATGGAACCGCGATCCGAGACAATCAAAGCTCCGGAGCTTCCAGTAAATCCGCAGAGATAGTGAATATTGGGAAGATGTGTGATCAGCAGCAAGTCAAGCTTGTGATCGGAGAGCAAAGACTGGAGCCAGCGCAGGCGTCCGGCATAGGGCATAGGAGTCAGGTTCATACCAATCGAGCCCATGGTTGAGTCCATGACACCATTTTTCATCGCGGCGCGATTCATGGGATGGATGGAGTGTAGCAGGGACGATAAAGCTGGCGGCGTAATCTCACGGCGCAAAAACAAAAACCGCCGGCCTCTCTCGGCAGGTTCTCCGAGAGGGTCGGCGGCTTGGGCTTGTTCTAACTTCGCGCTAGGTCTGGATGATGCGCGGAGTTATGAAGAAAATCAGCTCCTGGTTTGATGTAATCACCGTGCGATGCTTGAACAGGTTGCCGAGGTACGGGATATCCCCGAGCACAGGCACCTGCGACACCGTCAGCGAGTTTTCGGTCTGGATGACGCCGCCGATAACCACCGTGCCGCCGTCGGTGACCAGAACTTGTGTGGTCGCCTGCTGCGTATCCAGGGCGGGGTTGTCGCCGTTGCTTTGGTTCGCTTGGCTATAGTCGGGTGTCGTGTTCTCCACGTCCACGTTCAGGAAAATGGTTCCTTCCGATGTGATCTGCGGCGTTACTGTCAGTCGCAGGAAAGCACTCACATAGGTAGTGGTGGGCGGACCACCCAATTGGGCCTGAGTCACGATCGGTATCTGCACGCCCTGTTTCACTACAGCCTGAATGTTGTTTTGGGTGACGATACGAGGACGAGAGAGAACTTTCAGCAACCCACGCGATTCTGCCATGGTGAGAATCAGGTCGAGACGCATGTTGTTGGTCGCGTTGACGAACGACAGACCGCTGGTCGGTCCGGTTGCTCCCAGGTTCGAGAACAACGGAATCGTACCGGTGGTAGAAGTGCTTTGAGGATACAGAGGAGTCAGCCCGGAGACGATGTTGGGCGAAGCTCCTACGGCTTGTGCGCCGCCGATGCCGGTTGTGCCGTTACCCCAGCCAAAGCCGAGTTGCACACCGATGTCGCGAGCGAAGGTACGCGTGGCTGCTACCACGCGGGCTTCAATTTCGACCTCTTGAGTTTTGCGGTCCATCTGCTGAATGAGGCGGTCGATCTGGGGCAGAACCGATGGAATATCGGATACGATGATCGAGTTGGTGCGTTCATCGGCAACAATGTCTCCACGCTGAGTAATGAATTTCTTCAGCGGTACCAATACGTCCTTGGCATGTGCGTAGCTGAGGAAGCGAGTGATGGTGACTTTGTCTACTGCGAGCGCCTCGGCATCGATTTGCGCGCGGCGGCCTTCGGCTTCCTTCCTCAACGTTTCAACCGTGGCAATGCGCAACACATTGCCGTCCAGTTGGCGAGATAGTTCGTTGTCCTTGAGCACGATATCGAGTGCCTGATCCCATGGCACATCATCGAGCACAATGGTCAGATTGCCGTGGATCGCAGGATCGAGCACGACGTTCAAACCGCTGATCTCATGAATCAGGCGGAAGAAATCTTTCAGATCGACATCCTTAAGATTGACCGAGATCGGTTCGCCAGTGTACTTGGCGCCGTTCACCGCCGGCTTCTGCTCCAATTGGACTTTTTGCTCGGCAGCCAAATTCACGGCCGGCTGAATAGGTTGTGGGTTCCCTGGGGCTTGACCGAGGGCGGCATTGGCATTGCTGGCGACCAGTTCCGAGGCCGTCTTGTCGGCAAAACGATCTGCCGCCGCCTGCGCCTTTGCCGCCGGCTCGACACCTTTGTCATCCGCCTTGTCGCTGGCTTTGACCGTCTTGGGCGAATATTTAACCTCGACGAAAGCGACGTCCGATGCCTTATCGGTGCTCACTGCGGGAGTAGCAGCAGAAGCAACCGTCGTTACCGATGCAGTCGGGACCGAGGCTACCGGAGCAGAAGTGACAGGAGCGGAAACCGGGACCATTTTCGGCGCGGCGCTCGGCACGGAGCTCGCGGTCACCAATTTCGCGGCCGGCGCGGTCGGGCGCTGAGCCACCACGGCATCGTGGATCTTTAGTATGAAGCTGCCGTCTGGGCCTGCCACCAGTTCATGCTGGCAGTTGGCGGTGAGATCGACAACTACACGCGTAGTTGGCCGAGCTTGCCCGTCCATCCCGACGCGCACGTCTTTTACGCCGTCACGGCCGACGCTGATGCGGCTCTGCGCCGTCGCCATCACGGTGTTGGGAAAGTCGATGACGATGCGTGCCGGAGAATCGAGTGTCGTCACTCGGGGCGCCAATGCGCCCTTCGCTTTGAACTCGACGCGTAATCCGTCCTGGCTGTTCGCGACCTCGAGCTTCTGCAGCGCAGAGCTCGCGGCCACCCCCGTGCCCGTCATGTCAGCCGCGTCGGCGATCATCACAAACGCCATCAGCGGAACCAAAAGACCCAGCAGTTGCTTTCGCATTTCCCTATCTCCCCATGCGAGGCCGTTTCGCCTCCATGTGTTTTCTAGAACGTATTTCGTCGAAGTCTTCTCTCTCCAGGCCTACACTGCCGGAGTCGTAATCTTCTTCACCACTTCCCGCGTAAAAGTCTTGCCCAATCGGTCTTGCAGTGTTTCCTGGAAAACAATAGAGTCACCCGTAATCTTCACCACATAACCGTTGAACACCGGATCGTTTTCCCGCAAAAAATAGGCCTTATTCAGGCCGTTGCTGACCACGGCAATGAACCCGTTTTCGGAATGCACCACCCCGCGCAAGTTAACTTCGCCAATTTCCAGACACTTCTTGCCGGAGCTGCAACCCGAACCGCTCGTATGGTTCACCACCGGACTGATAAAAGGATCGCGTCTGCCGTTCGCAGCATATTTAGCGTCCGGCGTAGTCTGCTGCTCAGGTTCCGTGTTTTCGCCATCTCCGGGAGCCCCATTGCTGGCCACAATCGCGCCTGCGGGCGGATTTTTCTTGGGAGCAAGACCGATCGGCGACGCGTCAAGCCGGGCTGCATGTTTCGAACCATGCTTCGATCCGCTCTTTTTCGCACCGATTGCGGATTTCGTGGATACCGGAGCAGATGCAATGTTCTGCGCTACTGGAGCTGACGACTGGCTCAAAGCCGCATTCGACGCAGCTGTCGAAGTAGCACTGACACCGTTCATCGTGTTGCGCGTGTTCTGAATGATCGTGGGACTCTGGGCCGAGGCCAAGCCCGCGGCTAGTATGCAACCGAGAGTTGTCATCGTGATTGCGATCGTCGGTTTCATTGTGTCCCTCCCTATTTCTTTACCGCTGGTACCGGCGGTCCGGGCTTACTGGCGGCCGGCGGCGCCGGATCCAGATCGTGACTGAAATATGTCGTGGTCAGGCAAGTGGCCACCACCGTCTCATTGGCCGCATACTGGTAGGTGTGCTTCGCTTTTGCTGCGTTTGGAGCACGAGTCGAGGCCACCAACAGGTTCGAGACATTTATGATGCGCTCAACTTTCCCCAGCCGGTCGAAGAACCCGAGCATCGAGTAGTACGGACCGTCAAACTCAATTTCGAACGGCACTTCGGTGTAAAACTCTTTGTTGGCGTATGGTCTGGCCGTATAGCGGCGGATTTCCACTCCCGCCTTGCGAGCTTCTCCGCTCACCATGCGCATGAAGTTGTCCACTTCTTTCTCATCGGGCACGATGCGCCGCTCGATATCGAGTTGCTGCTTCAGACTGGCGAGCTGGCGTTCCATATCGGCCAGCTTCGGCCGGTAGGCTTCCAGTTCCGCATTCTCGCGAAGTTTCGCCTGCAACTTGACCCGGGCCGCGTCATTCTGATCGCGTTCCGACTTGAAGACCGTGTAGTAGAGGGCACCCGTGCCCACCACCGCGGCCAGCAGCAGAACTCCCAACAGCTTCACACCTGTTAATTCGCCAAGATTCATAGTCGGTTCCGCCTTTACGACTTCGCCTTATCCGTCGCTTTTTCGCAGGTCAGCGTGAACTGAAACGCCTGCATGTCCTTCACGCCTTCGTCCTGATAACTTTCCTTGATCTCGATGTTCTTGAAGAAGCCGGTCTTCTGCAGGTTGGAAATCAGGTTAGCCACCGCATCGCTGCTCAATGCGGTACCGTCGATCGCCACGCTCGCACCCTGGTCCTGCATGCTGTTCAACCAGACCGCCTCGGTGCCATTGACCGTATCGCCGATCATCGCCAGCAGGTTCAGCGGTCCAGTCTGATTGGCACGCAGCTGATCGATCACATCGACCCGGCGCTTGTAGGAATCGGCTTGTTTCTGCCGCTCCAGGTATTTCACTTTGATGTCGGCCAGTTCGCGGTTCTTTTGTTCCGCCAGACGGGATTGGACATCAATCGATTTCTTTTCCCGGTCGAGCTGGTACCAGTACCCGTAGTTGAGGGCGCCAGCAATCAGCACGACCGCCGCCACCTGGACTACTGGTCCGCCCAGATTGCCAAACTCGAAGCTCGGCATGCTCAGAGCGGGACCGGAGCTTTTCTTGCCTTTCGGTTTCGGAGAGCCCAGCAGATTGATTCGGATCATAGCTTTTCAAAGCTCCTCAGGGCCAAACCCACAGCCACCGCCAACTGGCCGGCGTTCTGTTCGACCAGCTCCGCCCCAGCACCTTCCGCCGGAGCCAAGACTTTCTGAAATGGATTGAACAATTCGACTGGCATCGAGAACTCCTGCCGCAACGCTTCCACCAGCCCTGGAACTTTGGCCGAACCACCGGCGAGATAAATCTTCTCGATGTGCTCACCCGCGGCGCTGGCGCGGAAGAAGTCGAAGGTTTTCTGAATTTCCAGCACGATAATTTCGGTTACCTGCTGCAGGATCGGCGTCTTCGCGTCATCCTGCACCGTGCCCACCTTGTGCCCCAGCTTGAGCGATTCCGCATCGTCGAAGCTCAGATCCAGTTCCTTCTGCAAGGAATCGGTGTACTGATGCCCACCCACCGAAACGTCGCGCGGAAACAAAGGTGTCGTACCCTTGACGATGTTGATGTTCATTACGCTCGCACCCAGGTTGAGTAATGCCACCACCTGCGTCGGCGCCGGCTCATAGTTGTACTCGTAGCAATTCTGCAGAGCGAGCGCATCGATATCCACAATAGCCGGTGTCTTGCCCGCCATCGAGAGTACGTTGGTGTAATTCAGAATCTTGTCTTTCTTCACCGCCACCAGCAGCACATCCATTTGCGGGCTGGTCGCGTCGTCGGAAAGAATCTGATAGTCGAGGTTGACATCCGCCAGGTCGAACGGAATATGCTGGGCGGCTTCCTTCTGAATGGTCTCGGCCAATTCTTGGTCGCTCATCGAAGGCAGCGAAATTTTCTTCACGATCACCGAGTGTCCGCTGACCGCCGTGGCTACCGCTTTCGATTTGATCGCAGTGTCCGTGAACAGCTTGGCGATGGCGGCCGAAACCGTGCCCGAATCCACGATCATGGAATCCACAACAATGTCAGGCGCGATTGGTTCCAGACCGAGATGTGCCACTTCGATTCCAGCGCGCGTCCTCTTGAGCTCGACGGCCTTGATGCTCGATGAGCCCACATCCAGACCCACTATCGTTTTCGATCCCATTCCAAACATGTGCCCGCCCCTCTTTTACGAAGTTCGTTTACGGAGTTCCAGCAGCTTTACCTGCTGCCTTAATTTTCTTTTTTCCCTGCGGTTCCGTTTCCATCGACTTCTCTTCCATCCACTGATCCAACTTCGATTTCTTGAAGCGCCAGCGATTGCCCAACTTGAACGCCGGAATTTTTTGTTCGTTCACGTACTTGTACAAAGTGTCCGGACTCACTCCCAGATACTGCGAAGCTTGACGAATATTCATCACTTCTCGCGAGTCGGCCATTTACGTTTCCCTACGGGTTCGTGTGTATTTTGGTGTGCTGAGCATATCTCAACCGGTAGCGGGGGCCTCTCAAGGTGAATCTCCCGGTTTCTTTGGGTTTTATGGGGGTTTTCTGGATTTCACGAAAAGTGAAGTTGCAGTCGCCGTCTACGGAATGTATGCAGATATGATTGGATCACTATTAGTAGTGGTATCTATGCGGATAGAGCACCAGTCACCCCAGTTGGGGTAACTAAGGTACTAGAGACGGTACGGAAGTACTGGAACGGCCGCGCAACCCTTTGAAAATACGCGGTTGAAGCGCATCAGCGATCGTCACAAATTGCCTTTCGCAATGCAACTTTTCGCTTGCGAAATTCAAACTCCGTGCGCGGCATTCGAGATTTGGTCGATGGAGCGACGAGCATCCTCGGCGGTCAATGACGAGCATAGCCCGGCGATGATTTGCGCTTGCGCCGTCACGGCTGCTCGCCAACCACAGTGATTTTCGTATCGGTTCGAAATTTCTTGTAATCGCGATAGGTCTGATCGACATCTTCGTCGAAACTTTTGAACAACGCTACCCGCGCATCAAAATGGAGCTGCACATGTTTGGGCAGCCACACTTCATCGTTCACTCTAGACGACTCAATGATCAGATGCGTCCCTTTATGAATCCGGGCAAGCACGAAGCCGACGGATATCGTATCGATGGCTGTGATATCGAGCTTAACCCATTCTGAGTCGACTTTATCAATCCACACGCGCCCTTTGAACTTGCCGAGTATTTTGGCTTCCCGATTTTTGGGTTGATAACCTGGACGAGGTTCGCCCTCAAATAACCATGTGTCGCGTCCGTCGATCACTTCGGAACCAAGCAAGCGAAAATTGAACGCATCGGCGATCTCAAGCACAAACTTGCGATCCTCTTCCCGGTCTTTTTCTTCTTTCTCCAACCGCTTGCGGCGGTCCTCTTCGGATTCCTGCTTGCGTTTGTCGATGATCTTCTGAATCTTCTCGTCTTCCTTTTTCGCATCCTCAGCCGACAACGGTTTGTCATCCTTGGCAGTCAGCCGCGCGACTTGCTCTCCATAGATTTCGAGAATCTCTGAAGTCGAGGTCTCGGTCTTTTTGACCGCACCATCGCCATCAAGTTTGTGCCTCTCCTCCCGCTCAGTGTAAGTGTAATCGCGCTGCTGCTTGTCATTCTCGATATCTTTCTCTTCGGCGCGGCGCAACAACTCCCGAATCTGCTCCGGAGGCACATCACCGCTGGCATCGGGCTTAAGGTCGATCGGCGTGGGAGGACCTTGCGGATTTGGCGCTGCGGCTACAGTAGGATTGGCCTGCTCCTGCGCAAACCCGCAGAAAGCGAGAAAGGAAAAGACGAACAGGCCCATCACGACACAGCGAAAATACTTACCCATGCTGTACCTACGAGACGAGAAAAGATTCTGTTCCACTACTTCTCCGCCCGCTCCAGGCATCCCGCCCGGAAGGATCGCCCATCCAGCCGGTGCAACCGCTTAGCCTGAGCAGGAGTGATGAGCGAATAATGAGAAATGGTGAGCAAATATTCCGCGACAAACCACACAGGCTTCTCAGTGGTCATCCATTGCAGAGTATCGAAACGCTGCATATGGACGGGCCGGGAAAAAGTCCGCAGCGTGCGCTCTCCCCGCAGATTGAAGTAGGTGTCGAAATAACTAAGCGCCAGTTCGCGCAGCGAACGATACACCGGCTCGCGATAACGGCAACCGGTGTAATTCGATTTGGCTAAAGCACCCCAATGTCCGTCGATGCGATACACGGCAATCACATGATCGGTATCGTGCTCGGCCTCCAGATCAAGAATCAGCGGAGGATATCCGATGACGCGCAAAGCCGCAGCGGCAAATAACGCTCCCTCATAACAGTGTGAAGTATTCTCCCGCAATACCCTCCGCGGGGACCACGCACTGTCGGCAAGGTGATACGGCATGTCATCTAAGGCCCGCTGAATTCCGTGAGGAGTCTTGAGTGCGCAGAGCTTGCGCAGTTCAGCCGGGGTCAAGTTCCAAGAATCGTTTTTATTCATCATCCCAAATTCGCGGTAGAGACGCGGCTTGCCGCGTCTTCCGCGGACTGCGGCCTCCCTTTGAAAGTAGCAGCATCGAGCGATGGTTGGGAATAGAGGAGCAGGTGTCGGCAGCGTAATGGCGTTGCTCCGTTGCGCCTACCTCAGCAACTCCCCCAACTCCCGAGGACTGTCAATCAGCACATCCGGTGGCACATCCTCCAGCGAATGCGGAGCGAACCCATAGGTCACGCCGCAGGTCCACATACCAGCGTTACGCCCGGTCAAAACGTCGATCGACGAGTCTCCAATAATCAGCGCCTCATCGGCAACCACCCCAATTTCTTGCAGGATGGTGCGTGCTCCCAGCGGATCGGGCTTCTTTGTGACAAAACTATTGCCGCCGTATATACGAACAAAGAAGTCTCCCAGCCCCAGCGCCTGCACAATATCGCGCGAAGGGTTGACTGGTTTGTTCGAGAGAACTGCCATCAACCGATGCACTCCGTTTGAAGGCTGCGCCAATCCAGACAGCACTTCAGGAATGCCCTTATAAACCGTGGTGTGATCGAGCTTATGCAGCCGGTAATAGCCTAGAAAATATTCCAAACCCGTCCGGAGCAGCGCCTCATCATCCGTGTCGCCAAGTGCGCGGCGTACCAGCGCCGGCGCACCGTCTCCCACATAGCTCGCAATGACGTCACCCGCCAACTCAGGACGCCCCAGATGCCGCAACATCGCGTTCACGGAGTGAACTAAATCCAGCCGCGAGTCGATCAGAGTCCCATCCAGATCAAAAACCAGCAAGCGGATGCGATGCGGATCGAACTGGCGCAAGAAGCGAATCATGACTCTCCAGAATAACTTAGGGATAGCCCGGGCCGTACAGTCCTGTTCGTCAGTCCGCGTTATGCGCGAGTAATTCTTTCTCCACAGCCCGGTCGCGTTTACAATAAAGCTCGGCAGAACATCGCCCTGGGTGAACGGCACACGATGGCCACGACCAAAGTCGATCCCAAACTGAACGAAAGCAACGTCGCGCAAAAGGCCAAAAGCTATCATGGCCTAACGAGTCAGCAATTAATTGACGCATATCGCATCATGTTTACCTCGCGCCGCGTGGACGACCGCGAGATCATGCTCAAGCGCCAGCAGAAGGTCTTTTTTCAGATCTCTGGAGCCGGCCATGAAGCCATGGGCGTGGCTGCGGCTTTTGCCTTAAAGCCGGGCCGCGACTGGTTTTATCCCTATTACCGCGACCGTGCGCTCTGTCTCGCCCTGGGCGCAACTCCGTATGAAATGCTGCTCGGCGCCGTCGGCGCGGCCGACGATCCCAGCTCCGGCGGCCGCCAGATGCCTTCGCATTGGGCCTTCAAGCGGATCAATATCGTGACCCAGTCGTCCGCCACGGGAACCCAGATTTTGCAGGCTGTCGGATGCGCCGAAGGTGGCCGTTATTTCTCCAAGCATCCCAACGCCGCGCAAAAAGCCGAGGGCGATTACCGCCAGTTTAAGGATGTCGAATTCCAGCGTGACGAAATCACCTATGTCTCGCTCGGCGACGGTACCACCAGCGAAGGCGAATTCTGGGAGGCGCTAAATTCGGCCTCCAATTTGCGATTGCCGGTAATTTTTTGCGTGCAAGATAACGGATATGCGATCTCGGTGCCCGTGGAAGTGCAGACTTCCGGCGGCAACATTTCACGCTTGGTCTCGGGCTTTCCTAACTTCCATTTCGAGGAGATCGATGGCACCGACCCCGCCGTCGCTTATGCCGCTTTCAAGCGAGCAGCCGACCATTGCCGTGCCGGGCATGGTCCGGCATTTGTTCATGCCCATGTAATCCGCCCTTATTCACACTCGCTCTCCGATGACGAACGTCTGTATCGTCCCGACTCCGAGCGCCAGGCCGATGCCGCGCGCGATCCCGTGCCCCGCCTGCAGATGTTCCTGCTGCGAGAAGGCATCCTCGACGAAAAAGGGATCAACAAGATCGAGAAGGAAATCGAAGAGCAGATTCAAGCCGACGCCGATCGCGCCCTGGCGGCCCCGATCCCACAGCCGGAGACCATCTACAACTTCGTGTATTCGCCCGATCTCGATCCCACTTCGGCGGCGTTCGAGACTCGTCCTGCAACAGCCGTGTCTGAAACCGCCGCCGATGGCAAGCGTTCCGCCTCGCAGCCCAAGACCATGGCGGAGCTCATCAACACCACACTGCGCGATGAGATGCGGCGTGACGAGCGGGTTATCATCTTCGGCGAAGACGTCGCCGACGCCAGCCGCGAAGAGTACATAAAGCGGAAGTTGGTAAAAGGCAAAGGCGGAGTCTTCAAGCTGACCTCCGGATTACAGATGGAATTCGGGGCTGACCGCGTCTTCAATTCTCCCCTGGCAGAAGCCAATATCGTAGGACGCGCCACGGGCATGGCAACTCGCGGACTCAAACCAGTAGTTGAAATCCAGTTCTTCGATTACATCTGGCCGGCGATGATGCAGTTGCGCGACGAACTCCCCACCATCCGCTGGCGCTCGAACAACGCTTTCTCGGCGCCTCTGGTGGTCCGGGTCGCGATTGGCGGCTATCTGACTGGAGGCGCTATTTATCATTCGCAATGCGGCGAGAGCATCTTTACCCATACCCCGGGATTGCGCGTGGTCTTCCCGTCCAATGCGCTCGACGCCGCAGGCTTACTGCGAACAGCGATCCGCTGCGACGATCCAGTATTGTTCCTCGAACACAAGCGCCTCTACCGCGAAACCTATGGACGCGCCGCCTATCCCGGCCCCGACTACATGGTCCCATTCGGAAAAGCGAATATCGTGCAGCCCGGAACCGACCTCACCGTCATCACCTACGGCGCAGTAGTTCCGCGCGCGCTGCAAGCCGCGCAAAAAATACAGCGTGAGCATCAGGTCAGCGTCGAACTGATCGACCTGCGCTGTTTGAATCCGTTTGATTGGGATGCCATCGCCACTTCAGTGAAGAAAACCAACCGTGCGCTAATCGCTTACGAAGATACCCTGAGCTGGGGATACGGCGCCGAAATTGCCGCTCGCATCGCCGATCAACTCTTCCATCATCTCGATGCTCCCGTCAAAAGAATCGCGGCTACCGATACATTTGTTGCCTATCAGCCGATTCTCGAGGATGCGATTCTGCCGCAGGCCAGCGACCTGTTCCGCGCAATGAAGGAGCTGGCGGAGTTTTAGGTTCAGCGCGGAGACGATTATCGCGTACCGCCCGATCTCGCGCCAAACGTCATTCCCCAAGGGCCGCCATCAAAACACACCAGCGTAAAAGCCATCGCAGCCAACGCCAGCGGGAATTCGAATCCGCCATTCCCAGTCAACCCGTTCTTGAAATGTACCTTCCAGATGGCCACGCCCATCTCGATCACGAATGCGAGCGAGAAGAAGCGCGTAAACAATCCCAGCACAATCGCGATTCCGCCGAAGAACTCTGTCCCAGTGGAAAGATATGCCATCCATTTTGGAAGGCCGAGCGAGCCCACGAAATCCATGTGGTGATGAAACCCTCCCCAAACCTTGTGATAACCATGCGCGATCATGACCGCTCCCAGAACAAGTCGCACCACGAGCAGCGCCAAAGGCTGCAATCGATTGAGAAAATCCACGTTCACCTCCAAAACGATTCTTAGGAATCAGAATAGCGAACGGATAAGGTAACAGAAAGGCTGGGTGGGCAGGAGGGTAGCTATCAGGATAACGAATAATAGATATGAATGATTAATAACGATCAGCGATTACCGCGCAGCGCCTACGTCAGTACACCCAACTCGAATAAGCGGTGCCATCAATGGATGTTTGGTCGGAACCACTGTGGCATCCCACAATGCCGGGTTGCGTCTGATCGATGGACTTGAGCGAGTCTTCCTGATCACACTGCCAGGTGTCTCTGCTTCCGGTGATGTCGTCGGGGATCTTCTTCAGATACCCCGCGGAGACCAAGTCATCCAGCGCTTGTGGCGCCTTCTGCTTGTCCAGCGTGTACTGATCGATGCACTTGTTAATCGTCGCCAGATTATGCCGCAGGGTAGTTTCGCGCGCTCGAATAATGCTGTTGTTGTACATCGGCAACGCAATCGACAGCAGGATCAGGATCATGCTGATAACCACCAGCATCTCGATCAGAGTAAAACCCCGATTGCCAAACTTTGTGTTGCGGACCCTGGGATTACCATCCTTCGCACTGCGCGCATTGGATTTGAGTTTCATCTACCAATCCTTGTACTTTGTGCCATCCAACGCGACCCCGTCCGACTTGGTGTAAACGTCGAAAACGCTTTGCCCGCCCCATGAATCCGAGTCTTTATCGTCCTGCATGGAGCGCATTCCCCAATCCTGTTTGGTCATCGGATCAAGCGGGATCTTACGCAGAAACTTCACTTTCTTGCCGCCCACATCCACACCCGTAACCAGCGTCTCGAGATCCGGAGGATAGCCTTCGCTCCCCAGCTTGATCGTGAACGCACCTCGATCGGCGGCGTCTTTATAACGATCAATCGCGTCTCGGATCATCCAGAGGTCCTCACGCAGTTCGTGCTCGCGCTCGCGGAAAACAGCAATTCTCGCTATAGGAATCGCCGCCCCCACCAGAATGGCCATGATGGAAGTCGTAACGATGAGCTCAATCAGAGTAAATCCGCGCTGTTGGCGGCCCACCGCGAATCGCACCTTCGCTATATTCATCGACTGCTTCCTGACAAACTCCACTCATTCCTGCGCGCCAATCCGCGGATCCCGAACAGATCCCGTATAGAGCGATTACTGAATAGTAATGGCCGCCTGCGCTCCGCTCATGGCCAGCGGTTGCATTGCCGGATCTCGTGCTCCCCCGCGAGTGATGGTCAAGGCCGATTGTCCCGGCTCCTTCGCCATAAAGGTGAGCGTCACCACCGCCCCCTGTCCTGAAACGCCACCTGACCCCGGAGGCCGCGTGGCCGTGATTTGTAAGGTGCCTGTCTTATCATCGTCGCGATGCACCAAAGCCACCGCTTGCCCATCCTGCGACAGGAAGCCACCATTCGATACGTCAACCACCTTTAGTTGATTCGGGTCGTAGTTGAGTTGCACTGGCACGGAATACACATTCTGCCCGCCAGAAAGCATGACGTTCACCGTAAACGTCGACCCTTTGGCTTGGCTTAAGGTGGGCGGATCAAACAGGAACGTTCCCGCAGAAGCGCCTGCCTGATTTTGCCCAGTTTGACCGGGCGCAGCTTGATTTTGCGGAGGCTGATTTTGCGGCATCGCGTTCTGCGCCCCCTGTCCTTGAGGCGCTCCGGCCTGCGGTTGCGGAGCGGCCATCGGTGCCGATGGCGCAACTACCTTGCTTTGCCCAGGCCGCAGCATGATCGAATTGGCCGTGCCTATGTCGAGCAGATCCCCGCTGCCGCGAGACATTTCCGGCTCGCGGATAATATGCGGAATCAGCACAAATACGATTTCATTGGTCGAGTGGTCGGCCGTATCTTGCGCGAAAAGATATTTCAGGAACGGGATCGAGGCCAGACCCGGGATCCCGGTCAGAGCCTTCGTCCTCGAATCCTCCATCATGCCACCCAGCAGACTGACTTCCCCATCTTTCAGGCGGATTTCGTTCTCGATTTTGCGCTGCCCGATCACCGGCTGGCTGATGCCACCGATGTTCACATAGTTCTCGACGTCCGAGACATCCATCGACAACTTCATGGAAATCTCCCCGTTGGCATGCACCCGCGGCGTAATGTCGATGTTCACGCCTACGTCGAGGTATTGAAATTGAGTGTTGGTCAGCGGGCTGACGCCTGCACCGATGCTGCCAATACCCGACGAGAACGATCCGGTCGCGATCGGCACGCGATCGCCGATCTTCAATGTGGCCTTCTGACCATCCAGGGCGCGGACCTGCGGACTCTGGATAACCTTAGTATTGCTATCGCTCATCAATGCGGTCGCTGTGGCTGTCGGAATCGTTACCTGGAAGTCAGTGGCATTGAGGCTGGCCAGCGTATTCAGACTGATGCCGCTCGACGATGTTGACGTACTGGAAGTTGTCGTCGTGGTGCTCGTGGTTGAAGTTGTGTTGATGTTAGGCTGTAGCGTCACCGAAATACTGGTTGGAGGATTGATTCCAAGCGTGTGCGACTTGTCCTTGCTGACCTGCATCACCTCCACTTCGATCAGCACTTCTGGCTTCGCCTTATCAATGTCATCCACTAGTTTCTGCGCCAGCGCGACCTGATCCGGTGTGCCGCGCACTACGATCGCGCCTTGCGAGGGCAACTGCTGAATCCTGCTCACCTCGAGAATGGTGCGCATCGCGTTCACAATATCCTGCAATTCGGTAGGCTGGGAGAGATTGGAAAGATAAAAAGTTTTGATGACGTTTTGTTCCAGCTCTTTCCGTTTTGCAGGATTGTCTTGCGCGACAAAAATCGTGTTCGGCGTCACCGGACGCCAAAAAGTCTTGGTCTCAATTGAAATAATCTCCAACGCGTCTTCGAGCGTCACATTATTCAGCTCGATGTGGACCTGGCGCGGCGTGTATTCGGGGTCGAAAAGTACGTTGATGCCGGCCAGTTTGCCCACTGTCTCATAGATCACATTGGATTTCTCGGTGGACTTCAGCGTCATGGGCACATTCGAGATCGGAGCCAACTCCACCGGCCCCTGCGCCGATTCCAGCCGCTTGCGGAGGTAATTTGACCCCGGCGACGCAGCCTGCGGTTGCGGATTCCGCGCCTCTTTGATCATCTGCTGCGTTCGCCTCAACTCCTGCAGCGCGATGAACGACGATGGATCGATGTCCAGTGCTTTTTGGAATTGCGCAGCGGCCTCGTCGAGTTTGCCCGCCTCGCGTAGACCCTGTCCGCGATGCACCAGCGCCGCGCCCGCCGAGAAACGGGTTCGCTCGAACGCAGTCCGATATGTCAGTTCTTTCGGTTTAAGGGTGTAGGCCTGCTTAAAATATTCGAAGGCCTGCTCATAATCTTGCCGTGCTTCGGCGTCGGTACCCTTTTCGTAAAGCGCCTTGGCGGAATCATGACTCTTTCCGATAACCGGGAGCCTCAAGCAGAGCAACAAAAGAATAAACAAAGCCGGACGGATCAGGCGTCTCATCCTCATCAAACAGTCCTCATAAAAATCTCTCTCGCCTCCGCCGGCGGCACTGGCCCTAACTAACCTGGCAGTGCCTCACCTGGCAATAACTCATGGCCAAGATTTATTTCACTAAAATTCATCCAGTCATGACACGCGCGGTCCAAACCCATCCAACCGCCCGAAAAAACCAAATAACCGGGTATCTCGGGGCATGTCGCGCGCAAAAAGTACCGGAAAATCGGATTATAGCATCGCATTAACTGGCACCCGAAGTGCTTGGTGGGGCTATGTTTACACTCATAAGTACCTGTCCTTAAGTGCGGGCGAATGCAGGTCTCCTAGCGTACCTGTCAGGTATCCATCATTTGCCTTCCTAGAGACCTAGGTTTGCCATCCCCAGGACCTAACACCTGAGAGCGGAGACCTGTTATTTTCGTTTCAGCGATATGGCCAAGCAGACCACGCACCAGACACAGCCCAACCGGGAGAAAAATCCTCGACGCCAGCCGACCGCCTCCGGCGAGAAAGACGCCGCTGTAAACAGGAACGCGAGCCATAACTACTTCTTGCTCGAAAAATTCGAGGCCGGAGTAGTTCTCGCCGGAACGGAAGTGAAATCGGTTCGCGCTGGATCGGTTAATCTCAAAGACGCCTACGGCCTGATCAAAGACAGCGAACTCTGGCTCCTGAATTGCCACATTGGCCCCTACGACCATGGCAACTCTGCCAACCACGCCGCGCTTCGCACCCGCAAGCTGCTGATTCATAAAGAAGAAATTCGCAAACTCATCGGCAAGACTCAGCAAAAGGGACTCACTCTGATCCCCACCCGAATGTATTTCAAGAACGGAAAAATCAAAGTCGAACTAGCCCTGGCCAAAGGCAAGCAGATGTGGGACAAGCGCGAGACCGAGCGCCGTCGCACCGCAGATAAAGAAGCTCGTGAAGCTATCTCCAGAAGCAGAAAACAGGCATAGCGGATGCCGAGAAACCGGTGTCCCATAGTCGGCTGCCCCATTCTTGCGCGCTCTTTGCGCAAGAGTGGGATTCCACGGAAGCGTCGCACTCAGGCTTCTTCCCATGGCCATTCGGCGACAACTTGTCGTTCAGTTGCGCGCCCCCCTATCTTCCGTGGATACTTGAACATAATCCATCATGAAAACAAACCTATCGTCCGCCGCCCCGTCTCAACTGGAAACCGATTGCCTGGTCGTGATAACTCTCGACAAAGGTGAAAAAGATAAGCCCGCGCCGTCTGTAGAATCCGCCGACAATGCCGTGCGCGAAGCCGCCAAAGATGTAATTGTGAGCGGCGAAGTCACCGCTAAGCCCTTCGAAGCCACTCTGCTCCATCATCCCGCCGGTTTGAAAGCGAAACGACTGCTCTTGCTCGGTGGAGGCAAAGCCAAAAATTTCTCCACAGCGGAACTGCGGAAACTAGCCGGAGCTGCCGTCCGCACGCTGAAAGCAAAAAATATCCGTAGCTTTGCCTTCGTTGCAGGTGTTGGTGGAAACTCTTTCGACGCCGTGCGCGCCATCGTGGAAGGCGCATTCGTGGGCGACTTCGATCCCGGCTACTACAAAAGCGATCGCAAAGATAAGGATGGGGACCAGAAAATCGATGCCATTA
>Ga0209169_10000768_pt1 | contig 19649 bp, 16 predicted proteins | sample HubBroMetageWRM4_FD_188346 | JGI IMG/M metagenome (GOLD analysis project Ga0209169, IMG submission 188346) | Warmed soil microbial communities from the Hubbard Brook experimental Forest, New Hampshire - Hubbard Brook CCASE Soil Metagenome WRM 4... | ecosystem: Environmental > Terrestrial > Soil... | reverse complement strand
ATCAGCAAATGGCAGCTAAAGACGTACGCTTCAGCGACGACGCTCGGGCACGCATGTTCAAGGGTGTGAATATTTTGGCGAATGCCGTCAAGGTCACGCTGGGCCCCAAAGGCCGTAACGCCGTGCTCGACAAGAGCTTCGGTGCTCCCACCGTCACCAAGGACGGTGTCTCCGTTGCAAAGGAAATCGAACTGAAGGACAAGTTCGAGAACATGGGCGCGCAGATGGTGAAGGAAGTCGCTTCCAACACCTCCGACGAAGCCGGCGATGGCACCACCACCGCCACCGTTCTCGCGCAGGCGATCATCCGGGAGGGTCTGAAGGCCGTTGCGGCGGGCATCAACCCGATGGACCTGAAGCGCGGCATCGACCAAGCGGTCGGCGCGGCCACCGAGGAGCTGAAGAAGCTCTCCAAGCCCTGCAAGGATCCGAAGGCGATTGCGCAGGTCGGCACGATCTCCGCGAACTCCGACGAGAGCATCGGCAAGACCATTGCGGATGCGATGGCGAAGGTCGGCAAGGAAGGCGTGATCACGGTTGAAGAAGGTTCGGGCCTCGAGAACGAGCTCGAAGTGGTCGAAGGCATGCAGTTCGATCGCGGCTACCTCTCGCCGTACTTCATCAACAATCAGCAGAGCCAGAGCGCCGAGCTCGACAAGCCGCTGATTCTGCTTGTCGACAAGAAGATCTCGAACATTCGCGAATTGCTCCCCTTGCTGGAAGCCATTGCGAAGGGCGGCCGTCAGTTGCTGATCGTCGCGGAAGATGTGGAAGGCGAGGCACTCGCCACGTTGGTCGTCAACACGATCCGCGGCATCGTCAAGGTCGCCGCCGTCAAGGCGCCGGGCTTCGGCGATCGTCGTAAAGCCATGTTGCAGGACATCGCGGTCCTCACGGGCGGCACGGTCATTTCCGACGAGGTCGGCTTGTCGCTCGAGAAGGCGACCTTGAACGACCTGGGCGAAGCGAAAAAGATTCTGGTGGAAAAAGAGAACACCACGATTATCGACGGCGCCGGCAAGGCCTCCGACATCAAGGGCCGCGTCGACAGCATTCGCCAGCAGATCGAGGAAGCGACTTCCGACTACGACAAGGAAAAACTGCAGGAGCGCGTTGCCAAGCTCTCCGGCGGCGTTGCCGTGATCAAAGTCGGCGCGTCGACCGAAATCGAAATGAAGGAAAAGAAGGCCCGCGTCGAAGATGCGTTGCACGCAACCCGTGCGGCGGTCGAAGAAGGCGTGGTCCCGGGCGGCGGCGTTGCGCTGGTCCGCGCACTCAAGGCCATCGAAAAACTGGTCGGCAAGAACGAAGATCAGACCACGGGCATCAAGATCCTGGCTCGCGCCATTGAAGAGCCGCTGCGTCAGATCGTCACCAATGCCGGTGAGGATGCCGCGGTTGTTCTGAACCGGGTCCGCGAGGGCAAGGGCACGTTCGGCTACAACGCCCAGACGGGTGAGTACGGCGATATGATCGAACTGGGCATCCTGGATCCGACCAAGGTGACGCGTCTGGCTCTGCAGAACGCCGCCTCGGTCGCGGGCCTGCTGCTCACGACGGAAGTCATGATTGCCGAGTCGCCGAAGGAAGAAGAGCATGCACATGGCGCCCCGGGCGGCGGCATGGGTGGCATGGGTGGTATGGACATGTAACACCGGCCGCAAAGCTGGTGACAGTCAAAAGAGAGCGGGCTTCGGTCCGCTCTTTTTTTTGCCTGAAATAAGCGCTCAGCGAGAGCACCGAGAGCGATCCTAAGGCGGAGCCGGCGCCGACATCGAAACGATCGTTCTTTCCGATTCGATCAGCCTTTTATCGGGTGCGGATACTCCTTCTGACCAGTAGCCGTGCCACCGCGTCTCGCGGCTGTAGGTCCACAGGGTCGCCGGATCCGTCACCAGACGCATCGCGGTGGCTGACCACAACCGCAGCGCCTGGCCGGGCGCAAGATGCGCTCGGCGACTGAGCGCGTCGAGGATCGCTTTAAGAACGGTTGGGTCGGGCGCCGCGCGCAAGACGATCTCGATACAGGACGGTTCCGATGAGTCGGGCAGGCAGGGGACGGGTCGGGAATACGCGAACTGTATTTTGTGGGTCAGGAAGACTTCGGGTGCAATCGGTAGGAACAGGGCTGCCGTCATGTCGTACCAAACGCCTTGATCGAGCGTCGCGCCGATCCAAGTTCCCGTCTCGAGATTATAGTCCTCGGCTGTTTGCGCCTCGACGGCCGCTGCGAACAGCTCGTCTCTCATGGCCGCGCCGATTCGGCGCGCCAACTGAGATGACTGCGGCCCCTTCGAATCAGCGCCCAACGAGCCGAGGTTACCGGCCAACGCTTTGGCGGCCGCGCGCGCGTGCCGGTCAAATCCGAAATCACCTTTGGTTTCGTCGAAATCTCCGTTATGGGTGACACGATAGTCGTGGAAGTGCGCCAGCATGTGCGCAAGAGAATTCGCGAGCGCCATCTGCGATTGCTCGCCGGTTGGCACCTCGTCTAACTCGACGTGCGGATCATCGGGTTGGTAGGACACGCGCCAACCCCCCAAGCCCTTGCGCACTTGACGCCGCGCGGTTCTCGAACCTTGGAAATGCGCGAAGCCGGCGCCCGCAAACTGCGAGACGTCGGATTGCAACCTCACGGTGGCGTCGCCTTCGTACCAACCGAAGGATAGCGTGGCGGAACGCTGCGGAAAGTCTTTCATCCGCACAGCGACCTGCTCAGGGCCGGCGTCTTCATCGTTCCACTGCAACAGCAGTCTATAGTTCTCTGCCGCGTCGTCGGCAAAGCCATATTCGCGGTCCAAGTCCAGAGTGGCCCGCAGCGCCGCTACCGCCGCGGCGACATCGCCGAGACTGTGATACGCAACGCTGACGTTGAATTGCATGGTGACCAGCGCTACTGCATCGAACTCGTCGCGATAAAGATCCACGGCGCGTTGCGCGGCCTCGAGCGCCGCATGCAATTCCTGGTCGCGCAGAGCCGCGCTGGCGCCGCATGAGGCGCGTGCGGAATGCAGTTGGTACTCGACGTCGGCGACGCGCGCCAGGGCGGCAGGCAGCACGACGGCCAACGCCCGATTTGTCCGTGCGGCATCCAGCTGCGCTTGTGCTTCATTCAAATGCGCGCGGCAGTCGCCGCTTTCGAGCTTGGTCAGGAAACTCGCGTAGGCGAGGCGGGTGTTCAGCGTATCGGGCGATTGCGGGTCGAGCGCATTGAAGCCCTCGATGGCGGCGGCGAATTGCTTCGCGCTGGTCTCGTCGTCGGTCGGTGCAGTCGGTTCAGGTTCAGCGGTGAGCGGCAGCGGCGCACCAGCCAGAATCCCAGCGAGCAGGAATGCGCGGCCGGCGGATTTCCTCGCGCGCAAGAGCTTCTAAGAATGCCCCTTTGATCCGGCTTGGGACTTGGTCGGGCCGTAACAATTCACCCAGGGCTCGATCGGGTCGTACAACTCCTGTCTACAAATTTGAAGGTCTCGTAGTCCGGTATGGCCGTATCGCGGCTCGTGGCGATAGGGGTGGTGATGATCGGTGCCCGGGTGATGATCTGTGCCGGCCAGCTTGGATGTCGCATGTTCGACGGTGGCATGTTTGCCGGCGATTGCACCGGCGGCATGCATGGCGCTCCCGTGGGCGCCGTTCGCCAGACTGTCGCTGCGACTCGCCATTGTGGCACCGCGCGCGCTTGCGGCCGCACCGCGACCGCCGAGGCCGCCACCCCCACCCGCGCCGCCACCCATATGGCTGCCGCTGCCGGAACCACCGCCAGAGCCCCCACCGCCACCTCCGCTGTAGTGGCCGCCCCCGCTCGACGTAGAGCCGGCCGATGAGCCTCCTGAGCTGCCCCCGCCCGAACTGCCTCCGCCTGAGTTCGCTCCAGCCGCGGCGAGCACAGGACCTGCAACAATGAATGCGGCGACAAGAATGATAAGTTTGGTTGACATGACGGCGCACCGAAAACCACTTGATTGTTAACTTGTACTCCGCTTAACTCGGCGGGTCAAACGCTCTGAAACCTCTATTTTTGTAGGCATTTCGCGCAATCTGGAGCGGCCGAGTTTAATGATTTGACCACCCGCAGTTAATGTTGCGAGGCGTCTCTTTTGCGGATTGCCCGGAAACCCGTTACCCACTAGTATTTGATTATAGTGGGTAATCACGGACCGCTCTACCGGCAGCATGAAGCCGCTCTTCGCACGCTTTACGCGGAACTGAAGGAGCGCGCCAGCAGCATCCCCGAGTTGCTTCCCGGAACTCCCGGCACCTTGGTCAAGCGTGCAGGCACGGGGCACGAGTATTGGTACCGTTCTTACTACCCGGCTCCGAAAAAGCGATCGGAGCAATTTGTGGGCACGCTCAACAATGCGGGGGCCTATGAAGCGATGCAACGGCGAATTGCGCACTCGGAATGGACCACGAAGCAGGTCGCTGCGCTCTCGAAATTCGGGTATCGCGTCGCCGACAAGATCGTCGCCAGCGTTCTCGTTGAATTGCACAATCGTGGAGTCTTCAAGGCAGGCATGGTGGTGGTCGGTACCTTGGCCTACTCCAGCTGGCTCAATGAGTACGGCGCGATCGCAGCCGTCGCCAAGACCCACGAACCTCTGCAACTCGCGCGCCGACAGATTTTAAAGCTCGCCGCCAAGCCGACGTTTTTAGCAACGCTGCAAGCGACGCAATTGCCGTTCGCGGAGGTCCCGGGCGGCTCGCGCAAGAAACCTTCGACGGCCCTCATGTTATCGGGCGGAGGGCTGCGTGTGGAGCTGTTCGCACCCGGGCCCATCTTGGGAGAGACCGTCCTCGTGCCCGAACTCAACTGGCATGCGTCGACGATCCCATTCTATGACTACCTGCTCGAGGGCAGCCGCGATGCAGGGATACTCGCCGGGGGTCACTGCATCCCTGCGATGCTGCCGGATGTCTCGCGCTTGATTTGGTTCACGCTCTATGCGAGCACCCGTCACGGCAGGGACCTCGCCCTGGCCGAGAAGGATCTGGAAATCGCCGCGACATTGGCGGCCATTCTGGTCGAAAGAGAGGGTGCACTGCTGCGCGAGTCGTATCGCGAAGCGCCGCGGGTGCTGCGCAACGCTGCGCATTCGCGGCTACAGCGGCTCGAAGGACTGCTCGCTGAACATCCTCAGGCGCGCGACGAATTTCGGAAGTTGAGGTAGCCTTGAAGCGATAATGGTAGCCACTCTTCGGTTCCGCGCAATTCTTATCGCCGGCTTCGCCTGCGCCGCATTGATCGCGGATGGCGCGCCGCTTGAGCCGGCGAAACCGTATCGCGATGTACTCCGTCAACAGGACGTCATGGTCGCGGCGCGCGATGGCGTGTTGTTGGCGACTGACATCTATCGGCCGGCGACGGGTGGCGTGGCGGCGTCGGAACGTCTGCCGGTGCTTCTGCACCGCACTCCGTACGATAAATCAGAGGCGGCGACCGTTGCCATTGCCGAGACGCTGGCGAAGCATGGCTATGTGGTGATGCTTCAGGACACGCGCGGACGCCATCACTCGCAGGGCGTGTTCGAGAAATACTATTCATATGACGCCTACGATGGCTACGACAGCGTCGAATGGGCCGCAAAACAGCCATTTTGCAACGGCAAAGTCGGCATGTATGGAACCTCGTATGCCGCGCACACCCAGGCGGACGCCTCAAAGCTTGCGCCGCCACACCTGCATGCCTTGCTCCTTAACATGGGCGGCATGTCGAACGCCTGGGATCACAGCGTCAGGTACGACGGCGCGTTTGAAATGGGCCGGCAATTGACATGGGCTTGGTCGCAGGCGTTTGACGATGCCAAGGACCCGGTTACGAAGGGAATGCTTTCCAAGGAAGATGTGACCGCCTGGTATTCGGCTGTGCCGATCCGCAAGGGCCTCAGTCCGCTGTCGGTAGCGCCGAATTACGAGCGCTACTATCTCGAGGAAGCGACCCACTCGGACTATGACGCGCATTGGGACACGCTCGGCATGCAGTGGGAAAAGTTCTACGGGCAGACAGCCGATGTGCCGATGATGCACGTCGGCGGTTGGTACGACATTTATCTGCGCGGTACCATCGAAAATTGGCGCAGGCTCGGCGCCCTCAAGAAATCTCCGATGCGGCTGGTCATCGGACCCTGGACGCATCACGGCAATACCGCCACTTTCGCAGGCGATGTGGATTTCGGCGCCGACGCGGCGATCAGGGATTTCGATACGAATTTCCATTTGGCATGGTTTGACTACTACTTGAAAGGCATCAAGACCGCCGCTTCCACCCAAGCGCCGGTGCGATATTTTTTGATGGGTACCGGCGACGGTCACAAAGATTCGGCCGGAAGGCTGTATCACGGCGGCGAATGGCGCGAATCGAAGCTATGGCCGCCCGCCGAGTCGCGCGCCGCGATTTTTTATCTGCATGCGGACGGATCGCTGAACGAGCATGCGCCCTCAGCGGCGGAGCCAACCACGACCGTGTTTCAATTCGATCCGGCACATCCTGTTCCCACCATCGGCGGCGGTGTTTCGAAACGGCTGAAGGATGGCGCCTACGACCAGCGCGAGCGCGCCGATATGCCGGCGTCGCGTCCTCCCTATCTACCATTGCGTGCGCGCAGCGACGTGCTGGTCTTCGAGAGCGAGATCCTCAAACAGGATGCCGTGCTGGCGGGGCCCGTGGAAGTGACTCTGTACGCGGCATCGACGGCGACGGACACGGATTTCACGGCCAAGCTCATCGATGTGTATCCGCCCAGCGCCGATTTTCCGACCGGTTTCGACATGAATCTAACCGACGGCATCGTACGCGCGAGCTATCGCGATCATTTCGAGACGCGGCAACTGCTCGTTCCCGGAAAAATCTACAGCATCGTCATCCGGCCGTTCGATACCGCCAACGTGGTCAAGAAGGGCCATCGCATTCGGTTGGATATTTCCAGCAGTAATTTCCCGCGATTCGATGTGAATCCCAATACCGGCGAACCCTTGGGCGCGAGCCGCTTGATGAAAACGGCGGAGAACACGATTTATCACGATCCAGCGCACGCTTCCGCCATGAAGCTTTTTCTGATGCCGGCTACTCCTTGAGGTAGGCGATCTTGTCTTCTCTCAAGCGGCAGGCTGCCGCAATCAAATCGTCGCGTCTAAACAGGTCGTCCCTCGGCAGTCCCACCAGGTCGATGAGCCGCGACATGGTTCTTTCCTGAGGCTCCAGGCTGCCGTCGGCCAAGATATGCGCGATCGACGCGCCGGCTCCCTCCAGCGCGCGGCTGACGAGCAACGTGCGGTGACAATCCAAGGGTTCCTTCTCCGCGCACATGAGGGCGACGCGAAATTTCGCAGCGCCGGCCAGGACGCGGTCGATGCCGGCCTTGAAGGGCGGCGCTGCCGCCAAGCGCGCGTACTGAACCTTGCCTTTTTCATAGCAACTGGGATCCTCGGAGCGCGCGCCCAACTCCTTGCCGAGGAAGACGTAAGCAATCCCCTGTTGCGACAGCGTAGTCGCGAGCCGCTCCTTGTTGAACTGCGGGTGCCGTCGGCTGAAAGGCCGAGAGCGCACGTCGGCAATGGCTGTGATGCGGTTCGCGGTCAATAGACCCATGAATTTTTCGATGGAATGATTCGAATGTCCCACCGTATAGAGCGTCGCCACCTCGCCACCTCGCTACTTAGCTCTCGGCCCATAAGGTACAGTAGACATACATAGCCGGATCACAATTCGCGAGGATCGCATTCGATGAACCGAACCGTCCCAGCCATCCGTTCGAAGTTGTTTTTCTTCGTGTTGTTGCTGGGGTCCGCCGGCGCGCTGCGGGCGCAGCCAGTGCCCCCGGCGATATTCACCGACCCGCCCACAGACCAGGCGCACCCCGCCGCGATGACGGTGCTGCATGTACCGACCCACGGCTTGCTCATCAATGGAGTGCTGTACTCGCCGCCCGGGGCGGGTCCGCATCCTACGCTGGTCATCTGCCATGGACTGCCCGGAAACGAGAAGAATCTCGATTTGGCGCAGGCGGTGCGCCGCGCCGGTTGGAATGCGGTGACCTTCAACTACCGTGGTTCCTGGGGCAGCCCGGGCTCGTTTCGATTCGCGCAGAATCTGCAAGATGCGGACGCGGTTCTGGCGTATTTGCGTGAGCCCTCCAACGCTGCGAAATTGGGGATCGACGTGAAGCGCATTGTCATCGCCGGTCATAGCATGGGCGGCTGGGTGGTTGCTCATACGGCCGCTCACGATCACGCCTTGAGCGGCGCCATCCTCATTTCCATGGCGGACATGGGCCTGGCCGGCGGCAGACCGCGCGCCAAGGCCGTGGCGGCGATGGCCGATGACATGGAGACCCTCGCCGATGTCACCGCGGAGAGTATGGTCGACGAACTGGTTGCGCACGCCAAAGAATTCGTCGTGGACGGAACCGCGCCGGGGTTGGCGCAGATTCCCGTGCTGGCAATCACCTCGAACGATCACCTGGCTTCGCAGACGGACGCGCTGGTGGCGGCAATCAAGGCCAAAGGCGGCACCCGGGTGACCACCGCGCATCTGGATACCGACCATGGTTACTCGGATCGCCGCATTGCCCTCGAAAGCATCGTGATCACCTGGTTATCGGGATTGAATTGAGTTGGTCCGCTAAACAGTACCTTGCCTTCGAGGCTGAACGCACGCGGCCGGTGCGGGATTTGCTCGCGGCGTTGCCGCCGATCCAAGCCCATGCAGTCATCGACCTGGGCTGCGGTCCCGGCAATTCCACCGAAGTGCTGGCGGCGTGCTTTCCGCAGGCAAATATTTCCGGTATCGATAGCTCGAGCGACATGATCGCGGCGGCGCGACGCCGGCTGCCGCACGTGAGCTTTGTGATCGGGGACCTTGAGGCCTGGAAAGATGCGGGTCCGTTTGACGTGATATTGGCGAACGCCGTTCTGCAATGGGTTGCCCATCATGAGTCGCTGTTGCCGAGGTGGGTCAACAGGCTCGCGCCGGGCGGCGCTCTGGCGGTGCAAATGCCCGACAATCTCGATGAACCCGCGCATCGTCTGATGCGAGAAGTCGCGGCCGGCGGTCCGTGGGCGGCCAAACTCGCGGCCGCATCAGCGGCGCGCGCCGCCTGTCCAAGCGCCGCGTGGTACTACGAATTGTTGCGGCCGCTCTGCTCGAAGGTGGATCTGTGGCGAACCACTTACTATCATTTCCTGAGCGGAGGAGCCGGGGCGGTGGTGGAGTGGTTCAAGGGCAGCGGCCTGCGGCCGTTTCTTGAACCCCTGAATACCGCGGAACGCGCTGCATTTCTCGAGCACTACACAGCGGCGATTGCGCAAGCCTATCCTCAGTCCGCGGATGACAGCGTCTTGCTGCCGTTTCCACGATTCTTCTTGGCAGCGATTCGCTAGGCGCGGCAACGCCCAAACTCACGTCAATGGAATTCGTAGAGTCGGTACCGGAAGAATTGCGCGACGCCGTGGAGCGCTGGTGGGAGCGCGCCACTGCTCAAGCGGAATTCGCGGAGCGCTACCGCGCACTGTCTGATTCTCATCGCGCACAGTTGCCGCGCATCGTCGCGGCCAGTGAATTCGTCGCCCAGGCGCTGATCCAAGATCCGGCTGCGCTCCCGCCCGGCGCTGTGACTCGCGGCGGCCTGCATCCCGGCGGTGTAAACCCCGGCGGCGTAAACCCGGGCGGCGACGGGTATTCCGGCGGACTGAACACCCATTACGAGGCGCAAGTGGCGGGGGCGCAGTCGGCGGAGCAAGCCCTATTTTTTCTGCGCCAGTGGCGGCGACGCGAAATGGTGCGCATTGCCTGGCGCGATATCGCCGCAACCGCGGACGTTGCCGAGACGCTGCAAGCGGTGTCCGAGCTGGCTGATGCGACCATTCGCGCGGCGGTGGCGTCCGCACAGCGGCATTTGCTGCCGGTATTCGGCGAACCGCGGCGCTCGAACCCGGCACAGCCACCCTTCATTGTCTTGGGAATGGGAAAACTGGGCGGCCGCGAGCTCAATTTTTCATCCGACATCGATCTGATTTTTTTGTTCACCGAGGCCGGCGACACCAGTGGGCCCCGCGTGGTCGACAACGAGGAGTATTTCAATCGCCTGGGGCGCGAAGTCATCCGCCTGCTCGATGTGCGCAATGCCGATGGCTTTGTGTTTCGCGTGGATATGCGCCTGAGGCCTTTCGGCGACAGCGGTCCGTTGGTCGTGAGCCTGGCGTCACTCGAAGATTACTTGCAGCAGCACGGCCGCGATTGGGAGCGTTACGCATGGGTAAAGGCGCGCGCCATCGTCGGCGCTACTGCATACGCACCGGCGTATGAAGAGTTCGTTCGTCCGTTCGTATACCGCCGGTATCTGGACTTTGGCGTATTCGAGTCGCTGCGCAATATGAAGGCGCTGATCGTTCGCGAAGTGGGCCGCCGCGACCTCGAGCATCACCTGAAACTCGGCAAAGGCGGTATCCGCGAGGTCGAGTTCATCGTGCAATCCATGCAGCTGGTGCGCGGCGGCAGCGACCGGCGTCTGCAAAACGCCGCCCTGCTGCAAGTGCTGCCGCTGCTCGCCGGCTCGAAGCTCATCTCGCGCGAGGACATCGCGGAGTTGACCGAGGCGTATCTTCAGCTACGCAAGGCTGAGAATGCGCTGCAGATGATGCGCGATCAGCAGATTCACGCGTTGCCTGAGGATTCGCTGGATCGCGCGCGCCTCGCCATGATCATGGGATACAAGGATTGGGAGGAAACCCATGCCGCTCTGAATGCGACGCTCGCGAAGGTGGCGGCGCAATTTGATGCATTGCTGTTCGGCACGCCGGACGCGCCACGCCGGAACGATGATATCGGCGTCGCATGGCTCGACTCTGACGAGGCGAACATCGAAGAGGAGCTGGCCAACGGCGGCTTTCCGCGCTCAGAAATTCCAGCCGTTGCCGCGATTCTGGAAACCTACCGGCAGGCGGCGAATTATCGGCGCCTCGATGAGGCCGGACACCGGCGCCTGTATTTCATCCTGGCGCGACTGCTCAAGGCCGCGGCCGCACAGGCCGCTGCCGCCACGGTCGTGCAGCGCGTGCTGCGGGTGCTCGAAGCGATCGGCTCGCGCGCGTCTTACTTGGCATTGCTCAAGGAGCAGCCGGCGGCGCTCGACCGTCTCATCGAGGTATGCGCCATCAGCGGTTTTCTGTCGCGGCAGATCGCCGAGTTTCCATTGCTGCTCGATGAGTTGATCGATGCCAAGGCCTTCGATGAATTGCCCACGCGCGCGGGATTTACCCTGGAATTGGCGGCGCGAACGGAAAGATTGTCGCCTGACGATCCGGAGCGCCAGGTCGAGGCATTGCGCCAATTTCAAAAGGTGGCCGTTTTCACCGTGGCGCTCGCCGACTTGACCGGGCGCTTGCCGCTGATGCGCGTGAGCGACCGGCTGACCGATATCGCCGAGCTCATCGTCGCATGCTGCATGGATCTTGCCTGGCAGCAAATGACCCAGATGTACGGCACGCCGTATTGCGGAGAGGATCCGGCCGCGCTGCGCCCGGTGGTGGTGGCGGTGGCGGGGTATGGCAAGCTCGGCGGTCTGGAGCTGGGGTACGCGTCGGACCTCGACCTGGTCTTTCTGCACGATTCGGCCGGGAGCATCCAGCTGACTGATGGCGAGAAGCCGCTCGACAACGGCATCTTCTTTTTGCGCTTAGGACAGCGCATCGTGCATTTGCTCACGATGCATTCCGCGGCCGGCCGCCTCTATGAGGTCGACATGCGTCTGAGGCCGAATGGCAAGGGCGGCTTCTTGATGACCGGCATCGATGCCTTCGAGCGCTATCAACTGAGCGAAGCGTGGACTTGGGAGCATCAAGCTCTGCTGCGCGCACGTGCGGTGGCCGGCGATGCGATGCTGTGCGCGGCCTTCGAAGCGGTGCGCCGCCGCACACTGACCGAGGCGGTGCGCCGCGCGACGTTGCGCAACGATGTGTTGGAAATGCGGCTGCGAATGCGCAAAGAACTGTCGCGCTCCGGCCCGAGTGAATTCGACATCAAGCAGGACGCCGGCGGCATCGGCGATATCGAGTTTCTCGTCCAGTATTGGGTGTTGGCCGGCGCTCAAGCTCATCCGGAACTGCTGACCTATACCGACAACATACGGCAACTGGAGGGCTTGGCGGCGGTCGGCGTGATCGATGCCGCCACCGCGCTGTGGCTCAAGGAGACCTACATCAGCTACCGCACGGTGCTGCATCACTTGTCGCTCGAAGGTGACGGCGAGCGCGTCGTGGCCGGGGCGCCCTATCAGGAGACTCGCGAGCGGCTGCGCGCCCTGTGGCACGCGACGCTTGAATCGGCGCCGTGACCTGTCAGAATCGCGACCCCGGGGACGCGGTTTTGCGCAAGTATTGCAAGCGGAGTGACGATCATGTCGGCAATGGTTCAAGACGATTCCAAGCATCGGCTGATTGTGCCGAACGCGCTGCATCACTACACGGTTTATATGGGAGATTTGCCGCTGTCCTGTCCGATGCCGGGCATGATGCTGTGGAATTCGCACCCCAAAGTTTATCTGGCGGTGGAAGCGACGGGTTGGGCCAAGTGTTCCTATTGCGGCGCCGAGTACACGCTCAATCGAAATGCGCCGGGGCACGCAGACATCGCCGCAGAAACCGATTCCTGATCGGCCAGCGACGCGTCAGGACTGATTTGCCGCTTCAAAACTGATCGCTGCGCTTCAGAGCCGATCGCTCCGCTTCAGGACTTATATTCGGCGTAGGACTTTTCCTCGACGATGGTCGATCCGAGCTTCGAGTTGATGCGCCGCTTGATGGCAGCCCGTTCGTCGTTCTCGAAGTAGACTGCCCTGGCGAGACGGATGAATTCGCCATCGAATGCTTGGGCCCGCTCCTTGTCGCGGATATCGTCTTCGATCACCCACAGCCGTTCGTTGACCTGAAGCAGCGCATTCACATCGGCTGCGATGTCGGACTTGGCATAGGACGAGGCGCTCCAAGTCTCTTCGAGCACCTTGAGTTCAATACGTACATTGGCGAGTTTTTGCGCATCACTCATGCGGCTGGATTTGATCCTCAAGATCGTGATTTTATCCAACAACTCGCCGGGCGAGACCGGCACGCTTATTTCGCTCATGTCGGCATCTTAGCGAAATTTCCGTGCGAGCATGAGGGCGTCGAGTTTTTCGACGGCATCGCTCACCTCGATCAAATCCATCACACCGGGCCGCTCGATTTTCGTCGTCCAGGGGATTTGCGCCGCCGGCCTGCCCAAGTACTTGCGCGCGGCGGCATCGTACTTATCGACGCACCACTCTCGGCTATAGTAGGGGCCGGCGCGCTGCGGATTGGTGGCAGCGTAGAGACCCACGACGGGTAAGCCCGCCATGCTGGCCATGTGCACGGGACCTGAATCGGGCGACAGCAGCGCGCTGCTTTGCGACATCAGACCCAGCAATTGCGGCAGCGTATCCTTGCCGATCTGATTGACGAGCGGCGCGCGCGCCGTGGCGGCGATCGCGGTACCCATGCGCGCCTCCTCGGCACTGCGGCCTCCCACCAGGACGACGTTCATGTGATGTGCCGAGGCGGCGTGATCGGCGAGGGCTGCGTACCTCGCCGCCGACCAATTGCGCGCGGCATGACTGGAACACGGGCTGATGAGCAGCGTCGGCCGCCCTGCGGCGATGATGCCGCGTGCGTAGTCGAGCGCGTTCGGCGGCAAGTCGATTTTCCAATACGGAGCGGCAGGCTCGATGCCGCAGGCACGAACGAAGCCCATGAATGAGTCAAGGACGTGCTCCGATACCTTGGGTTCAATTTGCGCGTTGGTGAACAGCCACTGCAGCTCGCGGGCACGCTGCCGGTCGAACCCGAGCTTGATCGGAGCGCGGATCAAGCGGCTGACCAGGCTCGCCCGAAACGACAATTGCATATCGAGCAGCAGATCAAAACGCCGTTCCTGCAACAGCGCGCGCAAGCGCCATAACTCGCGAAGGGTTGCACCCTTATCGAAGGTGATAAACTCGATTTCCGGAAGTATCTCCCTCATCAGCTTGGCTTCGACTTTGCCGATGATCCAGGTGAACCGCGTTTCAGGCCACGCCGCTTGCAAGGCTCGAAGCGCCGCCAGCGCATGGCAGGTATCGCCGATCGCCGAGAGACGCAGCAGGCATACATGTTGCAGCGGCGGTTTGAAGCTTAAGGTAGTCATGAGAATGATAAAGGGCGGTCAACGCATTGCCACTGCAACGGGCGTCATGCTGGCTGATCCTGTCTGCCTTGGCAATGCACGGCAGAGCGCGTCAGAGGCGTTGTTTGATCCGGATTTTTGGGCGGCGCACGGCGCGCTGAGTGCCGTTTCCGGCGGCCGCGGTTCAGCCTGGTTCGTCGGAGCCACCGCCCACCCCTGGGTGCTGCGGCACTATCGCCGGGGCGGCTTCATTGCGCGACTGTCCGAAGATCGTTATGCGTGGTCGGGGGAAGACCGGGTGCGCTCATTCGCCGAGTGGCGCTTGCTGCATTACCTTTCGGAGCGCGCCCTAAGCGTGCCGAAGCCGGTGGCGGCCTTCTATCGGCGCGAAAAGCTAACCTATCGTTGCGACCTGATCACGGAGCGCATTTTGCGGGCGCAAGCGTTGAGCACGGCACTTGGTGCCGGGGCGCTCGCGGAACCGACGTGGAATGCCGTCGGCGCGGCGGTCGCACGCCTGCATCGCCGCGGCGTCGATCATGCGGATCTGAATGCGCACAATATTTTGGTGGATTCGGCAGGGAGGGTGAGCGTGATCGATTTCGATCGCGGGCAATTGCGCACGCCGGGCACATGGACCTTGCGAAATCTGGCGAGGCTCAAGCGCTCGCTGCAGAAAATCGCCGCCGAATTGCCGCCGGATCGATTCACGCCCGCATCCTGGCAAGAACTGTTGGCCGGATATCAGGCGCCCTGAGATTGCGTTTCCTCTACTCCTGGTTGATCCGATTTGCGGTACCCGTGGCGCTGGCCGCGATCGTGTGGCGCGGCTTTCGCGACCGCCACTATTGGCAAGGACTGGCAGAGCGACTGGGGTTCGGCCGGGCGCTGATGGCCCCGAGTATTTGGCTGCATGCGGTGTCCCTCGGTGAGATGTCGGCGGCCGCGCCCTTGGCGCGCGCGCTGCGCTTGCGCTTTCCGGATATGGCGCTGGTGATAACCACCGCGACGCCCGCGGGCAGGGCGCGCGCCGCGGCATTGTTCGAAGGAGGCGCCGATATACGATATCTGCCCTACGACACGCCCGGTGCGGTTAGGCGCTTCCTCAAGCGCACGCGTCCCCGGGCCGCGATCATCATGGAAACGGAACTTTGGCCGAATCTGCTGCGCGAGTGCGAGCGAAGCGGCATTCCGGTGTTGCTGGCGAGCGCCCGGCTCTCCTTAAAGTCGGTGTCGCGCTATCGGCGCTTCGGCAGCCTGTTCGCCGGCGTCTTCAGTAAGAACCTCGTGGTGGCGGCGCAATCGGCCGAAGATGCCGAGCGGTTCAAGTCGATTGGCGCGCCTGCCGAACGGACTCTGGTGGTGGGCAATGTGAAGTTCGACGTGGGAGTCGACGCCGGCATCCTGCAAGCCGGCAGGGCGCAGCGCGCGGCCTACGCCGGTGCGCGGCCGGTCTGGATCGCCGGCAGCACGCACGCGGGCGAGGAAGAGCAGCTGCTCGATGCGCATGCCTCGCTGCTGAGCTCGACTCCGAGCGCGGTCCTGCTGTTGGTGCCGCGGCACAAGGATCGCTTCGCCGCGGTCGCCGAATTGCTGGCGCGGCGCGATGTGAGGTTCGCACGCCGCAGCCGTGCGGCGAGCGGCGAGGAAGCGCCGCGGTTGCCGGGCGACACAGCGGTGCTGCTGGTCGATACGATCGGAGAGCTGGCCACGCTGTACGCCTCGGCCGACGTGGCCTTCGTCGGCGGCAGCCTGGTGGCCGTCGGCGGACACAATCTGCTCGAGCCCGCGGCGCTGGGGCTGCCCGTGCTGACCGGACCCTCCCACTTCAATGGCCAGGAAATCGCGCAATTGTTGCTGGCGCGTGGCGCGGCGCTGGAGGTAGGAAGCGCCGCAGAACTGGCGGCAACCCTGCAACGGCTGTTGGCCGACCCGCAGCTGCGCGAGCAGATCGGCCTTATCGGCAAAGAGATCATCGCTGCGAACCGCGGCAGCGTCGCGCGGTTGCTGGCGCTTATCGAGCCTTGGCTGCGGGCGGCGTGACGTCGGTCTGCGGCGGCGGAGCGGGTGTATCCGTGAGCAGCGCATTGATTCGCTGCAGGCTTTGTTCGGACAAGATGCCGGCGGCTTGCTGCAGCTTGATCACATTCAGCATGTAGTCATAGCGGCTGTGCGCATAGTCGGTTTGCGCTTGTACCCACTGCTGGCGCGACTGCAAGACATCCACCGCCGTGCGCGTTCCCGCTTCGTAGCCCGATTCGGTGGCGCGCAGCGCCGTGAGATTGGACTCGACCGCGCGGTGCAGCGATTTCACGCGCGATATTTCCGAGAGTACGCCGAGATAGGCATCGCGCGCATCGTGTTCGGTCTGTCGTGCGACTCGCTCCAGGCGTTCTTTGGCCGCTCGATGCTGATAAACCGCCTGGCGCACCTGCGACGAGACCAAGCCTCCCGAGTAGATGGGAACGGTCAATTGAATGCCGATGGAGCGCTGCTTTTGGTCCAAGAACGTGCCGCCCGCGGGACTGCCGTCGGGGTACACGTCGGTCTGGTTGTTGGAGAGCTTGCCGGCGCTGCCGACCAAATCCAGCGATGGGTAATGCCCGCCGCGCTGGATCGAGACATTTTCGCGCGCGATGTCGGCGGCCAGACGGCTCGACACCAGCGATAAATTCTGTTGCAGGGCCATTTCCACCCAACGGTCCTCGCTGATCGGATCCGGATTTGCCATTTCGAAGGGCTCGATCGGTCGCGCCAGGAAGTCAAACGGGTCGCCGATGATTTCCCGCAGTAGCTCCTGCGTGGACTCGAGGGTACGTTTGGCGGCGATGACCGCAGCGGCGGTCGTGTCATGGGAGGCACGCGCTTCCTCCACGTCGGTGACCGCGATGAGCCCGATTTGATAGCGCGCCTCGGCCTGGTCTAACTGGCGCGAAACCGAGACCAACGACATCTGTTGCGCCTCGAGGTCGTCCTGCGCGCCGAGCACATCGAAGTAGCGCTGCGCGACGCGCTCCATCAGGTCCTGTTGTGCGGCTTGATAGTCGGCCTCGGCCTGCGCCACTTGAGAATCGGCGCGCTTCAGCGCCTCCCAGTTCTCCCAGCGAAACAGGCTTTGTTTGAGGTCAACCGTGTATTGATGAATGGTGGTGTCGACCTTGCCGTTGAACGGGAAAGATTCGGTCACTGTCGTCGGCGTACCCGTCGGCGCACAGGGCTCGCCGGGCGGTATCGCGGGACTGCAGGGGGGCAAGGCGAGCGACTGGGTCTCGTTGATCGACCCGGTGTCGCGTTCGCGCGAGATTTTGCCGTTACCGGCCAGTTGGGGTAGCAGCGTTGAGAGAGCCTGCGGTTTGGCCTCCAGGGCGGCCAGGCGGGTTGCCTCCGCCTCGCGCAGCTGCGGGTCGTTTTGCAGGGCCCGCTGATAGACAGCCAGGAGATCCGCCGCCGGAACTGCGTTCATCAGCAGGTAGAAGGCCAAACCAATCGCAAGTCGCTTCATGAATTACCCATTTTGGGCGTCCCCAGGCCGGTAGTATAGTGTTATATACTACTATATCACCTACTCGGGACGGGTCAATATTGCGGAATACTAGGGTCTATAACCCGGGACCAGGCCAAAATTCCGCCGGAGAGGTTAAAAACTTTTCCGAAGCCCTGGCGCTGCAGATATTCGGCCACTTGCGTGCTGCGGCCGCCGGAGCGGCAGATCACGACGGTCTCCTTCTTCGGGTCCAACTCCGCGACTCGATCCGAAATCTCGCCCATGGGGATATGCACGGTCGGGGTGGGGACCGGCGCCAGTTTTACTTCCCAGTCTTCGCGCACATCCAGGAGGGTCATGTCCTCGCCGGCCGCACGCCGATCCAGGAATTCTCGCGGGGTCAGTTCGCCGATCATGGCTAAAAGACGAACCTTTGCGCGGCAGTGGCGTTGATCAGCGGTTCAACAACGGTCTCGAACAGGCTTTCGCGGATCCATTCGGCGGTATCGACCCGGCGGACCAAGACGGCGTCCATCACCGGAGCCTCGCCTACAATCGCGAATAAGCGTCCGCCCAAGCGCAGCGATCGCTCGAAGCGCGCGTCGTAGACCGGCAGCGAGCCGGTCACGGCGATGGCGTCGTACTCGCCCAAGGGGGCGGAGTCAAACGCATCGCGGGTCTCGAATTCCACGCTCGCGCGCGGGACGGCGCGCAGGTTGGCGCGCGCGGCAGCGGTAAATCGCGGGTGAATATCAATGGATCGCGTCGATGATCCCAGGAGACTGAGGCACGCGGCCAGGTAGCCGTTGCCGCTGCCGATCTCCAGCACGTTGTCGCCGGCGGCGACGCTCAAGGCTTGCAGAATACGACCCTGAATTTTCGGAGCGAGCATCGATTGACCCAGGCCGATGGGGATGGGTGTGTCGGCAAATGCCAGTTCACGGTATTCCGGCGGCACAAACGCTTCGCGCGGCACCAAGGAGAAGACATCGAGCACTCGAGGGTCGAGTACTTCCCAGGTGCGTATCTGCTGGTCCACCATCTGCTGTCGAGCGGCCAATGTATCCATGATTTCTCGCGCGCGATTAAGACCGCTGATTATGGTCAATTTCCACAGGCTACGCGAGCCCCTTGCGCTATTCTCTGCATCACGATGGTTCGCGACGTGTCCAGCTCGTGAAGGGCGCCCAACTATTAAGCGTCGCTGGGACTCGTCGTTACTGAGGTCAGCGTTGGTCTTCTCTTCGCTTGCGTTGTGGCTTTTCACCGCGGCTATTCTGGCAGTGGGCATCGTCGTGCTTTTCGTTTGGCAGCGGCGCCAAGCGCGCGCGGTCAATGATTTCTCGAGCCAAATTCAATTTCTCATCGACGAAGGCGGCGCCGCGGGCCGGCTCGCGCCGAGTGCGGAGCCTGGCGCGCTGCGCAAGTTGGGCGCGGCGGTCAATAAATTGCTCGAAGATCTCGAGCAGCGCGGCGCGCAGCTGCAGGATCGTGAACAGCTGTTTCAACGTTTGGTTGAAACCGTGCACGATGCCGTGCTCGTGCATCGCAATGTGATTCTATTTGCCAATGCGCGCTTTCTGTCGCTGCTCGGGATGCAATCCCCTGACGTCGTCGGCCGGCCGCTGAGCGATTTCGTGGCGCCGGAATATGTCGAGTTGGTGCAAAACAATCTGCGCCGGCGCTTGGCGGGAGAATCTGCCGCGGAGCGCTACGAAATCGAGCTGATGGATCCGCAGGGTCAGGTCACGCGCGTGGAACTCTCCAGCGCGGTGATCGACAGCTCCGGGGAGCCGGCGTTGCTGCTGACCGCGCTGGAAATGCTGCCCGGTGCCATCCCCACCGAGGTCTCGCAAAAGCCGCGCGCCATGGCGACGCTCGATGCCATGGGCGAGAGCGTGATGACCGTGGATGCAGAAGGGCGTATCGATTACATCAATCACTCCGCGGAACTGCTGCTCGGCCAGCAGGTGAATCAGGTCTTGGGCAAGACAT
>Ga0209169_10000765_pt1 | contig 19674 bp, 19 predicted proteins | sample HubBroMetageWRM4_FD_188346 | JGI IMG/M metagenome (GOLD analysis project Ga0209169, IMG submission 188346) | Warmed soil microbial communities from the Hubbard Brook experimental Forest, New Hampshire - Hubbard Brook CCASE Soil Metagenome WRM 4... | ecosystem: Environmental > Terrestrial > Soil... | reverse complement strand
AACATTTCGAAGGATTGCTGAAGGCGCTACTCACGCTGAGGGGCGGTTCGCGTATTTGACTCGCTCGTAAGCACCCTGGGTATGCTGCGGCGAGACTTTGCAACTTTTTCGGGCCAGCCATGGATGGCTGCTCCAAACTTCGTTAGCCCGAAAAAGTGCAAGAGCAGGAGCGGCACATGGATGTGCCGCGACGAGCGCTCTCGCCGCAGCATACCCATGGTGCTTACGAGCGAGTCAAAAATGCTAGGCGGCGGTTTTCTTGCGGCGTTTCGTCGTTGCGTCTTTGCCGTTCGTGGCGCGGCGCTTTTTGCTCTCCTCGAGGCTCTGTGCCAGCACGTCCATGAGATTGACGACCTTCCCGCGCGCGGGCGCCTTCTTTGGTGTTGGAAGTTCCTTGCCGGCGGCGCGCGCTTCGATCATCTGCAGCAACTCGTCGTGATACTTGTTCGCAAACTTCTCCGGTTCGAACGCTTCGACGCTCATCGTGTCGATGAGCATGCTCGCCATCTCCATCTCTTTTTCCGGAAGGTTCTCGCGGTTAGGGATTTCCAGCGTTCCCGCGTTGACGATTTCGCTCGCCCAGTGCATCAGCTCCAGCACGAGCGCGTCGTCGATGGGCTTCACTGCCGCAATGTACTCTTTGGTGCGAATCACCACGCGCGCGATCGCGACGCGATTGCTCTTCGAAAGGGCCTCGCGTAATAGCGCGTAGGCGTGCCGTCCCTGCTTGGTCGGCTCGAGATAATACGGCTTATCGAAGAGCATCGGATTGATCTTATCGAGCTCGACGAACTCGAGAATATCCACCGATTGCGTCGCCTCGGGATTGACCTTGGCGAAATCTTCGTCGGTCAGTATGACGTACTGTCCCTTTTCGTATTCAAAGCCTTTGACGATCTCGTCCCACGGCACCGGTTTACCGTCGACGCTGCAAATGCGCTCGTACTTGATGCGCCCTTCGTCTTTGGCGTGGAGCATATTGAACGAAAGCTCGTCGGTCTTAACCGCGGTAAACAGCTTGACCGGAATAGTGACTAAACCGAAATTGATCGCACCCGACCAGATTGCATGCGCCATAACTGGGTTATTCTACCCAGGGGGACGTCCGCTACTTCCCCTATATATTGTGGTTTATACCGTCACCGACCACAATCGCTGTGCTTTCGCGATCGCCGGTTCGAGCCGCTGCTTCTTCCAGTGCTTGGCTCCCCACAGGTCACCGTCGCGCTCGAGGCGTTTGGAGGTCGTTCGCATCGTAAACTTTGCGAACTCGTCAGCGGGCATCGCGGCAGCGCGCCGGCGCCCGAAGCCCTCCACCTCGCTCCAATCGAGCGGCGTCGAAACGGGAGCCCCGTCGCGAGCCCGCACCGAGTACGGCGCAACGATGGTCTTGCCTTGGCCGACTTGCACGAAGTCGATGTAAACGGCGCTCTGGGGGCGCTTTGCTATCGTTCGCTGCAACGTCGCGAGTTCGCCGAGCTCACCGGCAGCGCGCCGCGCGACGAGCTCGGCAAAGATCTTCACCGTTTCGTAAGAGTACCCTGAGGCAAGCGGTACGACGACGTGAACCCCGTAGCCGCCGGTCGTCTTGACGAGCGGCTTCAATCCGATCGCTTCGAGCAGGCTGCGAACGCTCAGGGCTACCGCCGTCAGCGTCTTCAGCGTGCACTTGTCCCCTGGATCGAGATCGAAGATCACGAAGTCCGGTTCATCGAGTGCGTCAACGCGGGAGGTCCAGATATGGAGCACGATCGTCGCCAGATTCGCGACGTAGACGAGACTGGGCGCATCGTTGCAGACCACGAATGTCACGTGGCTGCGCGAGCCGCCAGGCGTCGGGACGGTCACCCGGTCGACCCAGTCCGGCGTGCCGCGCGGCATCTGTTTTTCGAAGAACTGTTCGCCGTCGATGCCGTTGGGATAGCGTTGCAATGTGAGCGGCCGCTCTTTCAGATGCGGTATCGCAAATGACGCGACGTCCTCGTAGTACGCGATCAAATCGCCCTTGGTGTAACCGTCGCGCGGCCACAAGACCTTCTCTAGATTCGAAAGCGAGAGCGTGCGTGAGCCGACTCGCGCACTTACTCGTGCCTCGGCCATCAGGCCTCCTCCGGCAGCTCGGCGACGACGTCGGCGGCGGCTTTATCCGCGCGCAGACCCAAATAGGCGGGTTGACGCAAGTAACCGTCGCGCGTCCATTCGGAGAAGCGCACCTCGACGACCAACTCGGGCGTTGCCCAGTGCACGGGCGCGTTGGCAATAACCTCGTTAGCGAACGGCGAGGTCTTGCGTTCGAGCTTCGCGAGACGCGCGTAGAGATCGTGCAGCAGCTTGGCGCTAAATCCGGTACCGACCGAGCCCACGAATCGCAGCGCCTTCTGATGGTGAACCCCCAGCAGGAGCGCGCCGAAGCCTCTGCGGCTGCCCTTGGGCTCGGTCCAGCCGCCGACGACGAACTCTTGCTCGAAGCCGGTTTTGATCTTCACCCAATCGCGGCTGCGCCGTTCTTGGTAGGTCGAATCACGTTTCTTTCCGATGATCCCTTCGAGGTGTTGTTTTCGCGCGCTCGCAAAGAGCGCTTTGCCGTCGCCGATGATGTGTTTGGAGTAGAGCACCAATTCACTATCTGAGATCAAGCGCTCGAGCAGCGCTTTGCGTTGCTCGAGCGGCGTCGAACGCAAATCCTTGCCGTCCGCGTAGAGCAGATCGAACGCGGCGTAGGTGAGCCCGGCGGGCTTTTTCTGCGACTCTTGCAGACGCTGAAACTCCGAGCGCCCTTTCGAATCAAGACTGACGATCTCGCCATCGACGACGATCGGCACGCTCTTAAAAGCGCCGGCCAACGCTTTGAGGTCCGGAAAACGATGCAACATGTCGAGGCCGTTGCGCGACACGAGCGTCAGCTTGTCGCGCTCGACAGTGCAGAGCGCGCGATAACCGTCCCATTTGATCTCGAAGAGCCACTCCGGATCGTCGAACGCCTCGGCGACGAGCGTCGCGAGCATCAACGACTTCGGGTGCGGGATCGAATCGCGTTTTACGTTCGCGCGCGCTTGCGCAACCCCGGCGTGACGCGCGCTCGGCTTCGATTGCCACTTCTTTGCGCGCGGATCGGCCGCAACGTCGGCAAGCGTCTTTCCGCTCTTCACCGATTCGGGATGGTCGGCGGGATTGTATTTTGGATCGGCGTATTCGTCGCGGTCTTTGATCAGCAGCCACGGGTCACCGTGCTCGTCTTCGCGCGGCTTGATCTTGACCAACGAGAACTCGCCGCGCAGCTTCTTGCCGTGCAGGATGAACTTAATCTTGCCGTGAGCAATCTCGTCGGCCGGATCGTCACCTTCGGCCAGCGTGTAGGTTCCGCGATCCCATACGATGACGCTCCCGGCGCCGTACTGCTTCTCGGGAATGTTTCCCTCGAAATCGCGATAGTCGAGCGGATGGTCCTCAACGTGCATCGCCAGGCGGCGGTCGCCCGGAACGAGCGTCGGACCCTTCGGAACGGCCCACGATGCGAGCACCCCGTCGGCCTCCAGGCGAAAGTCGTAGTGCAACCGCGTCGCGCGGTGCATCTGCACGACGAAGCGTAAGCGCGGGTTCCGCGATGACGTTTTGACTTTGCGACCGCTCGGTTCCGGTGTACGGTCGAAGTCGCGCTTCTTCTGGTAAAGCTCAAGCGAACCCAAACGCCGGGACGTCTTTTGGGGAGCCATCCTAGCGGGCGTTCGACGCCGCACACTGCTACGCTTGTGGCGGCTTCACCAAATAGTCGAGGTAAATAAAGCCGCGTTCGAAACAGCGCTGATCTTCGAGCGCTAGCTCGAGGTGCACGCCGCGCGGCAGTGCTCGACGGCCCGCGCCGACGAGGACGGGAGCGAGAAAGAGCCGGCACCGGTCGACGATTCCTGCACGGAACGCGTATCCGGCCAAGTCTGGGCCGGCGACGGCCAGGTCGGACGGCGACCCGCGTTTGCGCAGCTCGATTTCGCGCGCATCAAACGAACGCGCCAACGTGGTATTACTCGTGCGGGTGGCCGGCAGCGTGGTCGAATAGACGATCTTTTCGGCGGCCTGCCAGATCTTCGCGAAGTCATCTGACACCGAGCCCGGGTCCGCTTCCGCCGTCTCCCAACCCGCCATGGTCTCGTACATTCGCCGGCCGTAGAGGTAGGTTCCGATCGGCCGCATCATGTCATTGATAAAGGCGTGCAACGCATCGTCGGGAGCCGCCCAATCGAACCCGCCGGCGCGGTCAGCCACAAAGCCATCGAGAGAAGCAATTGCGATGTATAGTAAGGAGGCCATCGGATCGCAGCGATGATTTGGAGTGCCGCCGGCGCTCTCCTCGCGCTGGCGATTGCGGCAGTCGCCTGGCGCCGCAGCCGCAGCAAGGGCGGATTCTACGACGTCGAGGTCTATGCAATGACGCCGCAGATCCACCGCCGCTACGCGTTGCTCAGCCTAGCGTTCGCCGCCTATTTTGCGGCGACGCTGGCCCTTCACGAGGCATCGGCAGGCATTGCCGGGCTGGTGCTGTATGCGTTGATCGCCGTGCTGTACGCAACGTCGTTTCTGCAGGGAGCACCGGATCGAGATGAGTGAGTTTCGTTTCTCGCCGCGGCCGAATCGAGCCGCGGAGATCGGCTGGATGCCGTGGGGCGAGCAAGCCTTCGCGCGCGCCACGGCCGAGGATAAGCCGATCCTTCTTTCGATTTCGGCAGTTTGGTGTCATTGGTGTCACGTCATGGATGAGACGTCGTACTCAGATGCGGGCGTCATTGACGCGATCAAGCAGAGCTACGTTCCCGTACGCGTCGACAATGACGCGCGGCCCGACGTCAACGCGCGCTATAACATGGGCGGCTGGCCGACCACGGCGTTTCTCGCGCCCGACGGAACGACGCTGACCGGTGCGACCTACCTGCCGCCGCAGCAAATGCGGCGAGCACTCGACGAGATTGCGCGCTTCTATGCAGAGCGCAAGGATGAGATCGCCGAGCATACGGTGGCGCTGCAAGCGCAGGCGGCTCGTCCTCCGCAAGCCGCAGGCGATTTGGGTGACGCACCGATCGTCGCGCTCCTCGAGCAGCTCGAGCAATCATACGACGACGAGTTCGGCGGATTCGGCGAAGCGCCGAAGTTTCCGCAGCCGGAGATTCACGAGTTCTTGCTCGCCGAGTGGCGCCTCTGGGGAACAACGCGACTCTACGACATGACCGCGCGTACGATGCTGGCGATGTCGCGCGGCGGCATGTACGATCACGTCGAGGGCGGCTTCTTTCGTTACTCCACGACGCGCGATTGGAGCGTTCCGCACTTCGAAAAGATGGCCGAAGATCACGCCGGTCTGCTGCGAGTGTTCGCCGAGCTGGTGCTGTTCGCACCGACCCAGGAGTTCCATGCAACGCTCGTTTCGGCGCTCGGTTACGTTGCGCGGGTGCTGCGCGACCCAGGCAATGGATTCTTCGGCGGCAGTCAAGACGCCGACGAAGAGTATTACGCGCTTCCGCTCGAGGAACGTAGCGCGCGCGGGGAACCGTACGTCGATCGAACCTCCTATACCAACTGGACGTGCGCGCTCGCCGGCGCGCAATGTCTTTGTGCAAGGGCGCTCGACGACGACGCGCTGTTGACGCAAGCTCTGCAGACGCTCGACAACGTAAACCACACCCTCGTTGGCGATGACGGGCTGCTCTTTCACGTGCTGGCGCCCGGCGGTACGCCAGAAATTCGCGGCCTGCTGGTCGATCACGTCGCCTACCTGCGCGCGCTGCTCGATGCCCACGAGATCTCGGGCGAGCCGCGATTCCTCGAACGCGCGGAATCGATCGCTGCCACGACCGCCACGAATTTCTCCGACGCCGGCGGCGCCTTCGACGATCGAGTGCCCGACGGCGAAGCCCTCGGGCGGCTATCGGTGCGCGAGCGGCCGATCGTCGAAAACGGGCTGCTCGCCGAGGCGCTCCTACGGCTCGCCGCGCTCACGGAAAACGCCGGCTATCGCGAGCGCGCGGCCGCGGTGTTGCGCTACTTCGCGCCGGTTTCGCGCGCCGCGGGTCCGTTTGCTGCGACCTACGCGCGCGCGCTACGGCGCTATCTGCTCCCAGCGTTGAGCGTTCGCATCGTCGGAGACCCTGCAACAACCGATGAGTTTCGCGAGGTCGCACGACGATTGCCGAGTCCCTTTACGGCGATCCGCACACTCTCGCCGCAAGAGGCCTTCAGGCTGGCGATGCCGGCCGAACCGGCCGCCTACGTCTGCGTGACCGGAACCTGCGGCGCGCCCGTTTTTGATCCGAGCGAGCTGCGCGAAGCCTACGATGCGCTTGTTTCGGCCGGTACTTCTACGCGCGCACGAAGCTGAGCCAGTACCAAGAGCCCCACAGCCCGACCGCACACGAGTACGCAATCAGCGCATACCCGAAGCGCAGAAAGCGATCCCGTACCGCGAGCATCATGAGAGCAACCAGGAACGGCTCGAAATCGAGGGCGTGCCGCATGCCAAACTGTGCGAAGCCGTTGACGTAATAGAGAAAGTTCGGTAACGCGGTCAGCAGCGCGGCGATCCAAAGCGCGATCACCCAACGGACCGGCGTACGCGCGAAGAAGGCGAGGATCAGCGCCGGCGACGTCCACGTGAGCGCAACGCCCGAGTACTCCGGGCGCAGCCACGGAAACGCTGCAACGCGAGTCGGCGCTTGGATGAAAAACGACCAAAACTGGTAAGGGAGATAGATCAAACGAAACGGCGAGCCAAACGGCATCCCGGCTTGGTCCTGATGGTACCACGTCGTATATCCAATGTCGCTCCACGTTCCCCAGCGCACCCGGTTGTAAAAGACCCAGAGCGCGCCGACGGCTATTAATACGCTCGCGAAGGGTATCAGCTCGGTCATCCTTCGTCGTGGGGCGAGCAACAGATACGCGTACGCTGGGAGCGCCAACACCATCGAGAAGCGCGATTCGAAGGCGCAAGCGGCAAAGAGTGCCACCACCCAGCCACGCCGCTTACCTGCCAGCTCCGCCAGCGCCAGCAGCGTGAAGGCGACGGCACTGACGTGCGCGATAAACCAAACGTCGCCGAGCGTCGCGCACCATAAAAGGTCGGTGCCGGCCAAGAGAAAGGCGCAGATCCAGGCGTTGGCCGACGCGCGCAGACCGAAGCGCTCGCCGAGTTCCCAGGCTGCGCCGACGGCGACCGCGGCGAGCACGACGGCAAGCAGCGTCTGATTGGTCTGCAATCCGAAGATCGCCGTGAAGGGCAGCAGCAAGATGGCCGGCAATGGCGCTTCGATGATGTAGTATCGTCCCGCATATTGGAGCGCATCGATGTATGCGCCGGGCCAATCGATCCAGGCGCGTCCGTGTAAGAATGCTTGCGCCAACAGAACGTAGTTGTTATATGGAGTCGGCCGCAGTTGCGAGACGAGCGCGGTGACGACGAGCGCGACCAGCGCGGCTACGTACGCGGATTTAAACCGCGTCACATCGAGGAGGGCGTTGCGTGCGGCAGCGGCTCGGGCGCCTGGAACGTCGAGGTCGGAAGGCTTTCGGGAAAGCGGTACTCGCTCCAGGTGAGCAGTTCGCGTGCCGGTTTGCCTTTGACGTGGGCTTGTGCGGCGGCCATCACCGGCATCCAATACTTCCCGAACGGTCCAAACTCGATCTCGCCGCTTCCCGTTACGTCGAGGCCCGCGCCGTGAAAGTGAACGACCCGCGGCAGAAAATTCACGCCGTCGATCGTCAACCGATCGATCGTCGCGCCCGGCGGTTTCGTCAGCGGCGTTGCCTCGTAAACGTAGTCGAGATGGCGGCCATCCCTAGCCGTCCCCAAGAATAGCAACTCGTAGGCATCGGAACGCGGAGCGAAGCGATCGACGGTATAGCGATCCTCGCGCCGCGAGAATCGGACGGCCTTCCGGCCGAGCGCGATTCCATCAACCGAGATCGTCTCGTCACGGACGTCGGTGCCGCTCCGATAGATGCGGTGTCGCTGTTCGATGTTGTTCGGCCCGACTTGCGAAATGGTGTAAGTAAAGACCACCGCCTTGGGGACCGGCGCTGCCCCGACGGCTACCGCGTAGCGTTGCAGGACGTACTGCGAGTCGAGGTGGACGGGACCGGCGCCAAGCAGTGCGGCAAGGCCAAGCACCGCGGCAGCGGAGCGGAACGTCACGCGAGCACGACGTCGCGGATCGCGCGCACCGCCGCCTCCGCACCTCCGGTATTGCTGCCGCCGCCCTGCGCCTGCGCAGCCTGGCCACCCCCCTTGCCCGCGACGAGCGGTGCAGCCAGCTTCACGAGGTTGCCCGCGTGAACGCCGGCGCGCACGAGGTCGTCGCTGGCGCTGACGAGCAGACTGACGCTGCCGTTGTCTATTCCCGCAAGCGCAACGACCCCGCTATTTAAACGGCTGCGGATGGCGTTGTTCAAATGGCGCAACGATTCGGCATTCGCCTCCCGGACGACGGCACCGACGAACGCACGGTCGCCGCTGCGCTCGGCATTTTCGACGTACGAACGCGCCTCGTTTGCGGCGAGCTGCGCGCGGAGTTGCCCGAGCGCGGTCTGCAGATCTTTGACGTCGCGCTGCATCCGCTCGACGCGTTCGCGCAGTTCGTCCGGTGCGGTCGCGAGCGATGAAGCGAGCGAGCCGATCAGCTCGGCCTGACGCCCGACATACTGCTCCGCGGCCTCAGAAACGCATGACTCGATTCGCCGAACACCGCTTCCGATCGAAAACTCAGAGAGGATCACGAAGAGACCCAGCTCGCCGGTCGAATGCGAGTGCGTCCCTCCGCAAAACTCAATCGACGGTCCGGCCTGCACGACGCGGATCATCTCGCCGTAATTTTCGCCGGCCATCCAGATCGCGCCGGTTTTCTTCGCCTCTTCGAGCGCCAGCACGCGCGTGACGAGGTGCGCATCGTCGCGAATCATCTCGTTGACGCGATGTGCGACGGCGGCTTTCTGTTCGCTCGTTAGCGCGCCGCCCGGCCAGCGAAAGTCAAAGCGCATTCGATCGATCCCGACCCACGAACCCGCTTGGTTGACCTCATCGCCAAGGACGTCCTTGAGCGCCCTTTGCAGCAGATGCGCAGAGGTATGATGGCGGCGAATCTCGCGCCGCCAGTGCGGCGAAACGCTGGCGTGGACCCGATCGCCGACCGCGACTGCGCCGCCACGCAGCACGCCGTGATGAGCGATCGCGTCGCCCATGTACTGCGTATCGGTTACTTCGAGGGTCGCCTCCGTCGCCGAGTCTGCCGACGCGCGAAGGATCGTGCCGCGATCGCCGATTTGTCCACCACGCTCGGCGTAGAACGAGGTGCGATCGAGAATCAGGACCCCCTCTTCGCCCTCGGCCAACGACTGCACCGTGCTTCCGTCTTTGAGAACGGCCACGACTCGACCGTCGGATTCGAGCCCTTCATCGTATCCCGTGAACTCGCTCCGCACGGCAGGCAGCTCCGCCAACTCGACGAGTTCACGCTTTGCCGCCGTGTCCCGACGCGCGCGTTCGCGTTGCTCGTCCATAAGGCGGTCGAACGCGACCGTGTCGACGACCGCGCCGCGTTCGGCGGCAATTTCTCGCGTCAGCTCGACCGGGAAACCGTAGGTGTCGTGCAGCGTAAACGCTTCGTCGCCGGGGATGACGCGATCGCGGTGCGCGATGGCGTCATCGATGCGACGATCGAGCATCGCCATGCCGCGTTCCAGCGTCCGCTCGAAGGTTTGCTCCTCTTGGCGTATGGCGGTAGCGATCCGTGTCATGCTCTCTCGCAACTCGGGATACCCCGGCTCGAGCGAATGCACGACCGCGGGAACCAGCCGGCTCAAAAAGCCATCCGGATACCCGAGCAGTTTTCCGTTACGAATCGCACGCCGAATCAGAAAGCGCAACACGAAGCCGCGATCGGTGTTGGACGGATAGATACCGTCGTTGATCAAGAACGCGGCGGCACGCATGTGATCGGCGACAATATTCTGGCGTGCCTTCTGCTCCTGCGACGACAGCGCCGTTCGGCCGATCGCCGGCTGAGCGGCGACCAAATCGGTAAAGAGGTCGGTCTGGTACATCGATGCAACGCCGTTGCAGACCGCGAGCATGCGTTCTAAACCAGCGCCGGTATCGATTGCTTTACGCGGCAGCTCCGAGAGCTCGCCGTCGGTCGTGCGATTGTACTGTTGAAAGACGATATTCCAGATCTCGACGTACCGATCGCCTCGATTGGGCCCGACGTCGTCGGGACCACTGGCATACTGTGCACCGGTATCGTAAAAAATCTCGGTGCATGGACCGCAGGGGCCGGTCGCTCCCATCGTCCAAAAGTTTTCCTCGTCGAAACGCGTGACGCGCGCCGGGTCGACCCCGATCTCGCCAATCCAGATTCTCTCGGCTTCGTCGTCGCCGACGTGCACGGTCGCGTAGAGCCGCGCCGGGTCGAGCCGCAGCACTTGCGTGACGAACTCCCAAGCCCAGGCGATGGCTTCGCGTTTGTAATAATCGCCGAAGCTAAAGTTTCCCAGCATCTCGAGGAACGTGCCGTGCCGTCCCGTCCGGCCGACGCTCTCGATGTCGCTCTTCGCACCGGCGACCCGCAAGCAACGCTGAACCGTCACCACGCGCGGTGCGGGGGCCGGCTGCTCCCCCAGAAAGACCGGAACGAACTGCTCCATCCCGGCGATAGTGAAGAGCGTCGTGGACATCTCGTGCGGAACGAGCGTCGCCGGCGGAAGTAGCTTGTGCTGCTTCCCGACGAAGAAATCGATCCACGCCCGACGTAGCTCCTGGCTCTTCATAGCCTCACTATTCTACGACGCAGTTCGTTCTATTCCGCGATGCCGAAAAGGTCGGAGCGCAGCATGACCCCGCGGAGCCGCTCGTCGCGGCGCCGTCCAGGCGCCGCTCCTGCTGCTAAGCCGACTCGCTCTCGCCATCCATGGCTCCGCTCGTCGGTCCGAACCCTCCGCGGGGTCATGCTGCGCTCCGACCTTTTCGGCGCCAACCTACTCCGCTAGAACTGCGCGGAGTTTGTCGAGCGCTTTGGCCTGAAGGCGGGAGACGTGCATCTGCGAGACGTTCAGACGTTTGGCGATTTCGGTTTGAGAGACCGATTCGTAAAAGCGCAGGTAGATGATGACGCGCTCGCGGCCGGTGAGCACCTGGAAGGCGCGTTCGAGGTTGGCGCGATCCTCGAGCAGCGCGAGGCCGGTGTCGGCAACGCCAACGGTGTCGGCGAGGGTCTGCGACTTTTTGTCGCTTTCGCCGGAAACTTCACTGTCGAGCGAGAGCAGATTGTAGGCCTGTCCGAGCTCTTGCGCCTCTAAGATCTCGTCCTCGCCGGCGTTGAGGTGTTGGGCGAGTTCGGCGACGGTCGGACTGCGACCGAGGTCGATGGCAAGTTTATCGCCGGCCCGGTTGACGGCGAGATTGAGTTCCTGCAGGCGTCGAGGAACTTTGACGGCCCAGCCTTTGTCGCGAAAGTAGCGTTTGATCTCGCCGACGATTGTCGGGGTCGCGTAGGTGGTAAACTCGACGCCGCGCTCCAGCTCGAAGCGATCGATGGCCTTGAGCAGGCCGACGGTACCGACCTGCACGAGATCGTCGATAGGCTCGCCGCGGTTAGCGAAGCGCACGGCCAGAAAACGAACGAGGTTCAGATGCAGGACGACCAGCTCTTCGCGCAGATGTTCGTGATCTTTGCCGGATCGCCCAGCCGGTCGTACGCTTCGCTCGCGCTCATGAATGAAGCGCGCAAAAAGCTCCCGTGTCCGCTCGCGATCCGGACGAGTCTCATCCCGTTCGGTCACTAGTCGGACCGGGGGCCTAACCTCTTTACCATAAGCAAATCGGTTCCGTGTTGCGGATGGACGTCGTAACTGACCTCATCCATCAGCGTTCGTATCAAAAAGATTCCTAAGCCCGCGATCCGGGCTTCGTCAAGATTCATTCGCTGGACATCGGCGGAGTAGACGCCCTGGCGGCCGCTATCGCGCACGCGAATACGCAAACCGTCGCCCAGCGCCTCGCAGGTGAGTTGGACGAACTCGCTGTGAGGCTCGTGTTGAATGACGGCGGTGCATGCCTCCGCGATCGCGAGCTTCACGTCCTCGATCTCCTCGATCGAGAAGTGAACGCGATTCGCTACCGTCGCCGCGGCAAGCCGCGCTAGCGCGACCCATTCGGGGCGCGATGGTATCCGGAGCTCGACGACCTCGGGTAAAGCTTCCTCGACGGCGGGATTCATACGAGCGCCTTCATGGCAGCATCCTCGCTTTCGAAGATGCCGAAGATTTTCACGAGGCCGGTAATGTCGAAGATCTTCTTAATCTGCGGGTTGGTGCAGACGAGATTTACCGATCCGCCGTGCTCGCGAACGCGTTTCAGGCCGCCGATCAACACGCCGAGTCCGGTCGAATCGATATATCGCACCTTTTCCAGATTGATGACCAAGTGGTAGACGCCGCGGTCGATGAGCGCGCCGATTGCATCTTTCACCTTCGGCGACGTGTAAACGTCGATCTCTCCGCTCAAGTCGACGACGTAACACTCACCCGGTGCTTCACGCACGTTCACCTTAATGTCCAAAACTATCCCTCGGCTTTCCGTTGAAGCTCATCTTGAGTTTCGTCCGCGGCCGCTCGGCCTTCGGCGACTGCGGCATCGATATTAGCGCGTGCGTTCTCGACGACTTGGCGCCCGCGTTCGTAAAGTTCGGAGACGCCCGACTGCCATTGCGAGGTCACGTCACCGACTTTGCCGCGAAGGTCGTCGGTGCGACCCATCGCAAAACTTCCGGCTTCGCGCGCCTTGCCGGCGACCTGTTTGCGCATCTCTTCCTGCGCGAGCAGGACAGCTGCGGCGCCGCCCATGACTGCGCCGATAAGAAAACCGGCGAAGAACCCTCCGCCTCCGCCATTACCCTTACCCATTGTTCAGTTACTCCTTGGCTTTTCGGTCTTTTCCCGTTACCAAGCGCCGTAAACCCGTCGTGACTCCGCTGAGCGTCGCACCGACGTTCACGATCGCCGGCGCGATAGCGCTGCGCGAAAGGTCGGCGGTCCGTGACAGCGTGCCCGCCGTATCCTCGAGCGACTTGGTCACCTGGTCCACATGTGCGAGCGTGCTGGTCACGGGGGTCCCGATGTTGTTCAGTTGCTCGTCAACGCCATCCAGAGTCGTTCTCACGCGCGCCAGCGTCTTGGCTAACGCTAGCATCCCTACAAAGATGCCGACACCCGCCAAGAGAGCTCCGACGCCCGCGAGCACATCTAGGGTCAGGCTACCGTACTCACTACCGTTCAAGCTTCTGCCTCCAGGCGCGCGCCGTTCGTTTTAAGAGTCTACCCATCCCGCCTCGTCACCAGCCACGCCGCCCGCAAGTTGGTGACAATCGACGGGAGCACGTTAACGGCACGCTCGATCTCGGCCGGCGTCGTAGCCGAGCCGAGTGAGAACCGAATCGCGCCTTTCCGGTGCGGCTCGTCGAGGCCGATCGCTTTGAGCACGTGACTCGGCACGAGCGCGCCCGAGGCACAGGCGCTGCCGGCGGAGGCGGCGATGCCCGCCAAGTCGAGCGCAATAAGCGTCGCCGCCGAGTCGGAGCCCGGTAAACTGACGTTCAAATTATTGGCGAGCCGCGGCGCCGTGCCACCATTGATCGTGACATCCGGGATCGCCGAGCGAATGCCTGCTTCGAGCCGATCCCGGAGCCGCCCGACTTCGCGACTACGATCCGGTTGCTCGGCTGCCGCGATTTCGAGTGCCCGTGCCATTCCGACGGCGCCCGAAACGTTTTCAGTCCCGGAACGTCTTCCAAGCTCCTGTCCCCCGCCGACGAGAATCGCAGCGATCGCCACGCCGCGCCGGACGTAAAGAACGCCCACCCCTCTGGGTCCGCCGAATTTGTGCGCCGCGATCGAAAGCAGATCGACCCCCAGCTTGCGCACATCGAGCGGCAACCAAGTAGGCGCTTGTACGGCATCGGTGTGAAAGAGGACGCCACAGCGACGCGCGATAGCGGCGAGCTCGGCGATCGGCTGCACCGTTCCAATTTCGTTGTTGGCGTACATGACCGAAGCGAGCAGCGCGGGACGCCCCAGGGCGTCAGCGAAGGACGCCGGCTCGACCAGGCCATCGCTACCGACCGCAAGCAAGCTTACTTCATAACCTTCGTCACGTAGGCGCTCGAGCGGTGCAAGAACGGAGTGATGCTCGATCGCGCTTGCAACCAAACGCGCACCCGGCGATGCTGCACGCGCCACGCCGAACAGTGCTACGTTGTTGGCTTCGGTGCCGCCGCTGGTAAAGATAATTTCGTTACGTGACGTGCCAAGAACGGCCGCCACACGCTCACGCGCTCCCTCGAGCAACGCCCGCGCTCTGCGACCTTCGTCGTGCAAAGAACTGGGGTTATAATTGCTCTCTAATAGCGCATCACGCATCGCTTCGGTGACCTCGCGGCGCATCGGCGTCGTCGCGGCATGATCGAGATAAATTCGTTGCAAATTCACAGGTCGCTCACAGTATGCTGCTCTACTATTTGCTTGTGCGAAGCTCCAACGCACACTCCGAGAAGTAGCAACGGGAAACTGGCGGTCCGAGTATCACTCGGACCGCCGCTGTTTTACGTCGGCGTCTGCGAGCCGTTCCTCGGCGCCACGATCACCCGGCCGGTAGTAACGGCGCCCGGCGAGATTCGGCGGCAAGTTCATTTGTACTATATCGTAATTGTCGTGTGCGTAATGGTAATTTTGTCCATACCCGAGCTGTCGCATCAATCCCGTTGGTGCGTTGCGTAGGTGGAGCGGCACCGGCTCGTTGCGGCTCTGGAGCACATCGTCCATCGCCGCGCCGAAGGCGCGCCCGACGCTGTTGCTCTTGGGCGCCGACGCGAGATAGAGCGTGGCGTGCGCGAGGGGGAAGAACCCCTCCGGCATCCCCACAAAATGCACCGCCTGTTGCGCGGCAACCGCGACTTGCAATCCGGTCGAGTCGGCCAGGCCTACGTCCTCCGACGCCAATATTACCAACCGCCGAGCGATGAAGAGCGGATCTTCGCCGCCGTCGATCATGCGAGCGAGCCAATAAACCGCCGCATCGGAATCGCTCGCGCGCACCGATTTGATAAACGCGCTGATCGTGTCGTAGTGCATCTCGCCGGACTTGTCGTATTGCGAACCGCGGCGTTGCATCGCTTCCCGTACGAGCGCCGCGTCGATCGTGCGCGCTGCGTTCTGCGCCTCTGCCAGACCGGCTGCAAACTCAAGCGCATTGAGAGCCACCCGAGCGTCGCCGTTGGCAAGCGAGACCAACGTGCGCCGCGCCTCACCATCTAATTGCACCGACTGGGCAGCGAGACCGCGATCGGAATCGCCGAGCGCGCGATCGACAATGCGCCCCACATCATCTTCCGAGAGTGGCGCCAGCACGAAGACTCGCGTGCGTGAGAGCAGCGCAGAGTTGACTTCAAACGATGGATTCTCGGTGGTAGCGCCGATGAACGTCACGGTACCGTCCTCGACGTACGGCAGCACGGCGTCCTGCTGTGCCTTGTTGAAGCGGTGGATTTCATCGATGAAGAGCACCGTTCGACGGCCGACGCGCCGCCGAGCCCCCGCCTCGCGCACGACGCGGCGCAAATCGGCAACGCCCGCGCTAACCGCAGACATGCTTTCGAATTGCGCCCCCGTCGAGTTGGCAACGATCCGCGCAAGCGTCGTTTTTCCGCTACCGGGCGGACCCCAAAGAACCATCGACGGAATCGCGTCGCGCTCAATGGCTACGCGTAAGGCGCGCCCGGGTCCGAGGAGCGCCTCTTGCCCGACGAACTCATCGAGCGTGCGCGGGCGCATGCGCGCCGCCAGCGGCGTTTCCTCGCGAGCGAGGTCGAATAACGTGTCGTTCTCCGCCACGATGAACTATTGCGGCGGGCTCGCGCCTCCCGCGGCCGGCTCGGTAAGCCCGTTCTTCGGAATCTTGAGCGGCCGGGGTGTGGCCAATTTGCGATGCAGCTCGCTGGGGAATTGCATGGTGACGTCGCCCTCCGCGTGCGCCGATCCCGTCACCGTGTTATAGAGCACTCTGCTCGCGCTCATGTTGCGCGTTCCCTGCGAAATGTGAACCGCGCCTTCGAGCAGCAGCGTATGGTCCGCATCGTTCAGCGTGCCGTTGTCGGCGTTGACCATGGTGTCGGCTTGCGAGTAGTGAACGTTCCCGATCGCCTTATAAACTTTAGCCGTTCCATCGATCTGCGCTTTGTCGGCTGTCAACGTTGACGGAGTCGCCGGACCCGGCGGCCCTCCCCCCAGGCTCTGTTGAGCGCTGCCTTCCGAATCGTGCATGACGACATGACCGTTGAGGAAGAGCACCTGCTTCTTGTAGTTGCCGTTGGCTCGATCGGCGCTGACATCGCCGCCCGAACGCGTCATCACGATCTTGGCCGGCGTGCTGAAGTCACCGTTTTTGAAGTTCGCGTCAAGTGAGTTCGCACGTACGGTCCAGACCCCGAGGTCGAAGGAAGCGGCTCCGGGGTTCGCCGAGGAGTTCGGCTTGGCAGCAGACGGCGAACGCGCGGGCGCCCGCGGGCGGGCGGACGGCGGGCGGCCCGACGGCGGCGGAGACGCGGCATGCGCAAAAGGCGTCAGCAGCGCGACGGCCGCGACGAGCGTGAAGGTGAACCGGATCATTGTCGTTGAGAACGTACCTTTACCGTGGGGCGTTCGATCGGTCCGAGCAGTTCGGTCAGACGCTCCTCTGAGATGGCGCCTTCTCGCAACAACCGGGCGTGCTTCCCGGAGAGATCGACGATAGTGGATTCGACATTATAGCGCGTCGGTCCGTGCTCCACCATGAGATCGGCCGGCGGGAGCATCGATGTATCCCCGCCTCCGGCGTATCGGGGACCGCCGCGGGGATTCGCCGTCGTCCCGGCAATTGGGCCGCATCGATCGAGCACGGCACGCGCGAACGGATCGTCGGGAACGCGAAAAGCCAGCGTGTGCAGGCCCGCCGCGAGCTCGTCGCTGACGAAGGCCGGCTTGCGGATCAGCAGAATCACGGGAGCCGGCAACAGCCGCTTTGCGGCATGCACCGCGAGCGGATTGTCGACGGCGTACTCCAGAAACTCCTGTGCCGTCGCGACGTGCATGGTTAGCGGCCGGTTGTCGGGTCTTCCCATCGCGGCATAGACGCGGTCGATCGCTTCGTAGTCGTAGGGATCGCATCCGATCAAGTAGCTCGTGTCGTTCGGCAAGATCACGGTGCCGCCCGAAAACACGACGCGCGCGACTCTTTCGGCGACGTCGTCGACGTTCGCGGCGTCAGCATCGACGATGCACCCAAAGCGCTCGAGCGGCATCGTTGACGGAGCCTCGGCTACACGCGCAGTCTTGCGCCGGTGCCGATCGCGACGCACGAGAGCGGATCGTCGGCGACGATCACCGGAACGCCGGTGACCTCCGAGAGCAGCTTCTCGAAACCTCGCAGCAGCGCGCCACCGCCCGTGAGGATGATACCGCGATCGATGATATCGGCGGCGAGTTCGGGCGGCGTCTTTTCGAGAACCGCTTTGACCGATTCGACGATCGCTCCGACCGGCTCGGAGAGCGCCTCGCGTATCTCTTCGCTCGTAATTTTCACCGTTTTCGGCAAGCCGTTGATCAAGTCGCGGCCACGAATTTCCATCGCGAGCTCTTGCTCGAGTTTATAGGCCGAACCGATTTTGATCTTGATCTCCTCCGCCGTACGCTCACCGATCATCAGATTGTATACCCGCCGAATGTAGCGCACGATCGCCTCATCCATCTTATTCCCCGCCACGCGCAGCGATTGCGAGACGACGATGCCACCCAGCGAGATCACCGCGACGTCGACGGTGCCGCCCCCGATGTCGACGACCATGCTACCGGACGGACCGTCGATCGGCAGGCCGGCTCCGATTGCCGCCGCCATTGGTTCCTCGATGATTCCGACGTCGCGCGCGCCGGCGAGCTTGGCCGCATCCTTGACTGCCCGCTCTTCGACGCTGGTAATTTCTGCCGGTACGCAGATGGTGACATGCGGCTTCGGCTTAAGGATCGACGACCACCACGAACGATCTTTCATGACCTTTTTGATGAAGTATGAGAGCATCGCCTCGGTTACTTCGAAATCCGCGATGACGCCGTCGCGCAGGGGGCGAATCGCCTGAATGTGGGCCGGGGTACGGCCCAGCATTTGACGCGCCTCTTCGCCGACGGCTAAAACGTGTCCGGTGTTCATGTCGCGCGCCACGACCGAGGGCTCGCGCAAAACGATCCCTTTTCCCTTCACATGCACGAGCACGTTGGCCGTGCCGAGATCGATCCCGATATCCAAAAAGTGACTCCTAGTGCCGGACGCGACCTATCCCGTCGCAGAAACGCGTGGGTACTCGCTCGTCTCGAAAAATCCCGTCGGTTCGACCAAAGGCGTCACGCCGCTGCTTCGTTGTACTTGACCGCCGAGCTCCGAAAGCAGCTCCTCCAAGCGCTCGTAGCCGCGATCGATGTACTCTAGGCCGATGATTTCGGTTTCGCCGACGGCGGCAAGTCCCGCGACGACGAGTCCGGCGCCGGCGCGAATGTCGGGCGCTTCTACCGGCGCGCCGGAGAGCTGCTTGGGGCCTTTGATGACGGCGGCGTTGCTCTCCATCGTTACTTTGACGTCGGCACCCATGCGCGCGAGCTCGTTGACGTACGAGAAGCGCGCGTTGAAAATCGATTCCTCGACCACGCTCGTGCCCGGACACGTGCAGAGAAAACCGACGACCTGTGGTTGAAGGTCGGTCGGAAATCCGGGATAGGGCGCCGTGAGAATGTCGGTGCCGCCGTTGATGCCGTCGCCTTTGACACGAATCCAATCCTCACCCGTCATCATATCCGCGCCGCATTCGACGAGCTTATCGGTCAACGCGCCGAGGTGCTCCGGCCTACAGTTCTTGACGGTGACGTCGCCGCGCGTGACCGCACCGGCGAGCAGCAGCGTGCCGGTGACGATTCGATCGGCGATGATCTCATACTCGCCGCCGTGTAGCTCGCGCACGCCCTCGATGACGACCGTATCGGTTCCCTGCCCGGCAATTTTTGCTCCCATCGCGATGAGGAAGTTGGCTAAATCGACCACCTCCGGCTCCATCGCGACGTTGTTCAGTCGCGTCGTTCCCTCGGCCAGCACCGCTGCAAGCATCGCGTTCTTCGTCGCGCCGACGCTCGACATGCGAAACTCGACCTCGGCGCCGCGCAACCGCGGGCCGCGAGACTGCGCGATCAAGTAGCCGTGCGCGTTATGCACGTCGCATCCTAACGCGATAAACGCCTGCTCGTGCATATCGGTTGCTCGAGTCCCGAGCACGCAGCCCCCCGGTAGCGGCACTTCGGCCCGACCGAAGCGTCCCAGGAGCGCACCAACCACGTCGAACGACGCCGCGAGCTTACGGACGAGCGCGTACGGCGCGCGATAGGAAGCCACATTGCTCGCATCAATCGTTATCGTATTGTCGCCTTCGTAGCGAATCCGCGCCCCAAGGGCTTCGAGCAGCGACCACATGACCGAAACGTCGGTGATCCGCGGAACCCGGTGAAGCGTCACGGTGCCCTTTGCCAGCAGTGCCGCCGCCATGATGGGGAGGGCGGCGTTTTTGGCGCCATGGG
>Ga0209169_10000764_pt1 | contig 19702 bp, 13 predicted proteins | sample HubBroMetageWRM4_FD_188346 | JGI IMG/M metagenome (GOLD analysis project Ga0209169, IMG submission 188346) | Warmed soil microbial communities from the Hubbard Brook experimental Forest, New Hampshire - Hubbard Brook CCASE Soil Metagenome WRM 4... | ecosystem: Environmental > Terrestrial > Soil... | reverse complement strand
CGCCTGACAGACAATTTTGAGGTTCACGTCTATAGCCAGAACGTGGCGGATGTGGATTTATCCAAAATCACCTGGCATCCAATCCCGAAGTTGCCCGGCCCGCACGTTTTGAACTTTCTCTGGTGGATAGCGGCGAACCATCTTTGGCGCAGTTGGGATCGGCATATCCATCGACTGCGTTACGATCTCATCTTCAGCCCGGGAGTGAATTGCCTGGACGCCGATGCGATTTCCGTTCACATCGTTTTTGCTGAGTATGTCCGGCAGGTTGGCGCGCAGTTAAGTCTCCGGCGCAGTCCGATCCGGACCTGGCCCGCAGTCCTGCACCGTCGACTCTATTACCGCCTTCTCGTGGCGCTCGAGCATCGCATCTACACCGATCCTAGGGCGGTTCTGATCCTTATCGCTCGAAGGACGGCCGCAGGACTTGAGCGTTTCTATGGCCGAGTCGGTCCATCTCCGGTTCTATACCTTGGCCTCGACCACGCGATTTTCAATCCAGCGAGACGCCTGGCACTTCGAGACGAGTCTCGAAGGCAGCTGGGCCTGGTGGAATCCCAGTTCACAATTGTCCTGGTGGGCAATGATTGGCGCAACAAAGGCGTCCCTGTCCTGCTCGACGCGCTGGAGCGCGCCAAGGATCTTCCGCTCTATTTGATCCTGGTAAGCAGGGAGGATTCGGGTTCTTGCGATAGGCTGATCCAAGAAAGGAGGATGGAGAACCGCGTGACAATTGTTCCGCCACGCAAGGACGTCGAGTTCTACTATGCTGCTGCGGATGCTTACGCAGGGCCCTCCCTGGAAGACACATTTGCGCAACCTCCAGCCGAAGCGATGGCATGCGGACTTCCTGTAATCGTCTCCGCTACCAACGGCACGTCGGAGATTGTGAACCACGAAGTGAACGGGTTGATTTTATCCGATCCTACGGACGGTGAAACGCTCGCCCACCTGATTCGGCGGCTCTATCTGAATCGGGAGTTTCGCGATCAACTAGCCTCGAATGCTGCTGATTCCACACTTGAATTCACTTGGGAGCGCAACGGCCGCGAACTTGTCAAAATCTTTGAGGAGATTATACGGCGAAAGGCTGAGTCTTCCCCCGCGACGGCCGTCGAGGTATTGTGAGCAACCAAGCGGCCGACCTAAGCGAAACGCTAGCCGCGCTGCCGGCGTATCGTTCCAAGCGAATTATCGGACTTTTCCCCGAACTGCTTGGCATTGGCGGAATTCAAGAAGCGGGCGCCCAAACTGCGGCAGCGCTTGATGGGATTGCTCGCCGCCGGGGATGGACGACGCTATTTCTCAGCCTGAATGATGCCAAGGGGCCGCAGCATCTTCCTTCCGGCTCGCAGGGAATCCCTTTCCATGGCTTTGACCGGGCGAAGGCGCGATTTTTTTTCGCTGCCGCAAGGGCGGCGCGGGATAACGCTGCGATAATCCTCGCGGCTCATCCGAACCTGGCGCTGCCCACTGCCTTGGTGAAAAAGCTGTCGCCGCAACTAAAAACGGTGGTGATCTCGCACGGCATTGAGGTATGGAAGCCGCTGCCACCTGTTCGGCGCGCCGCGCTGCGTCGGGCGGACCTGTTACTTGCTCCCAGCACCTACACGGTAACGAAGCTCAACGAAATGCAAGGCATCCCCACTGACAAAATTCGTTGCCTGCCGTGGCCTCTTGGCCGCGAGTTTTCTTCGCTCGCCGAATGTCCAGCGAGACTCGAGCCGCCGCCCGGATTCCCGCGCGGCAGAGTCATTTTAACAGTTGGCCGCTGGGCGTCGTCGGAGCGGTACAAAGGCGCCGACGATCTGATCCGCGCCGTAGCGCAGCTGCATTCCGTCATTCCAGATTTGCATCTGGTGGCGGTCGGCGATGGCGACGACCTCAGGCGCCTTCAGAATCTGGCTACAGAAACGATGACAAAGGATTCCGTTCATTTCCTTCAAGGGCTATCTCGCGAGAAAGTGGCTGCTTGTTACGCTCGATCCGATGTTTTTGCCCTCCCAAGCACGGGCGAAGGATTTGGACTGGTGTTCCTGGAAGCTATGGCCTTTGGAGTACCGATCGTCGCGGCCGCGGCGGGCGGGTCAACGGACTTGGTCGAGAATGAAATTAACGGGTTGCTCGTCTCGCCCCACGATCCCGAGCAGCTCGCCAGAGCCTTACGTCGCTTGCTCTGCGACGACGCGCTGCGCTCCAGACTCGGCCGACAAGGTATGGAAAAGGTTCACAGTCAGTATAGTTTCGGGCGCTTTGCGTCCGAGCTCGATGAGATCCTCAGTACGCTCGCCTGACGGCCGCTAAACCTTGAATGATTCCGGCTGACCTATAGTATTGTTTTTAATTGAGGATGAAACGCTTGAATTGCATAAGAGTCGGCATCATCGGTTCCGGATTTATAGCCAAACAAAAGCATTTGCCGGCATGGAAAAAGGCGGCAAGGAACGCCCAGGTGGTTGCCTTGAGCGATCCCAACGTGGCGCAGGCCGAGGAGTTGGCTAGCGCGCATGGGATCTCTAAGGTTTACAAGGATTATGAACAGATGTTAGAAGCCGAACGGCTCGACGTGGTGGACATCTGCTCGCCACCGCGCACCCATGCCGAGCTCGCCATTCGCTCACTGCAATCGGGTGCGCATGCGCTCATTGAAAAGCCCATGGCCATCAACACGGCAGAATGCGATCAGATTCTTGCCGTCGCCAAAGAGCACGGGCGGAAGATCTGCGTCGCCCATTCGGATCTGTTCTATCCTTCGTTTCTGAAAGCCCGTGAAATCGTTAAAAAGGGTACGATCGGGGACTTCGCTGGTATGAGGATCTTTCTTTCGACGCCTGTCGACTACATTACCTCCAAGCCGGACCACTGGGCGCACCGCCTTCCTGGCGGCGTCATCGGCGAAACCGGACCGCACGTTATCTACATGGCGCTCGCTTTTATTAATCCGATTCAAAGGGTGCGCGTCGAGGCCCGCAAGCAGTTGAAGCAGTTTCCTTGGTCTCCCTACGAAGATTACCGTCTGGACCTAATGGGAGAAAGTGCCACATGCAGTGTGGCTCTCACCTACGCCACAAATCGTTGGGCCGTGCAACTGGACGTTTGGGGCAGCGAAGGTCACTTGAAGTTTGATCTGGAAACTCAGACTGTGATTCTCCATGGCAGGTCCGACCTAAAACCGGTAACTCTGGGTATCTCAGCAGTGAAGGAAGCAAGCCAGATGCTAGGCGGCACTTTGGGAACCAGTTTGAGTTATCTGACGGGGAACTTCGAAAATACCCACGAGCGCCTGGTCAGGGAGTTTGTGGAGAGCATCCGGAACGGATCGCCAACCCCGGTTCCTCCGGAGGAGGGGCGAGAGGCAGTGCGTGTCATGGATCTGCTCGTAAGCCAGCTGGCGGCCGGGACTACTTAATCCAATGTGTGGAATCTCCGGGCTCGCGACGAAGCGCTTCGGCCAACTGGACCTTCCGTCTACGATTGAAAAGATGGCGAGTGCGATTCGTCATCGCGGACCAGACGGCATGGACGTTCGCTGCTTCGGACCACCAGCGATTTCTCAGGGTGTCGCGCTCGGCCACAACCGTCTCGCCATTATCGATGTCTCGGAGGCCGGCCGAGAGCCGATGACGAACGAAGACGGGACGATCTGGCTTGTCTTCAATGGCGAGATCTACAATTTTCAGGAGCTGCGCAATCAGCTTGAATCACGTGGTCACCGGTTTCGCTCGCGCACCGACGCGGAAGTAATCCTTCATTTGTACGAGGAGACTGGGCCTTCCTGCGTAAAGGAGCTCGATGGCATCTTCGCATTGGCCATCCTCGACAGCAGGCGCGATCTTTTGCTGCTGGCGCGTGATCCGATCGGGGTAAAGCCCTTATTTTATGCCGCGACACCGGAGCATTTCCTATTTGGTTCGGAAATCAAGGCGATTCTTGCTTCCTCTCTGGTCAGCCCCCACGTGAATTGGAGTGCGATCTCGAATTTCTTCACTTACCTTTATGTGCCGGGGCCTGAAACTGCATTCAGCGAAATTCGGCAGCTTCAGCCGGGCCACACCCTTACGGTTCGCCTGCGCGACAATTCCGTTGCGATCGAACGCTATTGGGAAGTGGGGCGGAATCCGAATTTCGAACACTCTTCCTACGACCAGCTGAAATCTTCAATCCGCGAGAGCCTCGCCGCCTCGGTAAAGCGTCAGCTTGTTAGCGATGTCCCGATCGGCGTTTTCCTGAGCGGTGGCATTGATTCGACCATTGTCACGGGCCTGGCAAGAAGCGAAAAGCGAGACATCCAGACCTACACGCTTTCTTTCACGAGCGAGGAATTCCATTTTTACGATGAGGCCGCAAAGAGCCGCTCCGTCAGCGAGCACCTCGGCACCGAACATTTTGCACTGGCGCTCGATCTTCCCGACGCTGCCAGCATTCTGGATCTGGTCGAATTCGACGACCAGCCCTTCGCCAATCCCACTTCCTATCTTATGTACCAGCTATCGCTCAAAGCACGCGAGCATATTACGGTCGCGTTGTGTGGCGCCGGCGGCGACGAGCTTTTTGCCGGATACCCGCGAAGCTCCGCAGTTCGCCTGGCCAATCGCCTCGGATGGGCCCCTAAGCCACTGCTCAACCTTGCAGGTGCTGCTCTCGGCTGCTTGCGCGACTCTTATCGAACGCCTTATCTAAGACGCGCGCGTAAATTTCTCGGCGGCATAGATTCTGACTTCTTCCTGCAGTATGCCAACTGGACATACTTCATGACTGAGGATCAGAAGCACCGGCTGCTACCGGGAGCGTCTTCGCGCAACGCGCTCCACCCTTCGATCGAAATCCTGCGCAAGGCGTATTCGCAGAGTTCTCTAGCCGAGAAGGACAATCGTATTCTTGAAATGGACTTGAATACCTTTCTGGTGGACAACGTCCTTGACTACACCGATCGCATGAGCATGGCTACCGCTCTGGAAGTTCGCGTACCACTCCTCGATCCAGCCTTCGTACAAATGAGCCTCAACGCCCCATTTGCCTACAAGATTCGAAATGGCGAAGCGAAGGCGATACTGGTCGATGCCTTCAGCGAATTCTTCCCGCCCGAAGCGCGCGATGCTCCCAAGCGTGGCTTCAACGCGCCTCTTGGGCAATGGTACGAACGACTTCTCGATCCGTACTTCGATGCCGCTGGCAGCAGCTCGAATCCCTTGCAAAAACAATTCGGCGAAGACGTCGGAGCAGCGTGGCGAGACGGAATCTTGGACTTCGGATTTATTCAGCGCCTACGGAACCTGCATCGCCAAGGGACGCGGGATTGCTCGCACGAATTATTCGCCTGCATTATTTTTGACGTTTGGTGGCGAAAGTATATCAAACGGACCGAGCCCTTGGTCCACTGGCAGACGAACAAGGAATGGCTGTGCGCATCCTCAACGTAGCACAGACCTATTACCCCTATCTCGCCGAAGGCGGTAGACCCGCAAAAGTTCGGGTCTTGTCGCGCAAGCTCGCCGAACGGGGACACGACGTGACAGTGCTGACGGCGAACCTCGGTGCCGCAGATTGGTCTCGCATCGGTTTACCGATCGAGAAAACAACCATGGGGTGGCGACTGACCGAAGGAGGTGTCGTCGCCATTTATCTTCCCACCTGGTTCCGCTATCGCACGTTAACGATCAATCCAGGCGTGTTACGATTTTGCGGAGCGGCACTCGGGAAGTTCGATCTCGTCCATTTCTATGGTCTTTACGACCTGCTCGGCCCCTCTGTCAGTTATTATTGTCGCCATCACGGCATTCCCTATGTGGTCGAACCCATGGGGATGTATCGGCCGATCGACCGAAGCATTCTGCTGAAGGGCGTATGGCATCGCAGCATTGGTACCGCGTTTTGGCGAAATGCCAGCAAGGTGATAGCGACTTCTGAGCTGGAGCAGCTGGAGCTCTGGGACCACGGCGTTCCGCGGGAACGGGTTGTCGTTCGCTACAATGGAATCGATGCCGGAGTTCCGGCCACGGCTTTTGCCCGCTCGAGCTTTCGAGCGAAATGGAGCATCCCGAAGGGCGAGCCTTTAATATTCTTTCTCAGCCGTTTGATTCCGCGCAAGGGGGCGGATATTCTGATCCAAGCTTTCGCGGAAGCTTGCCCCGTCTCCGGTCGTCTTATCATCGCCGGCCCTGACGGTGAGCCGGGTTACGGCGCATATCTTAAGAAATGCGCGGAGGAGTCTGGCGCAGCAGCGCGCATCATTTTTACGGGTCCTCTCTACGACGAAGAAAAGGCGGCAGCCTTCGCTGAAGCCGATGTATTTGCACTGCCGTCGCGCTATGAAAACTTCGCCAATGTGGCGGCCGAATCGATCGCTTGCGGGGTGCCGGTTATCATCACCCCGTACTGCGGAATCCGCACGCTAGTGGAAGCTGGACCGGCCGGCCTGGTCGTGGAGCCGAAGAAACGACCACTTGCGGAGGCGATCTATCGCATGATCCACGATGAAGGTCTGGTGAGCCGCTTGCGAGAAGGTTGCCGCACCGTTACGGAACGGCTAAGTTGGGACCAATTGGCCGCGGAGATGGAAAAGTATTACGCTGAGGCGATGACAGGCGAAAATGGCGTCCGGTGAACGAAACACCTTCTACGACGAGCATCCGTTCGATTGGGCTTTGCCCGAGATCGGTACCGATATTCGTTCCATCGTCTCGCCGGTCCTGGTCGACCTGATTGAGAGCTTGCACCCAAATGATTTGGTTCTCGATGTGGGATGTGGCCCAGGAAGGGTTCTGGGATTTCTTGCCAAACGCGGAGTTCGCTGCATTGGCGCAGATCGCAGCCGCATCTCATTACGACTGGCAGTGACCCGTTACGGATGCCCGGGGGTCGTCGGCGATAACCTCCGCCTCCCATTCGCAGACGGAGTCGCGGACGTGCTCATCTCAGACGGGGTGATTCATCATACGGATGATCCCGGCAAAGCATTCGCGGAAAATCTTCGCGTCCTGAAGCCGGGCGGCCAAATGTACCTGGGCGTCTACAAACCTTCAGGACGATATCCCTTTCTCTACGATTTCCCCGGCGGCATCATTCGACGCGGTTTGGATCAGGTTTGGAGTCGGCCCTTGGTAGTTCTCTTCGCCCGGATTCCGTATTTTCTCGTCCATTTAATCAAATCGAAAGGCAAGCGGACATGGGCGGGAGCGCGAAATCTGTTCTACGACTATTTTGTAACGCCCCGCGTCGCTTTCCTACCTCGCGAGGTGATCGAGCAGTGGTGCTCATCGCGCGGAACCCGGGTTGTTCGCTATGACGAGAACCGAGGTTCGAACGTCCATTCATTCCTTTTGCAAAAAAGTTTCTCCACTTCTCGCTAACGACGAGAATCCAGCCCCACAAAAACATGGCGATGTTTACGCAACTTTACGGCTGATGTATAGACGCGTAGAATTGATTATCTAGTTTATAGTATTCTCGGGGTATCTGGACAGACTGAGACCGGCCGCTCTCCTAGGCAGTTGCGTGGATGTCGCGAGCGAACAACCAAGACGTATCGGTGAAAGATTGAGTTCTGCTGCTGGCTGCTGGAACTCAATGGAGGCGCCTCCTTGAAACTGCTGATCTACTCCTACGACTGGGCGCCGCTCGTGGGAGGAGTGCAAACAGTGACCATGGACCTCGCCAGAGAGATCTGCGAGTGGTCGAAGGTTCACCCTGGTCAGGCGTTTGACGTTACCCTCGTCACCGAGACTCCCGCCGGACATAGCAGTGAGGTGTCTGTAGCTTTTCGCGTAATCCGTCGGCCTTCATTCCTCAAGCTGCTGGGTCAAATTCATTCTGCGGATGTGGTTCATCTGGCAAACCCTGCGTTGCGTCCACTTGCCTTAGCATGGCTTTTGCGAAAACAGACCGTTGTCGAGCACCACGGTTACCATGCCATTTGCCCGAACGGGCTGCTGCTCTATAAGCCGGGTAACAGCGTCTGTCCCGGATACTTCATGGCGGGTGATTATCAGAAGTGCGTTACCTGCTGCAGCCAAACGGTGGGGAAATTGCAAAGCCTCAGGAACCTACTGCTTACGTTCGCAAGGCGCTGGCTTTGCCAGCGCGTGTCGGCAAACGTTGCGATCACGGATCACGTCGCCACGCGAGTCTGTTTGGCATTCACGCGCCGAATTTACCATGGCGTTTCCGATCACGGTTTGCAAGTGCGCACCGAGAAATCGGCCTCTGCACCCAACATTGAGATCGGTTACGTCGGACGGTTTGTCGAAGAGAAGGGTGTGCCGCTTCTTCTCGAGGCCGGCAAGAAATTGGCAGATAACGGTTTCGCCTTCCACCTTACGCTGATTGGAGACGGCTCGCTGCGCGAAGAACTGGAAATCGAGACCGACCATCTCCGAATTCGTGATCGCGTCACCTTCACCGGGTACCTGGAAGGCCTAGAACTGCGTAAGGCACTGCAGAAGATCCCAGTCCTGGTCATGCCTTCGCAATCGGAAGAAACGGCTGGACTGGCAGTTATGGAACATATGATGCGCGGCGGCGTGCCGATTGTCGCTGACATTGGGGGCCTCAGAGAGGTGGTGGGCGAGGCGGGTCTGAAGTTCACCCCGGGGGATTCGGATTCCCTCTATCTCTGCCTTCGCGAACTCGCCGAAGATCATTCAAAAATCGAGGCTCTGTCTGTCGCGGCTAGAACTCGCGCCGAGGTCCTGTTTTCTTTGCCGGTCATGATTGATAATCACCTCGCGCTGTATCGGCAACTGTGCGGGTGAAACCAGTTTTCTTGAATCTCGCAAGGAAGTGAACGTCCACTCTCTTCTCCTGGGATCGTCGACAGGAGCCAGAAAGTGGTCGTCCCCGGAGCGCAGCCGTCGTCCCTCCCGGCAGAACCGCTTTCGACCTACAGGCTGGAACGACGCCCTGAAAAAATCCACTCGATTGGCCTGTCCGAAACCACGGCTGCGGAAAGCTTGAATTGGCTTGAATTGAGTCCCGGATTCGCTTCGATCGACGTGAATGCTCCAGCTCGATCGGAGAATCCTTCACGAGTACGGCTTATCATTTCTGAGCGGGACTCAATGTGGCTTGCGCTTTGCCGCGCTACTGCTTTGCTGCGACAGCAAGCCGTAGACATCCAGTTCGGTTTGCGTTCCCACATAGACCTTGCCGTTCGCGATCGTCGGTACAACAAACTTGACCGCGTTGCCCATGACATCTCGGCTCTGCACCTGCGTCGTGTTATAGAGCTCGCTGACTACGTTGGTCGCATCGAATGCGTGCAAGATGGCCGGAGCCGATGGAGGACCCATGCCCCCGTAGTTGGAGCTATCGACTGCCCAAACAATTCCGTTCGTAGTCCCATTTGCAGAGATTGCGGGGGTCGCGCCCGGAAACATAAACAATGGCACAGAGGAACTTGGGCTGTCGCTTACAATACCGCCGACGATTGGATAGACCGTAAGTGGCACATTCGCGCCGCCATAATAAATGCTTCCGTTCCAGTAGGCCGGGACGCAGAATGAATCTCCTAAAGGCTGAAACTCCGAAATAATCTGGGGATCCGTAGTGCAGTCGACGAAACAATAATGCAGATTATTGAGAGTCATCTGATCGCGATCGACCTCATACAGCCAGCGGCCCTTGGCCGGAAGAACCAACTGGTGCGGATGATTACCCGTCTGATCTGGAAGGAGCAGGACGCCTCCCGAGCCAAGGTCCAAGTCTCCTGCGTTGTACGCAGCCTCGTTGTATGGCGTAAAGTAATCGCTAGCCGTAATAGAGCTGCCATTCAGGAAAAGTTTGACAATGGAATCGCCCAGGTCCGTCGACGGAATTGGCCCGGTATCGAAGGTACCGTTCCCTGTTGCGACGTACACATTCGCGTTTGAATCGGCCGCGATGCCCGCGCCAGAATTCCACAGACCACCGTCGCCGCCATTGGGAGTTGAGAGATACACGGCCCGCAATGAACTTGTCGCTGCATCGTAAGCAAACAGCCAGCCGTGGAAGGGACGGTTATCGCAATTGGAAGCAAAGCCCACATAAACAACCCCATTGAGCAACAATAGCCCGGGGCGATTAAGGTGCATCAGGGGATTAAAGGCGATCACACCGTTGGCACTGCCGTCGCCAGTTCCAGAGACGGATCCTGCAATTGCAATCGAACCCTGCGTTTTCTCCGCTCCCGTCGTAATATCGAGCGCGTGAAGACGATAGACGTATTGATTGTTTTCCGCCGATTTCGCCACCACATACATCGTATTTGTGCTGGGATCAATTACAGGGGTGCTCGTAACACCCACAAGGGGCACCAGAGCGTTGCAGCTGATGCCGTTGATCGCATCCACCGGCGTCGCTCCCGGCGCCGCACCATGAGCGGTATCGATCAGGCTCGCGCGCCAGAGTGGATTCGCGTTCGCACCGGTATTGCTGTCGGCATCGAAGGCAAAGACGCTGTCTGCTTCGGTGGCCACGTAAATGACATTGTGAGTGCCGCTGGCTATGGGCACGTTTGGAACGTATAGGGATTGCGCGTAGACTTGTCCGTCTACTGCTTGCGCGAATAATTTTCCAAAAGTTGTCGAGTTCACATTGGCGGTTGTGAGAACCGTTTCATTTATGTTTTGACCCGTTCGTCCGATGTCATTGTGCTGGGTGAAAACTCCGGCAAAGCCATTGCCCTGATGGTTGGTAACGGACAAAATGGACACGCCCTTCACTGCCCCAAGCGCTGCCTGAATGGAGGCAAATCCCGCCGTCTGACCAGTCGGCAACGCTACACTTGTCGCTTGTCCCGCGCTCTGGACGGTGGCGACTTGGGGATTGTTTGAAGACCACGCCGCAGGTGAAGTGAGATCGATACTACTGCCGTCGCTGAAATAGCCAATGGACTTGAATGCCTCGGTCACCGCGGCATCGGAAACCGATGGATTCTGCGGCGTGACCACTAATTCACCGAGCACGGCCGCGCTCACGCTTAGGTTCGAGCTGCCTACAATATTCCCTAAAGTTGCTTGAACGACAGCTGTTCCGGTGCCAACCCCGGTGACGACACCCGTTGCAGTAATCGAGGCGACATTCGGAGCGCTGGAAGACCAGGTCACGCTCGAGGTGACGTCTTGCGTTTTCTGGTCCGTATAGGTGGCAGTCGCCGCAAATTGTAGGGGCACGCCTTGCGGAATCGTCGAGCCTGAAAGAGCGGTCGGCAGGGAGGACGGATTTGCGACGCTCACAGAGATCGAGGCAACGGTCGGAGACATCGGGCCGGATCCAGATGAACAACCCACAAGGTTTGTTGCGATGAGACCAAATACTAGCAGCAGCGAGCCATTTCGTATTAGATACGGCATCCGCCCCATATGGAGGGTCTCCCGGACAAGAATAGCTATCGAGTCGATTGCGCGAGGCGCCTTCCAGGTCTTTGGTAGAACTTGTCCTGAGGACTTAGGCCGAATTCGGACAGGAAGTAACCAACCGAACTGAGAGCGTCCACCGCACGGTCACATCGTAAAATCCACAAAGCTGCAACGCAAGGCCTTTTCTTCCTGGCTGGCTGACCGCCGCCATGGATTACCGCCATCGTCTGAGACACCAAACCGGTTCGCATCATACTTGCGATATTTCGGCGGCACAATGCAGTTGGGGCAGCATTCGAATTCTATTCATCGGCAGCTGGCATTCGGGCGCTTTCAACTCCGCGCGTCAAAGCTGTGCCCACAATTCTTGAAGGCAACGAAGCTGATCGACGGGGATCGACATTGCATCGCACGCGCACGTAACTGAATCTTCGCACTCGGGAGCTCGGCAATTGACTTTGCGGAATTACGGTACACAATAGTATTCCCTTCTAGAACTATCTTTCCGGCAGCCGACTGCCCTCTTCAGTCAACCGCCACGCGGTGTAGTGGTGTGCATCGATCGTCCAAAGGAGAAACAACATGAAGAAAACGCTATTTTGCAGCACAGTTTTGCTTGCGCTGTTGGCTCTTGGTTGCCAAACGAACCCGGCAGCCGCGCCGGTGGCTGGACCAGCAGGACCGCAGGGACAGGCGGGACAATCTGGACAACAGGGAGATCCGGGGACGTCTGGACAAACGGGCGCGACGGGACAGCCTGGAGACCAGGGACAGCAGGGAAACACGGGCCAAACCGGCGATCGCGGACGAACCGGAGACCAGGGCCAACAAGGGCAAGCCGCACCGTGTCCAGCGGGTGAGCACAAATACACGAATCCGGACAATGGCAGAACGATTTGCGTCCGGGACTAACGGGCTGAACGGGAATTTCGGCGTCGCAAAGCGCGCGTAAGAACTCGGCTGCCGGGAAATTCCCGCTGATTTGGCGGGAGAGTACGGTTGTGCTTCGCGAGGGAACTCATTGAGATCCTCGACAAGACCAAGCTTCCAGATTGTCGGGAACAATCGTGGAGACGGCAGCCGAACACTTGAGCAGTCTCAGTCCGGCCACTCCCTCTGGGGTCGTCGAGTCTCCTTCACGAAGCAAGATTCACATACTCTGGTTCCGTCGTTGAGCGTGAAATCGACTTGTCGGTTAGAGTCGACTTCAGCCCCGCATTTCCTGCAATAATCGGACTTCTCTTCGATCATCCCGTTAGCATGCCATTACAATTTCCGGTTCCTAGCGAAACAATCGCTGCCAAAGGTCGCCCGAAGCGTTCACGCTTGGCATCGCGAACGCCTCCGGCGTCCGGTGTAAAAGACGCTCTCATCAGAGAACTTCGAGGAATGGACCGTGTCAGGGCCTGAGAAAGCAGTCGAGGGGCGAATCGGGTTATAACGCTGCGCCGCTATCGCGTCTATTCGTATCGACCGCACAGTCTTACAAAATCATACGTAGAGCCTTTCGAGCGGGCGGCATTTTCGATGCGCGAAACTACAAGTACCGCAAGAGCCTGCTCTCGTCGATTCCCTCAGCAACGCCGGATATCACGGCGAACGGGTTCAATGCATTGAAACTCCGCGCCGTGAACCGTGCATTCAAGAATGGAACTTCGTCCTTCCCGAATTGAAACCAAGCGAGCTGACCACAATAAACCTTTTGCCCATGTCGCGGGCCACAGGTTTTGCCACAGTGCCTGAAATCAATGATTTAGCTCGAAGCTGACGTTCACAGTTTGATACTTCAAACTTCACTTAGCTTTGGCACAGATTTTGCACAGTTTAATTCTCGCGCGAGCCATTTTGAAGTCCCAAATTGAAGATTATTCGGTTTTCGCACCGACGTGCGGCAGCCGCTTGACCAGAGCATTTTTTCAAGACTGCGGAGTTTTGCAAGCCCGCTGACGATCGCATCCTCAGCGATCAAGGCTGTTGTCGCCGAGAATCTAGGGGATTTCCTTTCTCGTCTCCTCAGCCGGCAATGGCCCTGCGCTGTGTGCTACTCCGCGGCAGCGAATAGGAGAATTTCATGAGTAAGCTGATGGTTCGTTTTTTCTGGGTCCTGGCACTCCTGGCGACTGGTGTGATTGGCGGATGCGGTCGCGAACAAACTCCGGCTGTGCCCCCGGCGGTCGTCAGCGTCGTGCCGGCAAACGCGGCGACGGGCGTCGCTTTCACCCCGGTGATCACCGCGACGTTCAACGAAACGATGAACCCCGCGACGATTACTACAGGCACGTTTACTCTGACCGGGCCCGGTGGAATCGCGGTCACCGGCACGGTTGTCGGTTCGGGCCTCACGGCGACGTTCACTCCCACGCTGCCGCTTGCTCCGAGCGCCACTTATACAGCGATGATTTCGACGGGAGCGCAGAGCCAGCTAGGCTTCGCGCTGACCGCGAATTATATGTGGAGCTTCATGACGGGATTCGTGCCAGTAGTGACCGCAACGATTCCTGCAAATGGCGCGGGCAATGTGCCGTTGAATCAGAGGATCACGGCCACCTTTAACCAGCCGATGAACCCGGCAACGATCACCGCAGCCGGAACCTTCAAGGTGGCAGTGACGGGCGGAGCTGCCGTTGCGGGAACCGTCACGTATGTGGCGGCCACGAACACCGCGATTTTCACTCCTACGGCGAACCTCGCGGCGAGCACGCCCTACACGGCTACGATCTCGACCGCTGCGCAAAGCGCCGGCGGCATCCCGCTGGCCGCGACCTATGGGTGGGCTTTCACAACCGGAATCACCACAAACAGTACGGCTCCCACCGTGATCGCCACCGTTCCGGGATCGGGCGCGACAGCGGTTCCGACAAATTCAAACGTTACCGCCACATTCAGTAAGGCCATGGACCCATCCACCATCACGGCGACCGGTACGTTCACACTGGCCGTCTTTGGATCCGGAGGCGCCGCCGTACCTGGAACAGTTCAATATGCCGGCACGATCGCGACCTTCACACCCACAAGTGCGCTGACCGCCGCGACGGAATATACCGCGACAATCACCACGGCGGCGAAGGACCTGACCGGAAACGCGTTGGCCGCAAATTACGCTTGGAGCTTTACCACCGGAGCGGGTCCCAACACCACCGCGCCAACGATAACGCTCACAAATCCCGCCGATCTGGCGCCGAACATTTCGCTCAACACGGCGGTCAACGCCACCTTTAGCGAGGCGATGAATCCCACGACGATACTCGCACCTGGAACTTTCACTCTGGCCGTGAGCGGAGTTGGCGGCGCGGCCATTCCCGGAAACGTGAGTTACGACGTCAACAGCGACATTGCCACATTCACGCCGCTCGCGAATCTTGCGCCAACTACGAACTACACGGCAACGATCAGCAACGCCGCTACCGACGTCGCCGGAAATCCGCTCGTCGCCGGAACGGCACCAAATCCGTGGACTTTCGAGACGGGCACAACTACCGGGCAGCTTGCGCCGAACTTGGGAGCGGCCGCGACATTCGGGTCCCTGGGAGGCAATGCGGGCATCACCAACCAGGGAATCGACACGGTTATAAATGGAGACATCGGCACCACCGCAGCTTCCACATTGGTCACCGGATTCCACGATGCCGGCGTGGGATGCACGTACACCGAAACCGGCAGCAACATGGGAATGGTAAACGGAAACATTGACACTGCACCGCCGCCGCCGAATGGCACATGTTCTGAAGAAGGCACCGCTGCCACCTTCTCCATTGCACAGCAGGCGGCCCTGGCTGCCAACGCTGCGTACATTGATCTTTCCCCTGCTTCGCGTCCGGGCGGCACCGATCCCGGCGCAGGGCAACTTGGCGGGCTCACTCTGCCTCCGGGCACCTACCAGGCGGCACTGGGCTCGTTCCTAATCACCGGCACGGACCTAACCCTGGACGCGCAAGGCGATGCCAACGCCGTGTGGGTGTTTCAGATGGCCAGCACTTTGACGGTGGGCGGTCCTGGAGCTCCGCGCCAGGTGATTCTAATCAACGGCGCGCAAGCCAAGAACGTGTTCTGGCAAGTGGGCAGCGCGGCAACGATTAATCCGGCGGGCGGCGGAACTATGGTGGGAACGATCATCGCTTCGCAAGGTGTCACGTTCTCGACTCCCGGCGTTGCGGCGGTTACCACGCTGAATGGCAGAGCGTTATCACTAAACGCGTCGGTGACGATGGTGAACACTGTCATCAACGTACCGGCGCCATAAACCGCAAGTTTTTAGCTAAACGCAAGCGCTGACGATGGCGCAGAACAGATTGCGTGGCAGCTCAGCAAGGATTCTTGCACCCGTTGTGCAGCGAGCAGCCAGGTTTTAGGGGGCAACAATGAACCGAGCAGCCCGATTGATCGCTACAACATCGCTAGCGTTTCTGCTGGTGCCAACGCTCTTTGCGGACGACACCACCAAGCCGAAAGCAAAAGCTAAGGATGAAGCCGCCGCCTCGAGCAGCGCACCCGACGGGTCAAACGCTTCCACTCTGCCCGCGGGCGCATCAATCCCTCCCAGCGTGCCCGCGGACGCTCAGCCCCAGCCCGACGCTGCTTCCGTGACACCAGTGCGTCCTTTGGCCACGGCGCCGCCACCCGAAGCGAATGCCCAATCCATGGGTGCGATGCATCGCTCGGACGACGCGGAAGGCTACACGCCGAAGGTCGAGTGGTTCCTCGGATATTCATTCTGGCGCGCCACCCCCACGTCGAACGGCAATCGTATCGGCTACCTGCATGGCGGCAGCACCTCGGTTGCGTACAACCTCAACCGATATGTCGGCTTGGTGGCGGATTTCGCGGGATTTGACAATAGCAAGCTGACGCTGTTTGGTCCAACCGGCAGCGAGACTTTCAACGCCAGCGGGAGCGTTTACACGTTCATGGTCGGCCCTCGCCTGTCCTACCGCAAATACGAAAAATTCACGCCATACATCCAAGCGCTTGGCGGCGTCGTGCATGCCAGCTCGCTATCCATCTCTGGATGCACGGGTGATCCCAGCTGCACGCCCCTTGGCTCCGATACTACCTTCGCGGCCATGGCAGGCGCCGGGTTCGATATCAATATCAGCCATCGCATCGCGCTGCGCCTGGTGGAAGCCGATTTTCTGCTCACTCATTTTCGCGACCCCATCTCGGCCACGGGCTTGTCGCGCGGGTGGCAGGACAATACGCGACTCTCGACCGGAATCGTGTTCCGCTTCGGCGGGAATCCGCCTGCACCGAGCGCGCCGCTTGGCGCGAGCTGCTCGGCAAATCCGGAAATGGTGTATGCCGGCTCGGGCGATTGGATCGCGGTGCGCGCAGACGCGAGCAATCCGGCCAACTATCCTTTGAATTATTCGTGGTCGGCAACTGAAGGCAGCCTGGATGGGAGCGGGCCAAACGTCCGGTGGAGTTCGGTGGACCGCCGCCCTGGCACGTACACGATTTCTCTGCGGTTGGAGAACGGGCGCAATGGGACGGCAAACTGCTCGGTGAGCGTTCGCGTGGCTCCGCGGCCGAATCGTCCGCCGACGATCAGTTGCTCGGCGGACCGCAACAGCGTGACGGTGGGCGATCCAGTCGAGATCACCGCCGTCGCGAGCGATCCTGATAATGACCCGCTGACGTTTTCCTGGACCTCCAGCGGCGGAAGACTGGAAGGCACGGGTACGGCGGTGCGTTTCCATACCCGCGACGTGTCGCCAGGGGCGTACGCCATCACCGGCCATGTGGACGACGGCCGCAGCGGGACGGCCGATTGCACCGTGAACATTGATGTGCAGGCGCCTCCGCCCCCGCCGGAAATCAAAGAGCTGGAAACGCGGCTCGCGCTGCACAGCATCTATTTCCCGACGGCCCGTCCGACGGAAGCGAATCCGGAGGGCGGATTGGTGGACAGCCAGCGGCAGGTTCTCTTGGCGCTCGCTGCCGATTTCAGCCGGTATCTCACATTCAAACCGGAGGCTCATTTGACGCTGGTCGGCCACGCCGATCATCGCGGCGGTGTGGAATATAACCAGAAGCTGACGGAACGGCGCGTCGACCGCACCAAGAGTTTCCTGACAGAGCACGGAGTTCCCGCTGCGAACATCGAGACCAAGGCTGTGGGCGAAGAGGACAACTTGACGGCCGAGCAAGTGAAACAGCTCGTGGACGAAAATCCGGACTTGTCTGCGGAGGAGCGGCAAAGAATCGAGAGTCACCTGCAGACGGTTGTGTGGGCCAATAACCGGCGCGTGGACGTTTCTCTAAGCACCACCGGTCAACAGTCCGTGCGGCAATACCCGTTTAACGCCAAGGACGCACTCGCGCTGCTGAGCACGAAAGGCGGCGAAAGTGAAAAACCGGCGACGCGAGTCGTCAGAAAAAAGAGCACCCACCCGTAAGCGGAACTTTAATGGACGTCGGAAGGCCACACTGATTATGGAAGGGCAAGGAGAAATTCACGCATGTTCATCTCTAATCTCCTTTACGGAATTGTTGTCCTTCGAAGGTTAGGATTCACCGCGCATGGAAACTCATCGCGGTTCGCGGCTGTGCGATCGCAAGGTCCTCTCCCACCAGGCCGTCCTCGAATGAATACGATCGCGCTCACGATGACGGAACATTAGTCTTTTGCTCCGGGCCTCGCGAGCCCTCCTCCAGCCGGGCCGCTTGTGCCATCAAATAATTTCGTTCCGGAATGCTTGTTGTGCGGCCAGCCGCGCTCCGGTAGTGTTTGACGGCGCTCACATGATCGCCGAGCATCTCGAATAGATGGGCACGAACCGCGTCAAGCCGGTGATGCTCGGCAAGCCGACTATCGATATCGAGCGTCTTGAGTAGTTCGAGACCTTTCGACGGGCCGTCTACCATGGCAGATGCAATTGCATGATTGAGCGTCACCATCGGACTGGGAGACACGCGTTTCAGCAATTCGTACAGCGCAAGAATCTGCGGCCAATCCGTGTCTTCAGCTCGTGCCGGCTCATCATGCACTGCTGCGATCGCCGCCTGCAGCTGATACATACCCACCGATCCTTTCGATAGTGCGTCGGTCATCAGCTCAATGCCTTCTTCGATCTCGGCCCGGTCCCAAAGAGTCCGGTCTTGTTTATGTAGTGGGATCAGTTCCTCATTGGGCCCTGTTCGCGCCGCACGGCGAGCGTCGGTTAACAGCATAAGGGACAACAGGCCTGCCACTTCTCCATCATCGGGAAGGAGCGCTTTCGCCGAGCGAGTCAACCGGATCGCCTCACGTGTCAAATCGAGTCGCTGCAAGCGTGCTCCAACGCTGCTCGCGTAACCTTCATTGAAGATCAGGTAGAGCACATGGAGTACTGCAGGCAGCCGTTCGGCGCGCTCCTCAACAGGAAGCAGGCAGAACGGCGCACCGGAAACCTTGATGCTTTGCTTGGCGCGGCTAATCCGCTGCGCCATCGTCGCCTCGGGGACCAGAAACGCATTGGCAATCTCCGCCGTGGTTAAACCGCCGACGGCCCGCAGCGTCAGAGCAATTGCCGAGGACGAACTCAGCGCGGGATGGCTGCACATGAACAGCAAAATCAGCGTGTCATTTGGGTCCATCTCATGCTCAATATCGTGGACGGGCGCGATCGTCTCCGCATCCCTCGCGACCGCGGTTTCCCTCTCACGACGTGCGATTTCGTTGCGTATCTGATCGATCATTCGGCGCGATGCCACCTGAATCAACCAGCCGCGTGGATTCTCGGGAACACCCTGGTGCGGCCATTGCGTGAACGCTGCCAGCATGGCCTCTTGCACGGCATCCTCGGCTGCCGCGAAATCGCGGAACCGGCGCACGACGGCTCCAAGCACCCCAGGAGCCAGTTCGCGCAGGAGGTGCTCGGTCTCCGCATCGGGTAAGGTCTGTTTCACGGCAGTTCGCCGGCTCCCCCGCTCATGACTTGCCGCACTTCAATTGGCATATTCAAGGGCAACCCACCCGGACCCGGTGCCGCCGACCAGATTGCGGCAATCTCATAAGCCCGGTCTGTACTTTCGACGTCCACCATCAAATAGCCGGCCAGAAATTCTTTCGATTCCGGGAACACGCCGTCGGTGACCGGCACGCCGTCCTTGCCCGCTCTCACAACTCTTGCCTGATCCGGCAGTGCCAAGCCGTCCGCCGCCACGAACTCTCCGGACTCGCTGAGTGTTTTATTCATGCCCTTCACAAACGCGAGATTCGCTACGATATCCTTTTGTGTCCACGCACCAAAAGCACCATAACCGGCTTTCGGGATGTTCATCATCAAGATGTATTTCATCTCCGTTGCTCCTTTTGATTTTCACGCGTTACGTCGCCTTCCGACCACGATTGCGCGAGGATCGCAATTCGATATTCGGGGGTCCGGATTGCC
>Ga0209169_10000763_pt1 | contig 19760 bp, 10 predicted proteins | sample HubBroMetageWRM4_FD_188346 | JGI IMG/M metagenome (GOLD analysis project Ga0209169, IMG submission 188346) | Warmed soil microbial communities from the Hubbard Brook experimental Forest, New Hampshire - Hubbard Brook CCASE Soil Metagenome WRM 4... | ecosystem: Environmental > Terrestrial > Soil... | reverse complement strand
TCGTCGATACAGTAACGCCGCACTTCAAAAGCTCGCTGTGAGTCAGCGCCAATACTTCTCGGATTACTTCATTCACATCTATCCTCCGCATTTCCGGCGAGGACTTTTGCAAGAGGGTTCGAATCCTCTGGATCACGGAGCTGGCGCGATTGGCTTCCTGCATGACGCCCGCCATCGCCTCGCGCGCTTCGGCCAGGTTGGGAGGCTGTACCGCAAGCCAGTGCAGCGAAGCGCCGGCATTCGTGACGGCGGCGGCCAGGGGTTGGTTGATCTCGTGTGCGATAGAGGCCGTCAACTCTCCAAGAGTGACGATCCGAGCTACACGGGCCAACTCCGCCTGCGCCTCCTGAAGTGATTGCTCCCCTTTTTTCTGATCTGTGACGTCAATTCCAATCCCTATCATGCGGGCTCCTGGACGAATCACTACGCCGTGGGCGTCGATCCAGCACGTAGTTCCATCCGGGCGTAGAATGCGGTATTCCGCCGAGAATTCCGAGCCGCCTCCACGTACCCCTTGTATCGCATCCTCGACCAGCAATCGATCTTTTGGGTGGATCCGTGGGAAAGCATCCCTCGCCCGTCCGGAGAACGCATCTCGGGTAAATCCCCACTGACGGCAGGTCTCGTCCGACCAAACCACGGTGTTGGCAACCATATCCCAATCCCAAAGACCGATTCGAAGCCCGGCCTTTTGTGCCAATTCCAAACGCTTCTGCCATTCCTGGGCGGTCTGTTCGGCCCGTTTCCGCTCCGTGATGTCGCGGGCCACTGTGACTGTATAGACTCGTTCAAGACAGACTTGCTTAACGCTGACTTCCACCGGGAACGTCGACCCGTCTTTCCGTCGGTGAAGACTCTCGAAAATTGCAGATCCCGAAGCCTTCAACTCATTTGAAACTCTTGTGTGCAAAGATTCGTTAGCGTTGGGATCAACGTCTTGGACTTTCATCGAAAGAAGTTCTTCGCGGGTGTAGCCCAAGCTCACGCAGGTTCTATCATTGACGTCGACGAAGCGCAGCGTTTCCGGGTCGATCACATAAATGAAGTCGTTGGATTGGTCAAGCAGGGTCCGAAAGAGCTTTAAAGATTTTTCCGCGCGCTTTCGTCCACTGACATCGACAAAAACGCCCACCGCTCCTCGAACCACTCCCTCGTCGTTCAGCAGTGGAGCGGCGTTGCCGAACATTTCACGAGCGGCTCCATCTTCAAATAGGAGCGTGAGCTCGGACTCTCGAACGACTTGCCCGGTAGCGGCGGCCTTCTGTATCGGCAACTCGTTGGGCGGAAGTTCCCGGCCGTCCCTGATTATGCGGAAGTTCGAAGGCCGATCCCCCTCTGGCGCGGACTTGGAGATATTGGAACCGTACGACAGGCGTAGCCACTCGTAAGCGACACGGCTGCCGGTGATTTTCTGCGCCCTTGGGTCTCGGGAAATAAGAGCCATTCCCGGCACGGCATCCAGAATGGCCGCCAATTCTTCCGCGCGGGCCTTGGCCTCGGCTTCACTGCGCCGCAGAGCTTCTTCCGCCTGTTTGCGCTCGGTGATGTCACGCGCGATTTTGGAAGCGCCCACAATTCTGCCTTCCGAATTCCTCATCGGTGAAATGGTCAACGATACATTGACTTTCTTTCCTTGCTTTGTGACACGGACAGTTTCGTAATGCTGGATGTGCTCACCTGCTCGCAGGCGTCGCAAAATATCGGTTTCCTCGTTCCGCAATTCGGGCGGGATGATGAGCGTGATTACCTTGCCAACCGCTTCCGCTTCTGCGTATCCAAACATTCGCTGAGCGCCGGCATTCCAGCTGGTGATCACTCCATTCAAATCCTTCGAGACGATTGCGTCGTCGGATGATTCCACGATGGCGGCAAGCCTGGAGAGCGCCGCTTCGGTTTTTTTTCGCTCGGTGACGTCATGGAAAACGGAAACGACTCGATCAACACCATTCGGTCCCTCAATGGGGAAGTAGGTAGTGAAGAGGTCCCTTTCGCCGAGCTTGGGATAAGTGTATTTCAAGCCGTAGCTGACGACCTTACCCTCAAAACATTCGTCCAATTTTTTCCTGGTAACCGTCTCGAAGACGTCCTTGTCGACAATTTCCGCGACCGAATGCCCTATGATTTGTTCTTTCTCCGCGCAGCGATAATTCAAGTACGCGCGGTTCGCAAGTAGATAGCGATAATCGCGGTCGACCACTACAATCATCTCTTCCAGACTTTCTACGACTTTTTCGTACTCCTGCAGCCTGGCTTCCGCCCGTTTCCGCTGTCTGATATCGCGTCCGATGGCTTCGATGGCCGGGGATCCTTTCCAGGTCACCGGAATCGAAGCCGACTCGATCTCCACCAGCGAGCCGTCGAGAGCGACAAGAACGTGTTCCATGGGTGGAGAGGCGACTCCAGCTTGGGAATCCTGTATGCGACGTCTGACGGATGCCAAGGAAGCGGGATGAACGATCTCGGAAAGTTGTTTGCCAACGATCTGCTCCGGCCGTTGCGCTCCCAGCAATTTCACCGCAGAGGGATTAACAAAAGCGACTCGCTCTTGCGCTATCACAAAAATTGCGTCGGGAAGAGCTTCCACCAGGTCGCGGTAGCGATCTTCACTCTCGCGCAGGTCCCGTTCTGCGCGTTTCCGCTCACTAATATCGCGGATTGCACTCGAAACCAGCACACCCTCTTCCGTTTCCAGGGGGCTCAGGCTGATCTCTACCGGGAACTCGTGCCCGTCTTTGTGTAAGCCATAGAGTTCTAAACCCGCTCCCATCGGCCGTACTCGAGGCTCGGCGAAGAAGTTCGTTCGGTGTCCCCGGTGCAAACGGCGGAAGCGCTCTGGTACCAGCATCTCAATCTGTTGCTCCAGCAATTCTTCCCGGCGATAACCGAACAGTCTTTCTACCCGGGCATTGACCAGCACAATCTTGCCGTTTCGATTCACTACCACTACTGCTACTGCGTCTGGAGCTGACTCCAGCAAGCCGCGGAACCTGCTCTCCGCAGCCTCTGAAGCCTTCGCGGTTTGTATCAGACCGAGGATTTGAGGAACCGTAAAGGGAAGCAGCACGGCAGCCGCTACCGATAGCACAGCCGTGACCACCTTGAGGCTTGCGGAAAGCACATAAACCGGAACCCAAAGGGTGAGCACTTCCATGAAATGCGTGCTGCCGCACGCCACTATGAACGAGCCGAACGCGAGGAACATCCAGTGAAAAGGTATGTCACGGCTTCCCTTCCGAACCAGATAAATCAGCGTTCCGGAAATTGTGAGGTAGGCCGCGCCAATCAGGAAGTCAGCAATCGCATGAGTCCACACCAATCCCGGCTTGCCAAGGTAGCAATACTCATGCGGCAGAAAATTCTTAGCCAGAATGCGATGCGCGAGAGCCGGCCAAATCAAAAATGGGACGACCGCAATCGACAACAGCAAGATGATTCCGTAAAGAACTCGACGGGTGGAAAATGGCGGTGGTTCGAACCGTCCGAGGGCGGTTGCGGGCGTTGACATGCGACCTCCAGCCAACAGGCACACGAACCCGTCTGCGGCTTGAGTGGCACTGTCGTGTCAACTTTCAGGTCTTTTTTAGCCAATCACTTAGCAAGTGGTGCATCTTCGCGTACAGTTCAATGTGTCCGCAATCTTCACACACACTGGCTGAGACTGCCCCTGAGTACATGGGACCTTCAGGTGCATTTTGTCGAGCAAAGTCTAACCTGAGCAAACCGCTGACCCTGTTGGTATGCTGACATGGTTCCGAAGCCATTCTCCCCCTCGCGGCAACCGTGCGGTGCGACTCGAGCCTGCTTCAGACTGTCCCATTAAACCGGGACCCGAATTATTGGTTGCTCACAGAATGTGCCGCTAATCTACACCTAAAGCTTGAGTTGTCAAGAATTTATTCGTGCTATTGACATTGCGCCCGCCTCGTCAGCACTTCCGATGCCTAAACTTTCGTGAAGTTGTCTTTTGCCGAAGTGTAACTTGTACGCGCGAAAGCGATATAGATTCGCAAGCATTCCCGATGCTATTTTCATGATCGTAGCGGCGAGATTCCAGTCATCGAAAACCGTGCACCTGCGAGTGTGCTGTGGCCCATCACGAAATGAATTTTTCGAACTGGCAAGCATCGTGGCTCTCCACGGAAGAGCAGCGTACGGAAGACCGTTTTGAAGAGATCGTAGGCAACACTCCCGCGCTTAGGCGGATGCTGAAGCTGGCTATGAAAGTGGCGCGTAGCGACGCGCCCGTGTTGATTCTGGGCGCAACCGGATCGGGCAAGGAGCTGATTGCCCGTGCCATTCACCGCACCAGCGCCAGAAAGAACGAGAGTTTTGTGAAGCTGAACTGCACCCTCGCACCGAGTGCACCCGGCGGGCTGGAGACTGCACTCTTTGGACAAGACGCGACCCACGACGAGAGCCGGAAGATCGGCCAGATTGAGTTGGCCAACCAGGGAACACTCTTCCTGGATGAGATCGCACACCTCTCGCTCGATCTTCAAACCAAGATACTACGGTTGCTGGAGCGCCAGGAAATCGGCGCGGGAAGAAATGCGATTAATGTTCGCTTGATCGCGACCACCGAATACGATCTCGGCGAGCGCGTGGCGAGAGAAACATTTCTCGGCGATCTGTACGATCAATTGAACCTATTTCCCATTCAGGTTCCGGCGCTGTGCGAGCGACGCGATGACATTCCCTTGCTGGCTCGCTATTTCATGCAGAAGTTTGCTCGACGGCAGAAGAAAAACGTGGAGACAATCCCGGCCGAGATAATTTCTTTTCTAACGAATTTCGATTGGCCCGGCAATGTGAGGCAATTAGAGAACCTGATCGAGCGCTCGGTGATTCTAACGGAAGGCTCGGCGCTGCAAGTTCCAAGTGCGGGGCTGCGACTGGACCACGACGCGGAACCCATCTAGCCCAGCCTCCATTCAACAGCGAACTTTTCGACCAAAATTTACTGGCTCACGGCATGTGCAACGAGGCCGTCAGCGGCGCGTGCCGGGACGATCCACCAGCGTAAACAAGATAATCTCCAGGCAGGAGGTCCCATGCGTCCTTTTCGACGTTGAATACCGACATGAATTGGGGATCGAGCGAAACAGTCACCGTGCGGCTCTGGCCCGGATCGAGTTGCACTTTTTCCCAAGCCACCAGGCGCTTCGGCGGCTCATTCGCGCTTGCTGGCAGGCCGAGATAGACTTGGGCAACTTCACCCCCAGCTCGTGAACCAGTGTTCTTAACCACGAAACTCACTTGCACCAGCTTACCGGGCGTCACTTTGAGTTGCGAATAGGAAAAGGTGGTGTACGAGAGTCCAAATCCAAACGGAAACAGTGGCTCTTTGTTCTCGGCGTCATACCAGCGATAACCAACTTTGAGCCCCTCCGTGTAATTGGCGTCGATGAAGACCGGGGCTGGCATCAGGTCGTCACTTGTCGGCTTCTCGGATGGCGGCGGCGCCGGGATGGTCAAATGCGGCAGGTCGGCTTCACTCTTGGGGAACGAAATTGGCAGCTTTCCCGAAGGATTTACCTCCCCGAAAAGAATATTGGCGATAGCTTCTCCACCGCGCTGGCCGGGATACCACGATTCCAACACCGCCTTCACGCTGCCCAGCCAAGGCATTAAAACGGGGTCTCCGTTTTCCAGCACGACGATGGTATGAGAATTCGCGCTCGCCACTTGCTTGATCAATTCATCCTGATGGTCGGGCAGAGAAAGATTCGGCAAGTCAGCGTCTTCGTGAGTGTGTTGGTTGACGAAAACGATGGCGACGTCGGAAGCGGCGGCCAATTTGGCGGCTGTACCGGGATCGGTTCCGTCGTCGTAGTCGACCCTAGCATTTGGCGCCTTGGCACGGATTGCCCGCAGAGGCGATGAAGGGTCCCATACAAAAACACTCAGGAAACCGAGGGTGCCGGGCGGAATTTCCCTGGGAGGAACCGCATTTCCGCCCACTGGTTCCACTTGAGCCGAGCCGCCACCGGAAAGCACACCGGCGTCAGCATGAGATCCGATGACTGCGATCGAATGCAGGCTCGACCCTTTTAGCGGCAACAGATTTCCTTCGTTCTGCAACAGAACCGCGCCTTGTTCCTCCACGCGTTGGGCCACGGCTGCGTCCGCCTCGGCATCGATTGGCTTGATCACCGGCGGATTGTCAATGACTCCGAAAGCAAACATCGTACGCAGAATGCGATGGACCATGTCGTCGACGCGCGACATGGGAACTTGCCCGTTCTGTACGGCGGTCTTGAGCGGCGCGGAAAAGAATTTGTTCTCAAAAAATTCCTGGTCCAAACCAGCCGTAGCAGCCTTCACCGTGCTGTGAGTTGCGCCCCAGTCTGACATCACCCAGCCCTGGAAGCCCCAATCCTTCTTGAGCACCTGGTTCAAAAGGTAATCGTTCTCGCAGGAGTAAGTGCCATTCACGCGGTTGTAGGCGCACATCACCGTGCCAACGCCGGAATCCTTGATGCCAATTTCGAATGCCAGCAGGTCAAGCTCGCGCATGGAACGCTCGTCGAGATTCGAGCTGACGCCCATGCGATCCGTTTCCTGACAATTGAGTGCGTAATGCTTGATATCGGCGATGACGCCCTGGTCTTGGATAGCCTTCAATTCCTGCCCAATAATTTTTCCCGCCAGAACCGGGTCCTCCCCGTGGTACTCGAAGTTGCGTCCATTGCGCGGCTCGCGCATGATGTCATCGCCCCCACCGAGCGAGACGTTGAAACCTTGATCGCGCGTTTCGCGCCCGATGACGGCGCCGAATTCATAGGCCAGCTTCGGATCCCATGTCGCGGTTTCGGCGAGCGACGCGGGCAGAGCCGTTGCCTGCCCGTTCGTGCGCTTCCCCAGGTTCGTGACGCCAACGCCCGCGCCGATCAGATTGAGGTCTGGGATTCCCAGGCGCGGAATTCCGGGAACAAATCCGTCGCCCCCGAGAGCCTGCGGAATCTTGGGGCCAAGCATGGCCATGCTGCCATGAACCAGCTGGATTTTTTCATCGAGCGTCATCTGCTTGACGACCAGGTCGGCCCGCTCATCGGGCGAAAGGCGAGTGTTCATCCAGGCATGGTCAGGAGCCTGAGCGAATGCGCAACTGCCCCACGAAGATACTGTGAGGGCAGCTATCCAGAATATTGTGGGAACCTGACGCATGTTTCTATTCCTCGTGCCTGACCGACTTTCGGCTCCGTTGATTTTCCAAGAAAGAAATGAACGAGCCACTATACGCCATCCGAACTCGGACTTTCTATGCGGGCGAGATCACGGCTGCGCCATCGATGGAATCGTTCTTCACGGCTGCCAGAGCCTCATTTGCCTGATCCAGCGGGAAGATGGTGATCTTGGGACGAAGATTTATCGAGGCGGCAATTTGAAGAAAGTCCCGAGCATCGGAGCGCGTCATATTCGCGACACTCCTGATCTGACGCTCACCCCAGAGCAGCCGATCGTAGTTGAACTCAGGAATGCGGTCGAGGTGAATCGCGTTAATGGCGACCACGCCACCTTTGCGCAGGCTGGCCAGAGCGGCGATGACCACACGTCCGCTCGGAGCAAATGTGACCGCGCGGTCGAGTTCGACTGGAGGCTTGTCCACTTCGCCGCCTACCCATGCGGCTCCGAGCGAACTGGCCAATTTTCTGTGCGAATCTCCGCGAGTTGAAACGTAGACTTCACACTTCCACGCTCGCAGAACTGCAATCGCCAAATGCGCCGACGCCCCGAAGCCGAATAAACCCACGCGCTCACCCGGTTCAACGCCTGCTACGCGAAGGCTGCGAAAGCCGATGATACCGGCGCACAAGAGCGGCGCAGCTTGCAAATCGTCGAGCTCGGGCGGCAGTTCGAATACGAAATCCGCGCGCGCCAGCGCATACTCCGCATAGCCGCCGTTGACTGTGTATCCGGTGTAGACGGGGTCGTCGCAAAGGTTCTCCATATTCTTTTTGCAGTACCAGCACGTGCCGTCGATGCCTCCGATCCAGGAGACGCCCACGCGGGTTCCAATGGGAAACTCAGAAGTAGCTCCATCGACGACGTCCCCTACAATTTGATGACCCGGAATAAGCTTCTCCCGGCGGGGCGCCAATTCGCCTTCGACAATGTGCAGATCGGTCCGGCAAACGCCGCAGGCACGCACGCGCAACAGAACGTGTCCGGGCACGAGTTCAGGACGCGGAACCTCGGCAATGTGAAGGGGACGCTTCGAAATATCTTGCGGAGAATTTAGAACGGCGGCTTTCATAGAACGCTCCACTTGATTGATTTTATCGCGTGCGAAATACGAAGGCGCTGGGATCCCTGGCCGCTAACACCCGGACGAAACTAAAACAACTCCTCCTCCATTACCAGGTTACCTACAAGCAACATTCTTATTTTCATCTACTTACGCAGATTACCATCGTGGTTCAATACTCCTTTGGTAAGTTGCTGCCTACCCCCCACCCACCTATAATTGATCCACTCTGGTTTTAGGATTCTCCGTCAGGTTCCGGGTAGGTGGGCGCGGATGTTTTTGTCCGCGTTGAGCTTCTTCACGCGGATGGTCGCTGACCGTCTTGCGTGGTGATTTGTACCCGGCTATGCGAAAACGCCTGCAACTCGCCCTGATGGCTAGTCCCGTAATCGCGACCTTCCTTTCGTTCACTATGCCACACGTGCAGGCAGAAACCGGTACCGCCGCAGTCATCACCAGTACTGATGACAACGGCCGCAAAGTCTATGTCAACGAGTCTTTTCCGGTGACCACGAGCAAACGCTCCGAAGCTCCAGCCCAGCGCAGTTCGCTGGCATTCTGGAGCACCTCGGAGCACCGCTGGAAGCCGGTTCCTTCCGCCAACATCCGGGCAGCCCGCTCGGCCGCGGCGGAGGTCAACCATTACCTCGCCGAGCAACCCGTTGAGAGCGCGCCTCTTCCGAACGCGGTTCGGGGAAAGTCATTCTCTCCGCAGGAGATCGACGCGGCCATCGATCAAGCGGCGTCGCGACATAACGTCGATCCCAACTTGGTGCGGGCTGTCATCAAGGTGGAGTCGAACTTCAATCCCAATGCCGTTTCCCGCAAGGGCGCAATGGGGCTGATGCAACTGATGCCGCAGACCGCACGGCAACTGAACGTAGCAAATCCCTTTGATCCGCAACAAAATGTGGACGCCGGGGTTCGTCATCTAAAGCAGCTGATGGAGAACTACGGAGGCGACGTCAAGCTGACTCTGGCCGCTTACAACGCGGGTCAGGGAGCAGTGGCACGGAGCGCTGGCGTGCCCCATTTTGCCGAGACCCGCAACTACGTGAAGCGGATCACGCAACTGTATTACGGAGGATCGGATCCGGGCTCCCATTTTCTGGAAAGCCCTATGAACGATCCCATTCATGTGGAGCGCGATGCCAGAGGCGTGCTGCACATCAGCAATACCGAATAAGCGCAAGAGCGTCTTAAAGTAAAGCGATTACGGGCAGTTCAATTGAAGACCCTTCAAATTCAACGCGCGCTGCGCTGGAGTGCGGCTGTGTTTGCGCTGCTGCTACCGGCGATCGGTCATGCCCGCGTGCACAAATCCGGGACTTGGGCTGACTCGCAATTTGCCGCCGCCGAACAATTGCAGGAAACCTTGGAGGGTCGCCCGCTAGAGGATCGCACTCGGCGCGACTATGAACGCGTGATCAATGCCTACCGGCGGATTTACCTCGAAGCGCCGAGTTCAGGCCGGGCCGATCCCAGCGTGGTCGCCGCCGCGCAGATGACCGAGGAAATGGGCCGCCGCTTCAACGATCCCGACATTTTGCGCTCGGCCATTCAGCAATACGAATTTCTTCGCCGCGAATATCCCGGCAGCAAGTTCCGCTTCGACGCTCTATTTCGGATTGGTGAGATTTATAAGGACGACTTGCACGACAAGGCTCGAGCCGATGCCACGTTCGAGGAATTTCTGCATCGTTATCCCCGCAACCAGTTCGCGGAAGCCGCGCGCCTTGCTCTGGCCGAACCTGCGCAGCGGCCCAGCGTGAAATCGAACGCTGCGATCAAGATAGCCAAGGAATCCAAGCCAACCTCCGCATCGAGCAACGACAAAGACGCGGACGATGACTCCAGCCGGGATAATTTCGGCAACGATAATTTCGACAAAGATAATTCCCTCAAGGAAACCGATCTACCGGCCGAGGCGGCCAACGGAAAGCCGTCGCGCGTCCTCGGAATTCGGCACTGGTCCACGCCTGAATACACGCGGGTAGCGATTGATCTTGAACAGGGCGTTAAGTATCAGTCGCAGCGAATCGACAATCCTGACCGCGTTTTCTTCGATCTGCTGAACACCAAGCTTGATCCCAAGCTGGCCAAGACTTTCGATGTGAGCGACGGCCTGCTAAAAGATATCCGCATGGCGCAGTACGCGGCGGGACGCACCCGCGTCGTGCTCGATCTCGATGAACTCTCTGAATTTCAGGCTTCGCTCGTGTCGAATCCTGCACGGCTGATTATCGATATTCGCAACCCTGATATCCGCAAGGCAGACGTTCATAGCGCGGATGAACGCGCTCCGGTTGCGATGTCGGCGGTTAAGCAGGCAGCCTCAATCACGGACACGGCGGACGACGACGCCAACGACGTCGCGCCTAACTCGATTAGCCGCGCTGAAGAATCTGCAACTAAGGCTGCGGTGGAGAAACCGGTGCGCCGGAACACCGTGGTGATCAACAACGGCGTGAAGAAGACCATCGTCGACGCCGACGATGACGAGCCTACCATCGGAACTCCTGCAGCAAAAGACGGCGCAATAAAAGATACGGATACAGCGATTAGTGACAATAAGAAAGTCGTCGTCGCCAAGCTTGAGCGTCCCGAGATCGACGCGGGAAAGCTCGACTCTGCCGTGGTCAATGAGGAAAGCCCCAAGCTGGCCACAACGCCGAGCGCCGCTTCTGACGTCAAGACCAAGACCTCCAAAAGAAAGCGCACGACCCAAACCGCCGATCCGGACATGCGCGAAGCCCAGCCAACCGCCAATGGTGAGCGTTCGCTAACCCGCGTGCTGGGGCTGAAGATCGGCAAAATCGTAATCGATCCCGGGCACGGAGGCCACGACACTGGCACAATCGGTCCCAACGGCCTGGAAGAAAAAGATCTGGTGCTCGACGTGAGCCGACGCCTGGGCAAGCTCCTGCAAACCCGCTTGGGCGCTGAAGTCATTTACACGCGTAAAGACGACACTTTCATCCCCCTTGAGACGCGAACTGCGATCGCAAATGAAGAAGGCGCCGATCTTTTTGTGTCCGTCCACGCCAACTCGAGCCACGACCCCGATGCGCGCGGAGTCGAAACTTATTATTTGAATTTCACCTCGTCGCCCGACGCGCTCGAAGTCGCAGCCCGCGAAAACGCAGTCTCCGAAAAATCGATTCACGAACTGCAGGACCTGGTAAAGAAGATCGCGCTGAAAGAAAAGATCGACGAATCGCAGGAGTTCGCCGGCGACGTGCAGAGCTCTCTGCACAGCGGGCTGGCGGCGAAGAATCCGGGCGAGCGCGACCGCGGAGTGAAAAAGGCTCCGTTCATCGTACTCATCGGCGCGAATATGCCATCGATCCTGGCGGAAATTTCCTTTGTCAGCAATCCCGGCGACGAACGCCGTCTGGAAACCGCCGATTACCGCCAGAAAATTGCCGAATCCCTCTACCGCGGCATCGCCAAATATGTCAGCGGCCTGAGCGGCGTAAAAGTCGCCAGCAAGATCGACAAAGACCCAAGCCACTAACGCGATTCGGTAACCTTCCGCACCGTCATAAAACACGCTGCCTAGCTCTTTCTCCTCCCATCCGCTATGATCTCGCCTTGCTGCCAAAACTAATCCCGGCAATTCTCTTGGCCGCGCTGTCGTTGAGCGCAGCCGATGGCAATCACCCTGCCGCCCTGGCCGCTCCAGCTGCATTTTCAGCCGACGACTTCGACTGGCGCGAAATAGTTCCTTACCTTTTCGATGCGGCCGCTTTGCCCGGAGAGCAAGGAATCCAAGCGGTGCTGGAAAATTCCAAAGTGCTTCGCGCATATGTCGCCAACGAAGTTCGAACCGAGTGCAGTCCGCATAAAGATCCCTGCGCCGCGACCCCCGACAATTCAGCGCTGGACAAGGAAGTGAGCAAACAAATTGACGCAATCGTTCAGGAAGGGATGGTCCATCGACACAGGTCGGCGATCGTGGATTACCCACTGACACGCCAGCCTTTTCCGTTCTCAGAAATTGCCGCGGTCAAAAGCGAGAAGAAGCAGGACACCTACCTCATGCTTTCGTTTTCCGGCCGCAGTTACACCGCCGCGGACGTGCAAGCCAAATACGGCGCCCCGTATGACACCGACATTGTTCAGTGGTACAGTGTTTTCAAATACCGCCTCGACAACCCACGTTACACCAGCAAAGCCGTGTTTGAGATTGATCCCGTCGATGGTGCAGTGATCAAGGTAGCCGTCAGCCTGAAACTCAAGAAGCCTGAAAAATCCAGAAACGTTCACTAGCCTTCCGCAGGTGTTGTTCTTGCGAGAAGCGCAGAAACTTTGCGCGGCGACCAGCACCATCGTGCACGCTCGCTAACTTTCGTGCCACTTCCATAGCACGTTCTGGCGTTGACCGTCCGGGTTACTGTTGGTTACTGTTGAGACCGTACAACTCCCCCATAGTAACTTCTATGGGGACGCTCGAAAAACTTCCGACCTTCCTGACCGTTGGTGTTCTGGTCATTATTTTTGTGTGCCTGAAGCGCCAAGCGCGAAGCGCACGCTTGACTCTGTGGACCGTGGGATGGGCGTTGGTGTTCACGCACTTCCTGGCCCAATTGCTCGAGCCTGATCGCGGCCGCGCCAGTTCTCTCCTTTTGGTTCTTGATTTAGGTTCACTGCAAGCCGCCGCGGTGAGTTTTCTGGTCTCAGTCTCCAACGTGGTTGAAGATCGCGCGAAGCGTTCTGTCCTGCTGTTCTTGCTGGGCGTGCCTTCGGTCGCTTATGTGGCGTGCGCAGCCTGTGAGGTGCACGTGCGCTGGCCGTATGTCTTGTGCCTGATCGCCTGCGCCGCCGGAGGTTTGTACGCTTCCCTCCGGATCAGCAGGAAGTTGTCGTGGGAGCTCTTGGCCGCAACGTCTCTGTGTTCGCTTGCCGGAGCGTGGGCGATGCGTGCCGCCCTTCACGGCTCGTTTGATGAAGGTGTGATCACACTACTCGGAATCGGATTCGCTTTGCCGGGCGTATTCATTTTCCGCAACCGCCGGCAAGCGTCTCCTTCCCTATTGACCATCGCCAGCGGATTCTTCTGCTGGGGAGCGGTGTTTCCAATCGGGTTGCTGATCGATCGCTTCGCTCCGCAACTGATTATTCCGGGAGAACTATGGAACACTCCAAAGTTCTTTGTTGCGTTTGGCATGATTCTGGCAGTGGTGGAAGACAAATCAGAATCGATTGCCGGCATGCAAAACAAAGCAGAAGTGCTGAGCCGGCAGTTAGAACGCTTCTCGACGATCACTTCCCGGCTGTTGGGTGGCGTCCGGCCGGACACGTTCTGTCCCGCGATCGCTTCGGCAATCACCGAAGTCACGGGTTTCGGCGTGGCCGTTGTCCAACTCGAAGATGCAGAGCACAGGTTATGCGTGGCTGGATCCAGCGGCCTGTCCTCAGGCTCTTTGCAGATACTCGAATCTCAAAACCAAGAATGGACGGTCGATCACATAAAAACTCTGTGTTCCTTCTCCAACCTGATAGGGAAGAATTCATATTTATTGCCTGCGTACGAGGCAATCCCGATTGCGCTGAGCCCGGACCGAATAACATTTCAGGAGAACGAATTATTGATTCCGCTTTGCTCTCCGGGCGGCACGATCCTGGGTTGCATCCGATTGGCTGCTCCCCGAGATCTGAATGCGATCGATGAACTTGAATTATCCCGCATCGAAATGCTGGCTGCGGACCTTACCGTAGCCGTCGAACTGAAGGCCTTGCACAGCCAATTAGTGTGGTCGGAAAAACTTGCGGCCCTCGGGCAATTGTTGGCAGGTGTTGCGCATGAGCTGAATAATCCTCTAACCGTGATTATGGGATACGGCGAACTGCTGGGCGACGCCATCTCAACCTCGAATACTCGCGATCAGCTTACGAAGCTGGTGAGCGAGGCTCGCCGCATGAAACGGATTATCGAGAATCTGCTTCGCTTTTCGCGTCAAGGTGCAGGCGATAAACGGGCCGTGCAGCTATCTCCGGTGGTGCAGGAGGTGCTGGCTCTTCGTGAACACTACACCCGCACTCGCAATGTTCGGATTGAACTCGACATCGCGCCGGACTTGCCGGTCCTCGCGGTGAATGAGGACGAAATCAAACAGATCCTGCTGAACCTGTTCAACAATTCAAGCGATGCGCTGGAAGGAACAACTGGCAACAAGCAGATCAGCATTCGCGCTTATCAAAACGGGTCACGGGCAGTGATCGAAATAGAAGATACGGGCCCGGGTTTTGGCAATCTAAGCCGAGCGCTGGACCCGTTCTATACCACGAAACCCGTGGGCAAAGGCACCGGACTGGGATTGAGCGTTTGTTACGGGATCGCCAAAGAACGCGGCGGGGATCTCCGAATTGAGAATTTGAAGCCGCAGGGTGCGCGTGTCACCATCGAGTTGCCCGTCGCAGAATCGCCGGCACAACCTCTTGTGGCTGCCCTGGCCCACGCTTAAGCTGACGTAGCCTAGATCTCAGAACGTAACTTCGGATATCATTCCGCAGCCTTCAAATCCGCATTCGCTGCCTTCGATCCCCATCCTTCTTCTACCGATGCGCGAAACTGTAACCTACTCCATATGCGGAATCACCGCTGGCATAAACCGGAAAAGCCCGCTCCAGTTTGTGGTGTCCGGTTCTATGCAATAAATAGCTGATGGCAACCACTCCAGCCATCCTGCCGCCAAAGAAAACCAACTGGCCGGCGGTTCCCCTCTCGCACAAGGCTTTTGCCATGGGATCCAATTCCCTGCCGCCATCGCTCAAGTTGTGATGCGTAATGCCAAAGTCGACCGCTTCCAATGCGCCATGGCTGGCAAAGAGAATGTAGTTTGTTCGATCCCAAAAACGATGCGGAGTCGGAACCTCCGGCAAGTCTTGAGCCGCGGCGGCAAGCGAAATCGAAACCGCCACAACAACTACCGAAATCTTCCCGCGCACACCCATGTGCTCAATCTATGGGTCGAGAGCGATCCTACCCAAATTACGAAAGTATGCGGCGGCGCTTTCTGATTTGAAATCAGCAATCGCGCGAACCGATTTCCTTTTGCGGTTAGCTGTTTGGTACGACCGGATAATTACGTTGACGCGCTCCTCACGCTCCATGATAATCGCGGCATCCGTTTCAACCTTCCCCTGGCAGTAGGTGCATCCCTGTAAAACCGAGTTGGGTGTTGGAGGAGATGATGAAATCTGCAATGCCGCGCCGTAAGGCTATTCCCTGGCATTCTGCGATTCTGTTCTACGCGTTGTGCCTACTTCTGCCGGCCCTGGGTATCGCGGCCCCTGCGCAAACTGCAGATCTCGTAAGCGCAGCCGTCAACCCTGCCGATCGGGTCCCGTTACCCGGTCATCACCCGGCATGGGCCAGTCCGCAGAACGATGTTGGCGCGGTTCCCGCCGCTCTTCCAATTGAACGATTGACACTGGTCCTCGCACGCCCACCTCAGATTGAACAGGCGTATGCGAAATTCCTGAAAGACCAGCAAGACCCCGCGTCGTCCGACTACCACCAATGGCTCACTCCTGCGCAGATCGGCAAGCGCTTCGGCGTCTCGGCGCACGACCTCCATGCGCTCACAGGGTGGCTCCAGTCGCAGAACCTGCGCGTCGACGCCATCGCCAATAGCCGGCAGAGAATCACATTCAGCGGTCCGGCCTCGGCTGTTGGCACCGCCTTCGGCGCCGAGATGCACTACTTTATGGTTAACGGCGAAAAGCGCATCTCTATTAATGCCGAGCCGCAAATACCTGCCGCGCTGGCCGCTGTCATTAAATCCGTCAGCGGTTTGTACACAATAAAATTCTACCCGCAACACGGATCCCAAACCGAACAAGCACCGTCGCATAATGTGGGATCGAATTGGCGAGCGGTTCCGGACGCCTCCTTTAATTGCGGCAGCGGCACCTGCACCTACATTATTTTTCCCGCTGACTTCGCCACTATCTACAATCTCAACAATGTCACAAGCGGGATTACCGGGACGGGCCAGACCATCGCCATTGTCGGCCGTTCGGGGGTCTGCACAGCAGATATCACCAACTTCGCAACCCAAGCCGCGGTGACGGCGAACATTCCTACTACCATCGTCCCACCGCTCGGCACGACTCCCCCCGCGCCAGCCTGCAGCACCACCCAAACCGCGTCCGGGGACCAGAGCGAAGCAACCCTCGACGTCACCCGCTCCGGCAGCGTCGCCCAAGGTGCAGCGCTCGATCTCGTGGTTAGCGTTGAAACGGGCGGACAGGATGGCATCGCCATCGCCGCTACCTACGTAGTCGATACCCCGCCGACGCCCGCTCCCAAAATTATGACTATCAGCTTCGGTCTCTGCGAGGGAGAGGCTGGCGCATCGGGGGTCGGGTTCTGGGATAGCCTGTTCCAGGAGGCCGCAGGAGAAGGTATTTCGGTGTTCGTATCATCGGGAGATTCAGCTGCGGCCGGTTGTGATACGGCTTTCACCACGCCCCCCGCGACCCAAAGCCTCAGCCCGAATGCCATCTGCGCCTCGAGCTATGCAACCTGCGTGGGCGGCACCGAGTTCGCTGATGCAGGCGACCCCACCGAATATTGGAGAGGAAGCAATGGCGCCGGTTTCGAATCGGCGCTGAGCTACATTCCCGAAGGCGCGTGGAATGAACCTCTCAACGGACAGGGCCAGCCGGTAGTCGCTGGTACGGGTGGCGGAGTCAGTGGCTTCATCCCCACGCCCTCCTATCAGACCGGCACCGGCGTTCCCACTGCGCGAGCCGGACGTTATACCCCTGACGTTGCATTCAGCGCCTCGGATCACGATGGCTATTTCGGTTGCCTGGTTGCCGGCGGAGGATCTTGCGTCGTAAGCAACGGCAGCTTCGGCTTCGAAATTTTCTCCGGTACATCCGCGGCCGCGCCGGATATGGCCGGCATCACCGCTCTTCTTAATCAAAAGATAGGCTCCGCCCAGGGCTTGCTTAATCCCACTCTTTACACTCTGGCCGCAACCACGACCAACGCTGTTTTTAACGACGTCACGGTAGCCTCCAGTGCTGTCACCAACTGCGTCGTCACCACGCCCAGCATGTGCAACAACAGCACCGCCGGTCCAAATGGGCTTACTGGCGGACTCAGCGGATACCTGGTCGACACCGGCTACGACGAGGCAACCGGACTCGGCTCCATCAACGTCGCCAACCTGCTTACGAACTGGACTTCCAATAACGTTGCCACCACAACCACGCTAAACGTCTCGCCCGCGTCACCGGTAAACGTTGGAACCAGCGTAACCTTTACTGCCACCGTGAAAGCAGCTTCCGGCGCCGTAACCCCGACCGGGACGGTTACATTCTTCAACGGTAGCACCGCGTTGAATGCCACCCCGGTTACGGTTACGAGCGGAGTCGCCACCTTCACCAGCAGCACACTGGCAGGAGCGTCGTACTCCATTACTGCGGCGTTCAGTCCCGCTACCGGCACGGACTTCGCCGGATCAACCTCTTCGGCCCTCCCTTATGAAGTACAGGATTTCCAGATTGCGGCCAGTCCCACGACGGTTACCATATCTGCCCCCGGAGGAAGTGGGACAACAACGTTGACCATCGCTCCACTCGGCGGATTCAGCCAGACCCTGACTTACACCTGCACAGGCCTGCCTTCGGAAGCGACCTGCACCTTCACTGCTGCAACCGCAACCACCGAGACGCTGACCATCTCGACTACCGCGCCCTCATCACGCTTGGACAGATCTCCCTTCGGACGACACGGTGGTATCTTCTATGCCCTGTTGCTTCCAGGATTTCTGGGACTGATGATCTCAGTCGGAACTCGCAAACGAGGATTACGCAGTGCGCGTTTGTTAGGCCTCATCGCAGTCCTGGCTCTGTCCACTTTGTGGATGCCAGCTTGCGGCGGTGGCAGCGGTCAACCCAGCAATCCGGGGACTCCCGCGGGAACAAGCAGCCTGACAGTCACGGCCGCCACTACCGCGGGCACGCCCACGCATACCACGACGGTTACGCTTACGGTGCAATAGAATAGCGGCGGAAACAGTTTTATCCCGATCAGGTGCTATTCGAAGTGTCGACCGAACTCGTCACCCTGCAGCATTTCCGCGATGTCCCCGAGGCCCTGCTGGCCAAGGGAAAATTGGAATCGGCTGGAATCGCCTGCACCCTGGCCGACGGCAACCTGGTTCGCATGGATTGGCTGCTCTCGAATGCCATCGGCGGCATTCGCCTGCAGGTCCATCAACAGGATGCCGAGGCTGCTCGCGCCATTCTGGACGAGCCCATCCCACCCGAATTCCATGAAGAGGAAGTCGGCGAATCTTATGAGCAGCCGCGCTGTCCCCGTTGTTATTCGCTCGACATTGGATTCGAAAAACTTAATCGCTTCTGGACTTACGGTCTGTGGCTGCTTTTGTCGTTTCCCATTCCGGTGCGCAAGAACAATTGGAAGTGTTACACCTGCGGCGTCGAATGGGTCGAAGAATAGAGACAACATTCCAAAATCAACACCCGGAGCCTTGAAGGGGCGCGGCTGCCGACTTCGAAGTTCTCCGCAACCCCTACAACCGAACCCCTTTGTAAATGAATTGCCACCGTCTAATCTCTTTCGAGGTTGTGCCGATATGTAAAGAGTGACTGCCCCTAGTTCTGCTCTCAACCCTGGACAAGGCAAGCCGGAGCCTAAGGCCGGCACCCAGTTTGTCGCGCGCCAACCCATTCTCACGGTCGACGAGAAAGTCTTTGGCTACGAACTTTTATTTCGCGACGGCGTGGAGGATTTTTTCCGCCACTCGGATGCTGACGAGGCCTCACGCAGCACCTTGAACACTGCGATGCTATTAGGTCTCGACGTTCTCTGTGACGGTCGCCGAGCCTTTGTCAACTGCACGCGCGAGATGCTATTAAAGGATTACATCACTCTGCTGCCCTCGGAACAGGCCGTGGCCGAAATTCTGGAAACCGTTCCGGCCGATGATTTGGTGGTGGCTGCCTGCCGCCGCCTCAAAGAAGCCGGATACACAATCGCCCTCGATGATTTTGCGGTGAACGATCCCCGCGAAGCTCTCACCGATCTCGCCGACATTATCAAAGTCGATGTCCGAGCCACTTCGGCCGCGGACGCTGCCGCCATGGTCAAACGGTACGGACCCTGGCGCTGCCGCATGTTGGCTGAGAAGGTGGAAACCCGCGAAGAATTTCTGGCCACCAAGAAAGCTGGCTTTTTATATTTCCAGGGATATTTTTTCCGCCGGCCGGAAATTCTCACGGCGCACGAAATCCCCGCCAACCGGATCAACTATCTGCGCATGCTGAAGGCGGTTTCGCAACGCGAGGTGGATGTTCGTGAGATAGAGAATCTGGTCAAGAGCGAGGCCGCGCTCTGCTACCGCTTGCTCCGCTACTTGAACTCTGCGGCCTTTGGATTCGCCACCGAGATTCATTCAGTCCGCCATGCGTTGGCGATTTTAGGGGAACGCGAAGTCCGCCGCTGGATCCGCCTGGTCGCTACTCTCGG
>Ga0209169_10000762_pt1 | contig 19765 bp, 12 predicted proteins | sample HubBroMetageWRM4_FD_188346 | JGI IMG/M metagenome (GOLD analysis project Ga0209169, IMG submission 188346) | Warmed soil microbial communities from the Hubbard Brook experimental Forest, New Hampshire - Hubbard Brook CCASE Soil Metagenome WRM 4... | ecosystem: Environmental > Terrestrial > Soil... | reverse complement strand
GCAGCTCGACCGGCCCGGCACAACCGCCGTCGGCATCCCCGGAGTCCTCCGCAGAGCCGGAGGATCCCGAGCCGCCCGGGCCGGAGGATCCCGCGCCGCCCGCGCCGGAGGATCCCGAGCCGCCCGGGCCGGAGGATCCCGAGCCGCCCGGGCCGGAGGATCCCGTGCGGCCCGGGCCGGAGGATCCCGTGCCGCCGGGGCCGGAGGATCCCGCGCCGCCGGGGCCGGAGGATCCCGTGCCGCCCGGGGCGGAGGATCCCGTGCCGCCCGGGGCGGAGGATCCCGTGCCACCCAGGCGGGAGGATCCCGCGCCGCCCGGGGCGGCTAGCAGGCAGGCCAGCTGGGCGTCGGCCGCGGCGAAGGTCAGCTCGTGGGCCCGCTGGGCGTTGCCTGACACGCCCGTTTTCGCCGCGATCGTGCGCAGCCTGTCGGCCAGCGCGGCGGTCTCCGCGCGGAGCCCGCCGTCGTGACCGGCCCCGGCCTGCCGGGCCGCCGCGACGCAGGCGGCCGCCGCGACGGTCAGCAGCGGCCACACGTGGCGCGAGCTGCTGCGCGTCATGTCATAGCGGTCCATGGTCGCCGAGGCGGCCGCCAGGGCGGCGGGCGGGCCGGCGGTGGCCAGCCGCAGCAAGATCTCGATCATGCCGAGCGGAAGCTGGTGCTGGTCCTCAAACGGCGCGCTGCGCAGCAGGTCGCGTGCGTCGGATACCGTCGCGTCCGTGGCTGGCAAGTCGCCGCGGGCGAGCAGGATGCGGGCCTTCATCACCTGCAGCAAGGCCCGGTGAATGGGCAGCGAGGCCAGCTGGAGGTCACGCGCCTCCTCGACCGCCTCGATGGCCTCATCCCACCGGCCCAGCGCGAGCAGCGGCTCCACCTGGTTGATCGTGAGCAGGCTGCGCGACGCGCGGGCCAGGTACTGCTCGTCCCAGTTCGACGAACCCGCGCGCGCCGCCGCCAGGGCAAGCGCATGCTCGCCCGCCCCTTCGAGCAGGTGGGACTCGTTGATCGCCGCCTTCACCAGCAGGCTCTGCGCGCCGACCCGCTCGGCCATGGCGCGCGCCTGGTCGATCAGCTCGAGGGGACCGCTTCCCAGGCCGGCCTGCTGGGCCGAGTCGGCGTTGAACGCCGCGACCGTCAGCAGCGCGTTCGCCTCGTTCGCCACGTCGCCGGACTGGCGGGCCAGCGCCAGCGCCTCCTCGACGTAGATGACGTCCTCCGCCCCCCTTGTCCCGCAGCGCGCCGCGGCCAGCAGGATCGGTATCCGTACCGAGGGCACGTCGGCTGGCGCGAGCGCCAGGGCGGCGTAAAAGTCCTCGATTGCCTCCGCGCGACCCAGGTTGACCTTGAACTGCCCGCGATCCTCCAGCAGCCTGGCCGCCCGGATCGGCTCGGCCCCGGGGTCCAGCTCCTTCAGCGCCGAGCTGGCCAGCGCGATCCCGCGCTCGAACTCCCCGGCGTCGTGCGCCGCGCACGTCGCTTCCTCAAGGACGCGCACATGGTCGGCGCCGATCCGCTCGGCCGCGTCAGGCACCTGGTCCCATAGCTCAAGGACACGGGCAATCAGGGCAAGCCGCTCGGCCGGCGCGACCGCACGGCCCGCCTGCGCCGCCGCCTGCCACGCGGCGATCAGCGCCCAGACCGAGTCGTGCGCCGAGTGCCAGTGGTGCGCCATTTCCACGGCTGCCCGGCCCGGCGGCACCAGGGCCGGATCGGCGTCGATGGCCTCGGCGAACCGGCTGTGCAGCCGGCTGTGCTCGCCGGGCAGCAGGTCCTCGTGCACGGCCTCGCGGATCAGCTCGTGCCGGAACGCGTAGCCGTCGGCCGTCGCGCGCAGCACGTTGGCGACCACCGCGGGCCGCAGCGCGCGGGTCAGCTCGCCGTCGTCCAGCCCGGTCACCGCCACGAGCAGCGCGTGCCCGTTCGTCCCGCCTCCCGCGCTGGCGACCCGCAGCACCTCCTGGGTGTCCTCGGGCAGCCTGCGCACGCCGTCAAGCAGCAGGTCCCGCAGGGACTCGGGCAGCTCGCAGGTCAGCTCGCCGTCGCAGCCCAGCAATGCCTCCACGAACAGCGGGTTGCCCTCGGAGCGGTGGTACAAGGCGTCTGCCAGGTCGCCTCCCGGCGTCCTGCCGAGGATGCGCAGCGCGAGCTCGCCGGTTTCGTGCCTGCCGAGCCTGGGCAGCTCGACCCGCTCCACCCAGTCGATCCGGTCGAGCGCGGCGAGCAGCGGGCGCAGCGGGTGGGTGCGGTGCAACTCATCGGACCGGAACGTCACGAGGATCAGCAGACCGCTGATGGCCCGCTGGTTGCCGACAAGGAATGTCAGCAGGTCCCGGCTTGACCGGTCGGCCCAGTGCGCGTCCTCGATCACCAGCACCACCGGCGAGATCCTGGCCAGGTGCTCAAGCGCGCTGAGCGCTTCCTCGAACAGCCGTGCTCGTGCCTCACCCGGATCGGCGCCGATATCCGGCTCACCGAGCTCAGGCAGCAGCCGGGCCAGCTCCCGTGTGGTCCGGCCGGGCAGCATCGCGGCCAGCGCGTCCGCGCCCATCTCGTGTACCAGGCCCCGCAGCACGGCGGTAAACGGGGCGAACGGCAGCCCGTCGGTACCCAGCTCCAGGCAGCCCCCCGCGAGCACCCTGGCGCCCGCCGATGCCGCCCTGCTGCCGAACTCGCCGACCAGCCTCGACTTGCCGACGCCAGCCTCCCCGCCGAGCAGCACAGTCGACGGGCCGCCCTGGCGGACGCTGTCGAAAGCGGCCTCCAGGGCGGCCATCTGTTCGTCCCGCCCGACCAGGACGGCGCTCGAAGCTCGCCCGTTCATCTCTGCTGTCAGCATCCCACGTGGGTCTGACATTCCGGCGGGCTCACCGGCCGCGGCCGGTGAGCCGGGCGATGAACGGGTGAGGTCCGGGGCGGTCATGACCGCCTCAGGCGGCGCGGCGTGCGGCCGGCACCGGACCCGGCTGACCGGTCTGCGCGCCATCGGCCGACGTCACGCGGAACGAGCCGTCCACGTAGTCGGGGATGGCGGGAATGGCGAACCCGTCCGTCTCGTCCGGCATGGTTCCGCGCCGCCTCGCCCGCTGCGCCCGGCTCGCGGTCCGGGCCAGCATGGCCTCGTGTGCCCGCGTCCGCAGTTCACGGCCGCGCTGCGAGGTCAGTTCACGGAGAATCTCGGGGTGCATGGTTCCTCCTCGGCCCCGGGGAACCTCTGCTGGTTCCCCACATCCTCAAGATTCGCCGTAAGGCCCCGCCCCCCACATCGGACGAATTCCTTATCTTCAGCCGCCAAGAAGCCTTAGGCCAGCCCCCCGCACCGTCCCCCGCCCTAAGCCGTCTTAGCCCAGGTCAGAGCGGCACCACCGCCGCCCCCTGGCGCAGGTCAGAACCTCACCGCCGCCGCCTCCTGGCTCAGATCAGAACCCCGCCGCCGCCGCCCCCGCCGGGCTGCGGAATCGGGCCCCTACCACGTTCGGAAGCGGCGGCGCAAGGGAGCTATCTGCCGTCTTTGACGGAGGTAGCGCCCCCATCAGAAACGGGTGTCTACAGGCCTGTGCGCCACCATCGCGGCCCCTAGTATACCGAGTATGCTACCGATTAATGAGCTGAGATGAGCGTCCGGCACGCCTTGCTCGCGCTGCTCAGCGAGGGGCCAAAGTACGGCCTTCAGCTGCGCGAGGAGTTCGAGGCGCGGACCGGAGAGGTCTGGCCGCTGAACGTCGGCCAGGTCTACACGACACTGCAGCGGCTGGAGCGGGACGGGCTGGTCGAGTCCGATACAGACTCCGATACCGACGGCCCGCAGAAGGGCTTCCGGATCACGAAAGCCGGCCAGCAGGAGCTGGCGGGCTGGCTGCGCACGCCATCGGACATCGCATCCCCGCCGCGTGACGAGCTGGTGATGAAGATCCTGGTGGCGCTGCGGGTGCCGGGGATCGATGTGCGAGAAGTGATCCAGGTGCACCGCAGGTACCTGGTGGAGCTGATGCAGCAGTGGACGCGGATCAAGGAGACCGAGGCCGAGGCTGACCTGAGCCTCGCGCTTGTGGTGGACGCGGAACTGTTCCGGCTCGACGCGGTTGTCCGCTGGCTCGACGACGCGGACGGCCGCATCAAGCGGGCAGGCGCCGACCTGCCAGCACAACTAAGCCCGCCACAGGCTCGCGGGGTTTCGCCGAGCCTGCGGCTCAGAATAGGAGTGAAGAAGAGATGAGCGTGCTAGAGATGCACGGCGTGTCACGCGTCTACGGCCAGGGTGCCGCCGAGGTGCACGCGCTAACGGATATCGACCTGAACGTCGAAGCGGGCGCGATGGTCGCGGTGATGGGGCCGAGCGGCTCGGGCAAGTCCACGCTGCTGACCATCGCCGGCAGCCTGGAGGACCCCACAAGCGGCGAGGTGGTGATCGGCGGCGCCGCGCTGGCGAAGATGTCGCGCAACGACAAGGCCAGGCTGCGGCGTCGCACCATCGGGTTCGTGTTCCAGGATTTCAACCTGCTGCCTGGGCTCACCGCCGCGGAAAACGTGGCGCTGCCCCTCGAGCTCGACGGGATGTCGGCCAGGAAGGCGCGGGTGGCGGGCCTGAAGGCCCTCGACGAGCTCGGCCTGGGCGCCAGGGCGTCGAACTTCCCCGATCAAATGTCCGGCGGCGAGCGGCAGCGGGTGGCGATCGCCCGGGCACTGGTCGGCGACCGGCGGCTGCTGCTCGCCGACGAGCCCTCTGGCGCGCTCGACTCGGCCAACGGCGAGGCGGTCATCCGCCTGATCCACGCCGCGTGCAAGCGGGGCGTGGCCGCGGTCGTGGTGACCCACGACGCGCAGCTGGCCTCGTGGGCGGACCGGGTGGTCTTCCTGCGGGACGGCCGGGTGACCGACCGCACCTCCCCGCCCCAGGGCCCGGAGTCCCTGCTCGAGCAGGAGCAGATCCGATGAGCGCCACCGTGCTGGAAAAGCCGGCCGTCGTGCGGGCCGATGGCGGGGGCCTGCCCGCGCGGCGTGCCGTGATGCGCTGGGCCTGGCGGCTGTTCCGCCGCGAGTGGCGGCAGCAGCTGCTTGTGCTGGCCCTCATCGTGGTGGCGGTCGGCGCCACCGTGGTCGGGGCTGCGGTGGCCGTCAACACGCCGCCGGCCACCAACGCGGGCTTCGGAACCGCCGGCGACCTCGCCACGTACCCGGCGCCCGACCCGCATCTGGCCAGCCAGATCGCCGCGCTGCAGCACCGCTTCGGCCGCGTCGACGTGATCGAGAACCAGGCGCTGACCATCCCAGGCTCGATCCAGGGCTACGACCTGCGCGCACAGAACCCGAACGGCCCCTTCGGCCAGCCGATGCTCTCCCTGCTCAGCGGGCACTACCCAACCGCGGCGAACCAGGTGGCGCTGACCCCCGCGGTGGCGTCCGGCTTCGGCGTCACCGTCGGGGACCTGTGGCATCAGGGCGGCACGACGCGCCGGGTGGTCGGCATCGTCCAGAACCCGCAGAGCCTGCTCGACGAGTTCGCCCTGGTCATACCGGGCCAGGTCAAAGCGCCTACGCAGACCACCGTGCTGTTCGACGCGCCAGGGGTAGCGCCGGCCACCATCGGGCCGAACGTGGAGACCCCGCAGTCCGCGGTCGCGAGCAACCCGCTGAACCCGACGACCATCGTGCTCGCGCTGGCCACGATCGGCATGCTCCTGATCGCGCTGGTATCGGTGGGCGGGTTCACCGTGCTGGCCCAGCGGCGGCTGCGCTCGCTCGGCATGCTCGGCGCCCTGGGCGCGACGGACAGGAACGTCCGCCTGGTCGTGCGGGCCAACGGGGCCGTCGTGGGCGTGGTCGGGGCGCTGGCGGGGGCCGTGCTCGGCCTGGCCGTCTGGCTGGCCTACCGGCCAAGCGTGGAGGCAAGCGCGCATCACGACATCGGCGCGTTCGCGCTGCCGTGGGTGGTGATCGGCCCGGCCATGGCCCTGGCCGTGGTGGCCACCTACTTCGCCGCCTCGCGGCCGGCCCGCTCCGTCACCAGGCTGTCCATCGTGGCCGCCCTGTCCGGCCGGCCCGCGCCTCCCAAGCAGGTGCACCGCTCGGCGGTACCCGGCGTCGTGTTCGCCGTGATCGGGGCGCTCGCGCTGTGGTACTCAGGCAAGCAAAGCAGCGGCGGCGGCGCGCCCGAGCTCCTCCTGGGCCTGGTCGCCCTGGTAATCGCGCTGATCCTGCTGTCCCCGCTGTTCCTCACCGCGCTGGCCAAGCTGGCCAGCAGCACGCCGATCGCGGCCCGGCTGGCCCTGCGTGACCTGGGCCGCTACCGGGCCCGCTCGGGCTCGGCGCTGTCGGCCATCAGCCTCGGCGTGATGATCGCGGTCCTGGTCTGCGTCCTTTCCGCGGGCCGGTACGGCAACGTCCTTGACTACGCGGGGCCCAACCTCACCAGCAGCCAGCTCATCGTCTACACCGCCGGCAACGGCCCAGGCTTCGGCCCGGGTGACCAGCCGGGCCCGGGGGCCCCGAGCATGACGGCCCAGACCGCCGCCGCGAACGGCATCGCCGCCGCGCTGGGAAGCCACCAGGTCGTCGCGCTGGAAAATACCAGCGCATCACTGCAGCACGCGGCGCCAGGCCGCAGTTGGTCCGGCCCGGTGTACGTCGCCACCCCGCAGCTGCTCGCCGCCTTCGGGATCAAGGCTTCCCAGCTTGACCCCAGGGCCGACATCCTGTCCATGCGGCCCGGCCTTTCCGGCGTCTCCAAGATGCAGCTCACCTACGGGAACTACGGGCAAGGCGCCCAGGGCCCCGGGCAGACCGTGTTTCCCTGCCCGCCAAGCGACTGCCTGGCCAACCCGGTCATCGAGCAGGTAAGCGGCCTTCCGTCCGGCACCTCGGCACCCAACACGGTGATCACCGAGTACGCCGTGCACAAGCTCGGCCTGCAGACGAGCATCAACGGCTGGCTCATCCTGACCCCGCATCCGCTCACCGCCTCGCAGATCAGCAGCGCCAGGCTCGCCGCCGCGGCCAAGAACATGTCGATCGAGACCAGGAACAGCGCGCCGTCGTCGGCGGAGATCCTGAACTGGGCCACCGTGTTCGGCATCGTCCTTGCCCTGGGCATCCTGGGCATGAGCGTCGGCCTGATCCGCAGCGAGACCGCCAGTGACCTGCGGACGCTGACCGCCACCGGGGCGGGCGGCACGACCCGCCGCACGCTCACCGCCGTCACGGCCGGAGCCCTCGGCTTCACCGGCGCGGTGCTCGGCACGGTGGCCGCCTATATCGCCGCGATCGCCTATTCCTTCGACAACCACCTCGACGGACTGGGCTCGCTGACGAACATCCCGGCCACCAACCTGCTCTTCATCCTGATCGGCATGCCGCTCGTAGCCGCGGCGGTCGGCTGGCTGGTCGCCGGGCGCGAGCCGCCGGCAATCTCCAGGCAGCCCATGGCGTGAGCACACCGGAACGCGCGGGCGGGAACGGCAAGCGTTCCCGCCCGCACCGGCGTCCCACCGAAGGCAATCAGCCCGGCCCGAACCGCTATCCGCGCAGGACCACCTATCCGCGCAGGACCACCTATCCGCGCAGGACCACCTATCCGCGCAGGACCACCTATCCGCGCAGGACCTATCCGCGCAGGACCTATCCGCGCAGGTCCGGGCCGGGCTGATCGCCCTTACGCTCGAGGATCTCGGCGGCGCCGCGGACCACGCAGCGCAGCGGGTCATCGACGACCATGGCGGCGATCCCGGCCGTGGTCTCGATCCTGGCGGCCAGGCCAGGCAGCAGCGCGCCGCCTCCGGCCAGCCGGATCTTGCCGCGGACCACGTCCTCGGCGATGCCGGCCGGGATGTCGGAGAGCATCTCGTGCACGGTCGAGGCGATGGACGACACGATCGGCTCGAGCGCGGCCGCCACCAGGCCGCCCGGCACGTACTCAGAGCGCGGGGTGCGCTGCGCGACGTCGAGACCGACGGCCTCCGCCCAGCCCTCGGCCCCGCCGGTGACGCCGAGGCTCGTCTTGAGCTGCCTGGCGGCGCGCTGGCTGATGATCAGCCCGAGTTCGTTCCGCACCGCCTGCAAGATCGCGTCGTCCATGGAGTTGCCCGCCTTGCGCAGCGACCGCGCCCTGACGACCCGCCAGCCGGCCACCGCGGCGACCTCGGTGGTCCCGCCGCCGATGTCGACGACGAAGCCGCCGGCCCCGCCGGTCAGGTCGAATCCCGCGCCTGCCGCGGCGGCAACGGGCTCGTCGATCAGCCGCACGTGGTACCTGGGCCGCCGCACGCTCAGCGCGGCGATGATCGACCGGCGTTCCACCGCCGTGGCGCCGCTCGGCACGCACACCAGGGCATGCGGCCGCATCGGGCTGCCCCGGTGCCGGGTCTTGCGGAGGAACGAGTGCAGCAACGCGGCGGCCGCGTCCAGGTCGGCGATGACGCCGTCGCGCAGCGGGTGGATCACCTCGATGTCCTGAGGCTCCTTGTCCGCCAGCGCGTCAGCCGCCGCGCCCACGGCGGCGACCTTGCCTACGGCCGTATCGATGGCGATCGCGGTAGGCTCCTCTAGCACGATGCCGCGGCCTGCCACCCAGACGAGCGTATTCACCGTGCCGAGGTCGATCGCCACGCTACTCCGGAAGCGCATTTGCTCCCCCTTCACCGAACGTGACGCCATTCATGTCCAAGTATGTCGGACACGCCTGGCGTAACGGGCGCTAAGCGTACTGCCCGGGGTCTTCACCAGGCGACTCGCCGGACTGTGATGTTCGATTGTGATCAATCGGTTGACGATGAGTGTTAAGGTCATCGGGCCGACTGGGAGGGAGTCGTCGATGCGTATGGCCAGGCTGGTAGGGGTAGTGATCGGCACGTGCGGGCTGGCCGTCGCCGCGGTATGCGGGCCAGGACCCCACGGGTTCGGTCCGGCTTCGGCCGCGGCCGCGATGGGTTCATCGGCCTCGGCCCTGGCCGACGTCGTCGTCCGCCCGGGCATGATTCGTCTCGGCCGCGCGCAGGCTGGTCCGCCCACGACCGCCGACTGTGAAAAAGATTACAAGGTCGCCTGTTACGAACCGGCCCAAATCCGGCAGGCCTACGACCTGCCCGCGCTGTACGCCAAGGGCGTGACGGGCAAGGGCACCACGATCGTCATCGTCGACTCGTTCGGCTCGCCGACCATCGCCCACGACCTGACCGCCTTCGACCAGACCTTCGGCCTGTCCGCGCCGCCCTCGTTCAAGGTCATCAGGCCGGCCGGCCCGGTGCCGCGCTACAACCCGGCCAACTCCGACATGGTCGGCTGGGCGGGCGAGACAACCCTGGACGTGGAGTACGCGCACACGGTCGCGCCGGGCGCGAACATCCTGCTCGTCGAGACCCCGGTCTCGGAAACCGAGGGCACGCACGGCTTCCCGCAGATCGTCACGGCCGAGCAGTACGTGCTCGCGCACCATCTCGGCGACGTGATCAGCCAGAGCTTCAGCGCAACCGAGGAGACCTTCCCCAACGCCATCGCCGTCAGCACGCTGCGCGCCGCCTACCTGGCCGCCGACAAGGACGACGTCACCGTGCTCGCCGCCTCAGGCGACAGCGGCGCCGCCGACGTCGGGCTTGACCAGACGACCTACTACCTGCACCCGGTGACGTCCTGGCCGGACAGCGACCCGCTCGTGACCGGTGTGGGCGGAACGCAGCTGCACTTCAACGCCGCGGGCAAGCCCACCGCGCCGAGCGTGTGGAACGACACCTACAACAAGATCACGAACGAGTTCGCCGACGGCAACTCCGGCCCTAACCCGCTGGCCGGCGGCGGCGGCCTGTCCATCTACTTCCCCCGCCCTGCGTACCAGAACGGGGTGAAGAACGTCGTGGGCAACCACCGCGGCGTGCCGGACATCTCGATGAGCGCGTCCTGCAACGGCTCGGTCGACATCTACAGCAGCTACGGCGGCGCGCCGTCGGGCTGGTCCCCGTCCTGCGGGACAAGCGAGGCGACGCCGCTGTTCGCCGGCATCGTCGCGCTGGCCGACCAGGTGGCCGGGCATTCGCTCGGGCTGATCAACCCGGCCCTGTACCAGCTGTCGGCTCGCGGCGCGCCGGGCATCGTCCAGGTCACCTCGGGGAACAACTCGGTGTCGTTCAGCCAGGACGGCCACGCGTACACGATCACCGGATTTGCCGCCCGGCACGGCTACAGCCTGGCCGCGGGCGTCGGCACCGTGAACGCCCTGTACTTCGTCCCCGAACTAGCCGCCCTCGCTACCCCCAAACCCACCAAAACCCTCAAAACCCCGTAGCCCACCGGCATCGGAGGTACGGGCTGGTAACGGGCGCCACGGCTCGTTCGGCATAAAGATTGGTTTTTTACTAGTGTGAATCTGCAGCCGACATTCAGCTACTCGTCAGCTTGGTGGTGCTCACTGTAGAGAGGACGACCGGCCGGGAACCCGCCTGGCGGCCGGTCGCCTGCCAGTCAACCGGACGCCCAACCGAAGGCGTGATTCAGATGCAGGACTACAGCGGCTACGGTCAGCCGCCGTTCGGGTCTACGTCGCCCCTGCCTCCGATGCCCCCCGTGCCGCCGCCACCGCGGCGCCGGGCCGGCTTCCTGAGCTACCTGGTCGTCGCGGTGGTCGCCGGCGCCCTCGGCGCCGGGTCGGTGGTGGCCCTCTACCACCCCACCTCGAGCACCTCGGCGGCGGCGCCGCAGCCGACCGTGACCCCGACGGCGCCCACGCCGATGCCGAGCACCGCGATTCCGGTGCCGAGCAGCGGCGGCGGCGCGGCGGACGCGAGCCAGCAGGCGATCCTGAACAAGGTCGAGCCGGGCCTCGTCCTGATCAACACCACGCTCCAGTACAACAGCGAGCAGGCGGCCGGCACCGGCATGGTGATCAACTCCGACGGGCTGGTGCTGACGAACAACCACGTGATCGAGGACTCCACCAGCATCACAGCGCTGGACCTGGGGAACAACCGCAAGTACACCGGGAAGATCATCGGCTATGACGAGACCGGGGACGTGGCCCTGATCCAGCTGCAGAACGCCTCCGGGCTTCGCACCGTCCCAATCGGCGACTCCAGCGGGGTCAACGTCGGTGCCTCGGTGCTGGCCATGGGCAATGCCGAGGGCCAGGGCGCCATCGTGCCCGCGGCCGGCTCGGTCACCGCGCTGAACCAGACCATCACCGCGAGCGACAGCGGCGGCTCGATCACGTCGGAGACCCTGCACGGGATGATCCAGACCGACGCGAACGTCGTCTCCGGTGACTCCGGCGGCCCGCTGGCCAACGCGGCCGGCAAGGTCGTCGGCATGGACACCGCGGGCAGCGGCGGGAACTTCCCGAACGCGCAGTCCTCCGACGGGTACGCGATCCCGATCGACACGGCCCTTTCCATTGCCAGGCAGATCGCGGCCGGCCAGGCCAGCTCGACGATCATGCTGGGCTACCCGGCCTTCATGGGGATCTACATCGCGTCCGGCACGACAAGCGCCAGCCCGACGGCGCAGGCGCAGCAGCAGGAGCAGGGCAGCAGCGGGTTCGGCGGGTTCGGGGGCACGCCGGCCTGCTACACAGACGACAGCGGCCTGAGCGTGCCGGACCAGATCGCCAACGTCAGCTCGGGCACCCTGATCATCGGGACGATCTGCGGCAGCCCGGCCCAGTCGATCGGCATGACGGCGGGGTCGGTCATCACCGCCGTGAACGGCCATGCGGTGGGCTCGCCAAGCTCGCTGACCGGGATCGTGTCCAAGTACAAGCCAGGTCAGAGCATCGACGTCACCTGGGTCACCCCCTCCGGCCGGCACGAGACCCACAGCCTGGCCCTCACCGCAGGCCCGCCCCTGTAAGGCACCAAGCCCAAAAAGATCAAAACAAATATTTATGCCGAACGGGCCGTGGTATCCCCCCCGAACCGGGCTGGTCGCAAGGGTGACCTCCACGGGTCCCACCGTGTCGTTGTGAAGACGACCCGGTTATAACCGGGTCAGTGCAGCAACGTTCCGGCCGGAGGCTTGCATGGGCGGGGAGGCGTGGGGAACACGGGACGCCCGGGGCGTGAGGTGCAGGGCCGGGAGGGCGACCGCCGCTTGAGGCGGGGCTAGACGGCCGGCCTGATCTTGATGGAGACGTGGCCGATCGCCGCCTGGGCGGTGGCCAGGGCCTGGGCGGGGGTGTGCCCCTCGGCCCGTACCGCGAGCACCCGGTCGAACGAGCTGCGCAGGGTCGTGACCTGGTCGCCCGCCTTGACCCTGATCCAGCAGCTGTGTACGCCGGGCACGGCGAGCGCGTCCTCGCGGCCGTCGATGCTCTCCACCTCGCCCTCCTGTGGCAGGCCGGCCATCCAGGTCGCCGCGTAGCGGTCCGCGGCGGGCTGCGGGGCGGGGTCCCGGTCCAGCATCATGTCGAGGAACGCGCCGTTGGCGTCGTAGCCCGAGGCGATCCCGATCAGCTCGATGATCCCGCCGCCCGCCATCCGGCCCGCGCATTCCATCAGGTAGGGCACGCCGTCCTGCACCCGCCACTCGCAGTGCGTCCACCCGCTGTCAAGGCCCACCGCCGCCAGCACGCGCGCGGTGTCGGCAAGCAGCCGATCCCGCAGTCCGGCCGGAATGTCGGCCGGGTACACGTGCCCCTGCTCCACCGGGCGCGGCCCGTCGAACAGCAGGGTCCTCGTCACGCCGCCGAACGCCACCGCGCCGCCGCGGAACATCATCTCCACGCTGAACTCCTCGCCGCCGATGTACCGCTCGGCGAGCATCCGCAGCGGCAGCGGCCGGTCCGGCATGAAGACGCCCTCTTCCTGCTCCATGCAGTCCAGCCAGGCCTGCTCCGCCTCGCCGGGTACCTCGATGATCTTGGTGCCGACCGCCGCCTGCCTGTTGGCCGGCTTGAGCACGATCGGGCCGCCGGTCTGCGCCATGAACGCCCTGATCTCGGCCGGGCCGCGCACCGGGACCGACTCGGGGTTGGCGATCCCCGCGGCCCTGGTCACCTGGCGGAGCAGGTACTTGTCCCGCAGCGCCCGGGCGGCCCCGTACCCGGCGCCGCGGACGCCGTAGCGTTCGGCCAGCCGGGCCGCGAACGGCACGCCGTAGTCGGTCACCGGCAGGATGCCGGCCGGCCGGCGCCCCCGGTTGGCGTTGTAGAAGGCATCGGCGGCGCTCTCGATCTCGTAAAGCTCCCACCCGATCAGCTCCCGCAGCGTCGCTATGCCCGCGGAGCTGGCCACCGCCTCCCGCTTGCGCAGCACGTCGGGTTCGTCGATGAACACCACGGAGTCATCGGGCAGGTAGTGGCCGAGGCCCCGCAGCCCGGCGGGCGTGAAGCCGACGAAGATGACCGACCCGTCGTTGCCCGCCCCGATGTTGTCAGCCCCGATGTTGCCCGCCCCGTCGTTGGCCGCCCCGACGCATGCGTTGCCCATGACGCGTGGCCCCGCCTTCCTGGTCCTCGCTCAGCTGGATGATTCGGCGCTGCTCGGAGCCGTCTGCGCCACGGCGCCCGGCTCTTCGGGGTCGGGGATGTCCGCGTCGGACAGCGGCATGTCGGGGGGCGGCATATCGGCCGACTCGACCCCTTCAACCCCTTCGACCCCTTCGACCCCCTGGACCTCGGCGGGCTTGGTCGCCGCCTTGTCCGGGCGCAGCGACCAGATCCCCGGCAGGGTGATCACCGCGCCGAGGATGACGCAGATCAGCCAGACGCCCTTGCCGATGTGGGTCCACAGCAGCACCCCGGCCACCGGGCCGATGGCGTAGCCGAGCCGGAACGCCCCGTTGGCCAGGCCGATGTAGCGCGCCTTGGCCCCGGGCGGGGCGACCTGGGCCGGATGGGCGAACGCCGCCGGGCCGCCGATCAGCTGGCCCGCGCAGCCGATGAGCATCGCGACGAACAACACGACGAGGCCGCCGGGCAGCCCGAACGAGCCGCGGCCGATGACGAGCAGCACCCACCCGCTCATCACCGCCACCCAGATCGGCCAGCTCTGCGTCCGCTTGGTGACGTTGAGCTGGAGGCCGACACCCAGCGTCGCGGACACCGCGGTAAGCGAGGCGTAGGCCCAGGTCGGGTAGTGCTCCGCGAGCAGCATCAGCGGCAGGACGGCGAAGAACTGGATGTGCACCAGGCCGTTGCACAGCATCAGCAGCAGGTAGACCAGGTACTTGCGATCCCGCAGGATGACCAGGTAGCTGGTTTTGACCTTCCGCTCCGCGGCGGACATGCCGGTGGCCTTCTCGGTGTCCCTGTTGATCTTCGCGGCGCGCAGCACGAACGCGGCGATGGCGCAGTAGACGATCGACGTGGCGGCGTCCGCCCAGAAGACCAGATCCCAGGAGACCGTAGCCACCGCCGCGCCGACGAGCGGCGCCACCGACAGGCCGCCGTTGATCACCGACCGGCGCATGGCCGACATCATCACCTGGCGGTCCTTGGGCACCAGCTCGAACAGCAGCGAGGCAGATGCGGTCGCCGACGACCGCGCGAAGCCACCAGACAGCGCCGCCGCCGAGTAGATCAGCGGCAGGCTGTGGAACAGCGTGAGCGAGTAGGTGAACACGCCTGCCGTGCCCATCGACACCACGATCGTCCAGCGCGGCCCGAGCCGGTCCGACATCGCGCCGCCGCCGAACGTGCCGGCGATCGCGCCGACCGAATAACAGCCGAGCGCGAAGCCGGCCTGCTCGACGGTAAAACCGCGCGCGGTCAGGAAGAGCACGAGGAATAGCTGGACAAACGCGCCGACCTGATTGATGAAGATGCCGATAAGCACCACGTGCGCCGACAGCGGCGTCTCTCGCAGCGTTCGCAGGACGCCCGGGGGCGCGTCCGGTCCGGCCGGAGGACGGTGCCATTTCAGGAATGGCATCAGCCTGTGGAGCCCCTTTCCGTGGCTAGCGAAAACGGGACCATTCCGCGCCTTGAGGGCTCTGGCTTTCCTTCAGCGCGTTGCCGTCACGGTACCAAACCGCAATGAACGCGACAATATAGCTTGGCTAACGAAATTTGCCGTTTGCGGCTGCGCTAAAACGGCGAACTAAGCGGACGTGCCTGGCTGGATTCGCGGGCCCGGCCCGCCGCCGGTCGGCTGCGGGCCGCCGTGGGTGGCCGGCTGCTGCTCGAAGATCCGCACGATTTCCTCCACCGGCAGGCCCTTGGTCTCCGGCAGGAACCGGTAGACGAACACGATGGCCAGCGCGCACAGGCCGGCGAAGCAGACCAGCACGCCGCCCAGGCTGATGGCGTTCTGCCAGACCGGGAACACCTCGATCAGGGCGAAGTTGGCCAGCCAGTCGATCATCGCGGCGAACGCGGCGGCCTGGCCGCGGACGGCGGTGGGGAACACCTCGCCCTGCAGCGTCCAGCCGGTGCCGCCGACGCCGATGGCGAACGAGGCGATGAAGAAGTCCAGGCCGATCATGATGACCACCAGCCGCGGCGTGCCGGAAAAGAACGCCAGGCCGGCCGCGGCGACCAGGGCGAAGACGATCATCCCGGCGTAGCCGCCCATGGCCAGGATCCTGCGGCCGAACTTGTCGATCCAGCGGAACCCCAGGTAGGTGGCGGCGACGTTGACCGACGTCATGATCGCGGTGACCTCGACCCCGGCGACGGTGGTGGAGACAAGCGAGGCGTGCGGGCCGGAGAAGATCGGGCCGAGCAGGTGCGGCCCGTAGTACAGCGGCACGTTGATCCCGGTGATCTGCTGGAAGATGAAGAACACGCAGACCACGATCAGCGCCCGGCGTACGCCGGGGGTCCAGGCCCGCCGCCGGCTCTTGTCCCCCTCGACCTGCTCGATCACGGCCGCGGCCCGGTGCACGTCGTCCAGGCTGGCCTGGGTGCCGAGCGCGGCCATGGCCTTCCGCACGTCCTCGTAGCGGCCGTGGCGCAGCAGCCAGCGCGGCGATTCGGGCATCTGGGTCCGCAGCGCCAGCCCGACCAGGGCCGGGACCGCGCCGAGGCCGAGCACGAGCCGCCAGCCGGAGGAGGCCGCGCTGGCCGGGAAGGCGCTGAAGATGATCAGCGCGATGATGTAGGCGACCAGGATGCCGACGGTGATCATCCACTGCTGCAGCATGGCCAGCGACCCGCGCCGCTCCTTGGGCGCGTACTCGGAGATGTAGGCGGTGGCGATCGCCGAGTCCGCGCCGATGGCCACGCCGATCAGCGTGCGCGCGATCAGCAGCACCGGGGCGTCCGGCGTGATGGCGGACAAGATCGCGCCGGTGGCGTAGATGCCCGCGTCCACGACGAGCAGCGGCTTGCGGCCGAAGTGGTCAGAGACCGGGCCCGCGAACAGCGCCCCGGCGGCCGCGCCGAGCGATGCCCCGGAGACCAGGTAGCCCAGGGCCAGCCCGTGCAGCCCGTAGGGGACGAAGTTCAGCGCCGACCCGATGTTCGAGGTGTCGTAACCGAACAGGAAGCCGCCCAGGGTGGCCAGCAGCGTGAGCTGCCAGTAAAAGGCCGTTGGCACCCGGTCATCGAGCGTGGTGAGGACGTTGCTGTCGTTGTTCGCCGGCTGAGCCATCGCCCGCCACTGCCCAGATCACAGCAAAATGAACATCCCGTGGCGTCCCGGCAACCCGGACGCGTATTCCGCTGGAGCTGCGTGCTCCTGCCGGCTCCTGACCAGCGCGGACGGGGCCGCGGATCGACAGGTTATTCGCGCCCGCGTCCGCTCGTATAGGTCAGGCCGGGTGGGTCAGCAGGTCCGCGATGGGGGTCTGGGCGAGCCGGTAGCGGACCACGCGGCCGTCGCGTTCGGCGGTGACCGTCTGGGTGGCGCGCAGGTAGCGCAGGGTCTGCGAGACGGTGGTGTCGTTGATCCCCGTCGCCGCGGCGAGGTCCGAGACGCTGATGGGCTGTGCGGCCTTGATGCAAGTCAGGAGCGTGAGCCGGGTCGGGTCGGCGAGCACGGCGAACTGCCTGGCGCGTGCCTGGATGGCCTCGGGGCCGTCCAGGGCGGCGATGGCCTGGCAGACCCGCTCCTCGTCGATGACGCGGGCGTCGGCCCGCTCCGCGGGAAGGAGATGCACCGCTCAAGGATCCCACATCCGCGGCGCCGGGCGATCCAAGGCGGACAGCCGGCGTCGCCGCCCGCGAGGCGGGACCCCGAGCCCGATTACTAGTTAGTAATAACCCCCGATTACTAGTTAGTATTAACTATTGTGCCCATGCGTGAGCCGGATGACGCCGCGAGTGGGCAGGTTCAATCGCCTGACGACCAGGCGGCCGCGCCGGACCGCGACGAGGCCGGGCGCGAAAGGGCGGATTACGGGGCTTACAGCCTGGTGCTTGTGGCCAGCAGGCTGCCCGTCGACCGGACCGAGAGCTCCGCAGGGGAGGCCAGCTGGCGGCCCAGCCCCGGCGGGCTTGTCACCGCCCTCGAGCCGGTCATGCGCAGCTCCGGAGGGGTATGGATCGGCTGGTCGGGCGACGCGGGACCGGCACCGGGCCCGTTCAAGGCGGGCGGCCTGCACCTCGTCGGCATCGGCCTGTCTCCCGAGGAGATCCGGGACTACTACGAGGGCTTCTGCAATGCGACCCTCTGGCCGCTCTACCACGACGTCATCGCGCCGCCGCGGTTCCATCGCCGGTGGTGGGACTCCTATGTGGCGGTGAACCGCTACTTCGCCGAGGAGGCCGACAGGCAGGCCGGGCCCGGCGCGACCGTCTGGGTCCACGACTACCAGCTCCAGCTGGTCCCGCAGATGCTGCGCGAGCGCCGCGGCGACGTCCGCATCGGCTATTTCACCCACATACCGTTTCCCGGCTACGAGATCTTCGCCCAGCTTCCCTGGCGCAGGCGCATCGTGGAGGGGCTGCTCGGCGCGGACCTGCTCGGCTTCCAGCGCAGGTCCGACGCGGCGAACTTCCTGCGCGCCTGCCGCCGGGCGGCCGGCCTGATGACCAGGGGAGCGACGGTCCGGGTGCTCGCCTCCGGGCCGGGTGAGGGAGGCTACAGCCTGCGGGTTCCCGCCTCCCGTGCCGAGCGGGGCGACCGGGCCGGTCTGCCTGCCGGGATGCGCGAGATCCGCGCGGCCGCCTTCCCGATCTCGGTCGACTCGGCCGAACTCGGCGAGATCGTCCAGCGGGCCGAGGTCAGGGCCCGCGCCAAGGAGATCCGGCAGGTCCTCGGCCAGCCGGACCTGGTCCTGCTCGGCGTCGACAGGCTCGATTACACCAAGGGGATACTGCACCGCCTCCGCGCCTACGGTGAGCTGCTCAGCGAGGGCCGCCTCGGCTCCCGGGTGGTCCTGGTCCAGGTGGCGAGCCCGACCAGGGAGCGTGTCGAGGCCTACCGTGCCCTGCGCGACGAGGTCGAGCTGACCGTCAGCAGGATCAACGGCCTGTACGGCGAGCTGGGCTACCCGCCCATCCACTACCTGCACCAGTCCTATCCGCGGGAGGAGATGGCCGCGCTGTACCTGGCCGCGGACGTGATGCTGGTCACCCCGCTGCGGGACGGCATGAACCTGGTGGCCAAGGAGTACGTCGCCTGCCGCGACGACGAAGCCGGCGCGCTGGTGCTGAGCGAGTTCGCCGGTGCGGCCGACGAACTCGGCGGCGCGTTCCTCGTCAACCCGCACGACATAGAGGGCCTGAAGGACGCCATCGTGCGCGCCGCCACGATCACCCCCCAGGAGGCCAGGCGCCGGATGCGCGCGATGCGGCGCCGGGTCCGCGACCACGACGTCGCGCACTGGGCGGCCAGCTTCCGCGACATGCTGGCCCGGGACACGTCGGCCCGTGATCCGTTGGCTGGTGATCCGCTGGCTGGTGACCCGCTGGCTGGTGACCCGCTGGCCGGCGATCCGCTGGCCGGCGATCCGTTGGCTGGTGATCTGCTGGCTGGTGACCCGCTGGCCGATGAAGTGCTAGCCGGTGATTCGCCGGCTCGTGGTTCGCTGGCCGGCGACCCGCAGAACCCGTGGCCGGGCGGCGGCAGCGGATTAAGTCGCGGGCACCTGGGCAGTAGGTCGCCTTCATCGCAAAATGGAGGCGAACGACATGGGCTTCATGGACAAGCTCCGCAACAGGTTCCAGATGGGCCGCGGCAAGGTCAAGCAGGACGTGGGCCGGGCGACCGGCGATCCCTACCTCGAGGCAGAGGGCCAGGGAGAGCGGATAGGCGGCGCGACCCGCCAGGTCGGTGAGCAGGTTAAGGACGCCGGCAAGAACGTCCGCGACGCGTTCAATTGATGATGCCGCCGGGCTGGCGCTGAGCACGAGGTCCGCGGAACTCCTCCCGGCAACCAGTATCTGCGTGCATACTTAGAGTCCCTGCAGGCTGTGGGGCTGTGTTTGCCTCGGTTTGGCCGGGACGAACACAACTTCCGCAGTTTGCCCGAGCCTGCGGCGCGCGGATGGTTACGTTGGTCCTAAGCGAGCCCGCTGACCGGCCCGCTGGCGCACCTGGCGCCAGCGCCGGGGTTCGGCGATCAGATCCATGTGGAGGAACCGTGGCCTCACATGCCTCCTCAGCGGTGGCGATGCCCCCGGCCAGGGGGCCCGGAGAACCGGCTGTGGTCCGATGATGCACGAACCGGCCCCCTGGAACTCGCCGCAAGCCGCGCCGCGCGAGGACCGTCGCCGCGCCACCGCCCCCACGGTCGCGTGTGCCATGTGCGGCATCCAGCTTCCCGTCCACCAGATGGTGGCCGACGGCGGCCAGGCCTGCACCGACGTCCGCTGGTACTGCCGGGACGCGAAGGCGTGCACCGACCGCTGGACCTCCCGCCTCGCCAGGCCGGGTCCCATGGGCGCGACACAGCCGGCCCAGGCAGC